>JAABUZ0100003906.1_pt1 | contig 21286 bp, 15 predicted proteins | sample 5562091 | NCBI WGS metagenome assembly JAABUZ01 (sample SAMN12813069, study PRJNA571459) | rock metagenome | isolation source: Antarctica rocks | place: Antarctica: Victoria Land, Linnaeus Terrace sud | collected 2015-12-21
CCCCTGCTCCCCCTGCTCTCTTCACAGGTGGACTGAGAAATCGACTACAAAGCATCGGCGTCAAGCTTAAGGAGACAAAACCTGACACCGAGATAGCCACAGCAATCGTCACCGCAAATTCATGAAATAGCCGTCCCAGGATTCCTGGCATGAACAGCATGGGAATGAACACAGCCACTAGTGACAGTGTCATCGACAAAATCGTAAAGCTGATTTCTCTGGAGCCGTTCAACGCCGCCTCCAAGCGACTCTCTCCCATCTCCACGTGCCGAACAATGTTTTCGAGCATGACGACGGCATCATCCACAACGAAGCCGACTGAAAGCGTCAACGCCATCAACGAGAGGTTGTCCAGGGAGTAGCCCAGCACGTACATCACTGCGAAGGTTCCTACCAACGACACCGGTACAGCCAGACTAGGAATAACTGTGGCCCAGAGATTGCGCAGGAATAAAAAGATCACCAAGACTACCAGGCAGATGGACAGCACCAAGGTGAACTTGACATCATCGACCGAGGCGCGGATGGATTCAGAGCGATCGAACATAATGCCCATCTCGACTGCTGCCGGAACCTGTTTTCGTAAGGTGGGTAGGAGCTTTTTGATCTCGTTTACCACTTCCACCGTGTTTGTGCCAGGCTGGCGCAGGATAGCTAAGACAACTGAGGGCTTGTTGTTGTAAAAGTTGGATACCTTGTCGTTCTGGACGCTGTCAATCACTCGGCCTAGATCCTGGATTCGCACAGGAGCCCCATTGCGGTAAGCCACAATCAAAGGCCGATAGGCCGCCGCATCATTCAGTTGACCATTGGCTTGAATTGTGAAGCTTTGGTAATTGCCGGAGAGGGAGCCAGTGGGCAAGTCAACGTTGCCCTGCTTGATAGCAGTTTGGACTTCGTCGAGACCAATGCCGCGTGTTGCCAACTCCTGGGGGTCGAGCTGGACGCGAACAGCATACTGCTGGGAACCAAACACCAGCACCTGGGCGACGCCATTAACCATAGACACGGGTTGACCAATAGTAACCTCTGCATATTCGTCTACATCTGAGATCGGGAGGGTTTGTGAGTAGAGGTATAAGTAGAGAATGGGTGCTGCCGTTGGGTTGGTCTTGCGGTAGGTGGGAGGTTTCGGCATCGGGGGCAGTTGACCAGCAGCAGCGTTAATGGCGGATTCGACGTCAGCAGCGGCAGCGTCGATGTTGCGACTTAGGTCAAATTGCAGCACGACTTGGGTGCTGCCCAGGCCACTGGTGGAGTTGAAAGAATTGATGCCAGCAATGCTGGAAAACTGCTTTTCTAGGGGCGTCGCCACCGATGAAGCCATCGTTTCGGGACTAGCTCCAGGCAGGTTAGCATTGACCACAATGCTCGGAAAATCGACTTTAGGGAGGTCGCTGATTGGCAGCAAACTATAACTCATGAGGCCGAAAATGACGATACCAATCATCACCAGGGTGGTTGCGATCGGTCGACGGATGAAGATTTCTGCAAGGTTCATGAGGCCGTTCCTATCGCTTCAGGCTAGTCCGAAAGAAGGCGCGACGCGGCTTAAATTTAGTCAGCTGTCCCCGCCAAGCTTCCATATAGGTATAAAAAACAGGAGTGATGTAGAGAGTCAGCAACTGAGAAAACAGCAGACCGCCAACCACTGCCACACCTAATGGACGACGCGATTCGGAGCCAGCACCGAAACCAAGGGCGATGGGCAAACCCCCCATCAGCGCCGCCATGGTGGTCATCATGATCGGACGGAACCGGATGAGGCAAGCTTCATAAATGGCGTCGAAAGGTCTTTTCCCTTGATCTCTCTGAGCTTCAATCGCAAAGTCAACCATCATGATGCCGTTTTTCTTGACGATGCCCACCAGCAGAATGATGCCGATAAACGAGTAAACATTCAGCTCCATGTGGAAGACAAGCAAAGTCAACAACGCTCCAAATCCGGCAGAAGGAAGTCCCGACAGAATCGTTATTGGGTGTATAAAATCCTCATACAGGATACCGAGGACTAGATAAATCACCAAAATAGCCACGAGCAACAGCACTCCTAGACTTGGCAAAGATGCTTGAAACACCTGGGAAGAACCCTGAAAGCTTGTGGTGATACTGGCGGGCACAGTGGCGTTGACTAGATTTTCCACCGCTTGCGTAGCTTTGTCTAGCGAAGTGCCAGGTGTGAGGTTAAAGGAGAGCGTAGCCGAGTACATCTGACGGAAGTGATTAACCGTGAGTGGCCCGAGACTCCGGGTGAATTTAGTGAAAGTGCTTAAGGGCACCTGTTGACCGTTACTGGAACTGATGTAGAGCAGCGACAGGGACTTCAGGTCACGCTGATATTGCGGCAAAAGTTCCTCAATCAGGTAGAACTCGTTGCTGGGGGCGTAGATGATGGAAACTCGGTGATTGCCGTAAGCTAGCTCAAGGGTTTGTTCAATCTGCTGCGCCGTGATGCCCAGTGCTGAAGCTTTATCTCGGTCAATCTCCACCTGCAACTGCTGGTTACCCATTTGCAGATCGCTGTTGACGTCCTGGAGTCCCGGCAAAGTTTTCACCTGGGCTTCGAGTTGGGGAACATACTGGTAAAGTTGCTGAGCATCTGTACTCTGCAAGGTCAGTTGATAAAGACCTGTCGTCTGCTGACTTCCAACGGGAATCGCTGGCGGGTTCTGCAAGAAAGTCTGGATACCAGGCACCGTCGCTAACTTCGGTCGCAGTTCTTGGAGCACCTGGTCGGCACTGAGACTGCGTTGGGAGCGGGGCTTTAACCGAATGAAAAAACTCCCTGAATTGCCTGCCGCGTTTGTACTCCCGCCGCCGATGCCCGAACCAGCACCAACGTTGGAGTTAATCGCCGCCACGTTGGGGTCTTGACTGATGATGGCGGCTAAGGCTTGCTGGTGCTGCACCATGTCATCGAAAGAAATGTCCTGGGCTCCTTGGGTCGTCCCCTGGAGCTGTCCCGTGTCCTCACTGGGGATGAGTCCCTTGGGAATGACAACAAACAGGTATCCTGTGAGCAGGAGGGAAGCACCGGCAATAATCATCGTGGTGCGATGATATTTCAAGGCTTGTTTGAGACTCCAATCGTAAACATGCAACAGGCGATCAAATAATCGCTCCGAGATCTCATACCAAGTGGCATTTGCTCCCCCAGCTCTCTTCCCGTGGCTGGGTGGACGCAGAAATCGACTACAGAGCATCGGTGTCAGGCTTAAGGAGACAAAACCAGACACCAAAATCGCCGCAGCGATAGTCACAGCGAATTCATGGAACAGCCGTCCCAGGATGCCGCCCATAAACAGCATGGGGATGAACACTGCCACTAGTGACAGTGTGATCGACAAAATCGTGAAGCTGATTTCTCTGGAGCCGTTCAACGCCGCTTCTAATCGACTCTCGCCCATTTCCATGTGCCGGACAATGTTTTCGAGCATCACGATCGCATCATCCACAACGTAACCGACCGAGAGCGTCAACGCCATCAACGAGAGGTTGTCCAGGGAGTAGCCCAGCAGGTACATGACCGCGAACGAGGCAATCAGCGACACCGGCAGCGCCAAGCTGGGAATAATTGTGGCGGACAGGTTGCGCAGGAATAAAAATATCACTAAAATTACCAGGCCGATAGTCAGCACCAGGGTGAATCTGACATCATTGACCGAGTCGCGGATTGCTTGGGAAGCATCATACAGAGTCCCCACTTCGACCGCTGCCGGGATTTGGCCGCGCAACTTGGGCAGGAGCTGTTCGATCGCATCCACCACTGCCACTGTGTTAGTGCCAGGCTGACGCTGAACGGTCAGGATGATCGCCCGGGTGTTATTGTACCAACTAGCTACCTTGTCATTCTGGACGCTGTTAATCGCCCGGCCCAGTTGTTCGAGGTAGACTGGGGCACCATTGCGGTAAGCTACAATCAACCGCCGATAGGCTGCCGCGTCAACCAGTTGCCCATTGGTTTGAATAGTGTAGTTTTTGTAATTCCCGTAGAGTGAGCCTGTAGGCAAGTTCACGTTGCCCTGCTGCAGGGCAGTCTGGACTTGGTTGAGGTCAATGCCGCGTGTTGCCAACTCCTGGGGGTCGAGCTGGACACGAACAGCGTTCTTCTGGGAGCCATAGACCTGCACTTGGGCCACGCCATTGACAATCGACAGACGTTGTGCTATGAAGGTTTCGGCATATTCGTCCACCTTTGAGAGGGGCAGGGTGGGTGAATAAAGGTAGAGGTAGAGAATCGGCTGGTCAGCTGGGTTGACCTTGGTATATGAGGGCGGGTTGGGTAGGTCTGATGGAATCTGACCGGCAGCAGCGTTAATCGCTGCTTCCACGTCCTGAGAGGCAGCCTCGATGTTGCGACTCAGGTCAAATTGCAGTGTGATTTGGGTGCTGCCCAGAGCACTGGTGGAGTTGAGAGAATTAAGGCCAGCAATGCTGGCAAACTGCTTTTCTAGGGGCCTCGCTACAGACTTGGCCATCGTCTCGGGACTGGCACCGGGTCGAGAAGCAGAAACTTGAATCGTCGGGTAATCGACGGTGGGCAGGTCACTGATCGGCAACAAACGATAACTCATCAGGCCGAAGATGAGGATGCCGATCATCACCAGGGTGGTCATGATCGGGCGGCGGATGAAGAGTTCGGCAAGGTTCATGAGGCTGTTCCTCCCGGCTGTAAGGCGGTTTTGATTTGAACCTTGGCCCCAGGGACGAGATTAGACTGACCGTCAGTCACTACTTTTTCTCCTGGCTGCAGCCCTTGCGCAATCACGTCTTGGCCATTGATTGTTCTACTCACAGTAACCGTACGGGATTGCACCGTGCTGTCAGGCTTGACCACAAAGACGAACTGACCTTTTTGCCCGGCTTGGACGGCCTGGGATGGCACTACAACCGCGTTTGGTTCTGTCGTCAGGGTGAGCAAAACGTTAACGAACTGCCCTGGCCAGAGCCGCCCTTGTGAGTTGACAAAGTCTCCCAAAAGTTGAATAGTTCCGGTGGTGTTATCTACTGTATTGTTCACAGAGGTAAGTACACCAGATACGGGAGGCTCCTTGTCATTGGGAATAATTGCCGCCACAGGAAGTTTGCTGTTAGCCATGTACTTCCTAATTTCTGGTAGTTGCTTTTCTGGAACCGAAAAGGCAACCTGGATCGGACGAATCTGGCTAAGGGTCACTAGCGGGTTTGTGCTATTGGCTTGGACGAGGTTGCCCCGGTCAACTATAACAGTCCCAGCTCTTGCGTCTATGGGGGAAGAGATGGAAGTGTATGAAAGCTGAACTTTGGCATTTTCCACAGCAGCTCTATCCGCATTCGCAGCTGCCTGAGCATTTTGCACCGCCGCCCTGTCGGCGGCGACAGTGGCGTTGAGCGCTTGGGCGTTGGTGACGTACTGGGCGGCTTGATCTTTGCTGATCGCCCCCTGATTTCCCAACTCACTGTATCTCCGGGCTTGCGATTCGGCATATTTTTCCTGAGCCTGGTCTTTCACTTGGTTGGCTTGGGCTTGTTTCACCTGAGCCATGTCTTTGGCCAGATTTGCTTGAGCTTGCTGGAGCGCCGCTTTCAGAGGTCGGTCATCGATTTTAAACAGGAGTTGCCCTTTTTTCACGTTCTGACCTCGTTGGAAATAAACGCCTGTTATTTCTCCGCCAACCTGAGGTCTGACCGATACTGTGGAATAAGCTTGCACGTTCCCGATCGCTTGCACTTGTACCGGAACCGTTTTTTGGGTCACACTGGCGATGGTTACTGGCACAGCCTGCTTTCTTCCAGCTGCCGACCGATCCGTTTTTGCACTGGAAGCAGCACAGGCAGAAAGCAAAGTTAGGCAGACTAGGAGTAAACTCATCCGTCCCGCAACAAAAAACCCGTTGGGCAATTGCTGCTGGATTCTTTGCTGAACACTTAAGATAAATTTCATTCCTTATATCATTCCCTATATTTTACTTATAGTGAGACAAACTGTTTGATATGCTAATAGTTCTTATGTATAACATTTGCACCCGGTCTATTCTCTAGCTGAGGAGGGAAATTAAGTTAAAGGAGGCATGGTAAAAAGTAATACTGAAGAAAAACTAACGCTGTTAGGGTGCGCGCTTGAAGTGATGGAAACGGTGCCACTCGTAATGCGGTTTATTCGAGCCCAAATGCGCAGTCAGGGAGCGCTCGATTTGTCTGTGCCCCAGTTTCGATCACTGACTTTCTTAAACCGTCACCCTGGCGCTTCTCTCTCTGATCTGGCAGAACACCTGGGCGTCACCCGACCTACCGCCTCTGCTACTGTTGAGCGGCTGGTTCAACGCGGCTTAGTCAACCGCGCCGACGATCCGACTGAGCGCCGGCGTCTGGTTCTCACCCTTACAGTTGATGGTGAGGATCATCTCCAGCAAGCCCGCGAAGTCGCGCGTTCTAGTGTCGCTGGTGTGTTGGCAGAACTACCAGAGGCGAAGCTCCTCCAGATCTCCCAAGGGCTTGCCCTCTTAGGAGAAGCATTTAAGGAAGAGGCAGGGGAGGCAGGGGGGCAGAGGTCTAGGGGGCAGGGGGGAAATAATACCTCCCAGCGGGCAAGTAAATGAGTTATTTTGAGAATCAAACTGGCGCTACCGGTGATGGGTTGACATGAAAAGGCTTTTCTTGCTGTGCTTGTTTGTAATCGGGATAGGTTTTGCCCTATTTAACTTTAAGGGGCTGGCATCTGCGGGCTCGTTCGAGTCGATTGTGCTGGACTTTCGGGAAGATATCCCAGCTGCCCAGATTGAGCAGAAAGTCAGCGCGATCGCGCAAAAGTACAACGTCGAACCCCAGCCCAACAGTGAATTCTCTATAGCAGATAATGTGTATGTTGTCAAGGGCGATCGCAATTCACTCAACGCCCTAAAAAAGTCTGATCTAAGTAAATTCACAGAATTCATTGAACCCAATTACATCTACACTTCCTTTGAAGCTCCGAACGACCCGGACTACAGTAAGCAGTGGAATCTGCGTAGTATCAACGTCGAACCGGCGTGGGAAGAAACCAAGGGCGCTGGTGTGACGGTTGCCGTGATTGACACCGGCATTACTACCGTGCAGGACTTGAAGGATACAAAGTTCGTCAAAGGCTACGACTTCGTTAATGACAGAGTAGAGGCCGATGATGACAGCGGACACGGCACCCATGTTGCCGGTACCATCGCCCAGTCTACTAACAACGGCTATGGCGTTGCTGGGATTGCTTACGAAGCCAGCCTGATGCCTCTGAAGGTCTTAGGAGGCGCTGGCGGCGGCACCGTTGCTGATATTGCCGAAGCCATCCGGTTTGCCGCTGACAACAAAGCAGATGTGATTAACATGAGCTTAGGCGGCCCTGGTGAGAGCCAGCTGCTTAAAGAAGCCATTGACTATGCCCATCAAAAAGGCGTCGTCTTAGTCGCAGCAGCTGGGAATGCGAACCAGAATGCTGCCTCCTACCCAGCTCGCTATCCCCACGTCATCGGCGTTGCCGCCCTCGATTCAGTTGGGGCAAAAGCTCCCTACTCTAACTTTGGTGCTGGGGTGGATATCTCAGCCCCCGGTGGTGGTTCTGCTGGTGGCATTCTGCAAGAGACTATTGAGCCTGAAACAAATCAAGCGGTGTTTACTGCTTGGAGCGGTACTAGTATGGCAGCTCCTCACGTTGCCGGTGTTGCAGCGCTGGTGAAAGCAGCGGGTGTTAAAGAGCCAGATCAAGTACTCAGCGTCTTGAAGCAGTCGTCGCGGGTGATCCAGGATGATGCCCTCAACCACTTTGGCGCTGGACATCTGGATGCAGCTGGAGCAGTCAAGCTTGCCATGCGAGGTCAAATCACCTTCCGCGATTTCTTCCGGTGGCTACGGGATAACGGCTATCTCAACCCCCGCTTCTGGATTGATGGAGGTGCAGTGATGCTGTTGCCCAAGATTGGGATGGTACTGGGTTCTTATCTCCTGGCTTTGTTTTTGCGGGTTTACTTCCCGTTCACCTGGAGTTGGTCTTTATCGAGTGGGCTGATTGCTGGTAGTTCCGGGCTATTTTTCCTGCGCGGCTTTTATATATTTGACCTTCCGCAGTGGCCTTTACGAGTGTTGGGTAGTTCGATTCCAGAACTGGGCAACGCGGTTCAAGGTAGTAGTGCTTTGAATCCGCTGTTTGCCAGTGTGTTAATTCCGTTGGTTTTAGTGGCGTTGCTGCTGGGACACCCCAGCTGGAAGTGGTTCGCCATTGGTTCAGCACTGGGTGTGGCGGCTTGTTTGGCGGTGAGTGCAGTGGTGTCACCTGCGGTTTGGGGGTTGGGAACGGGCGCGATCGCTCGCATCTTCCTCATTACCAACGCTCTACTATGTTTTGGCCTCGCTCGGTTAGCAATGAAAGGAGAGGGACAACCTGCATGAGCATCACAGTTACAGGCACGATCCAACGCAGTAACATGGGTCCTGGCACCTGGGCACTGGTGACAGACGATGGCATTACCTACGAACTCCATAAGGGTGCTCCCAAGGATTTACTCAAACCGGGACTGAAAGTAAAAGTCCAAGGACAGGTGCTAGAAGATATCATGACATTCGCCATGATTGGCCCTGTCCTGGAAGTTAAATCCTTTGATAGCCTCAGTTCAGACTAGCCGAAGTAGCCGAATCCAGAACCTGTTGCAGCCGACTTCTAAACTCTCCCTTGGGATGGCCGCCTTTCACGTCACCCAAAATCTGAAATTCTCCTTCTGGAGAATCACAGATCAGGTAGGTGGGCCATCCCATTTCTGCTTTGTCGGGATACTGAGTCAGAAGAATCTTGCGATACTTCCGGTAGGTAGCCGTATCCTGCATTTTGACGTCAATAAATTGCAAACCCAGTTCCTCGCTTACCTTCTGGTCATAGAAAGACATCTTGTGGCAGATGCCGCACTCTTCAGAAGAAAACTTAATCACAGCTCGATTCATCACCTGAATTCTCTCCAAGTTAGGAAAATCTAACTATCAAGTGTAGAACTCAACTAGAACACTATGACATCGCTTAAAACCAGTCGGCGACAATTTATTCGCTTGGGAATCGCGCTCTTGAGCTGGTGTATGTTGGAACCCTGGGTTTGGGAAACCCGATGGCTGAAGATTAAGAAGCTCAATATTGGTGGCTCAAACGCAAGCCATCGTATTGTTCATATAACCGATATTCACCACAAAGGTGACCGAGCCTATTTAGCAAAAGTCGTTGACAGCGTGAATGCATTATCGCCCGACTTTGTTTGTTTTACTGGTGATTTGGTGGAAGATTCGGTACATCTGGATGAAGCTCTAGAGGTGTTGAGTCAAATTCGATATCCCGTTTATGGCGTCCCAGGAAATCATGACTTCGCGAGTCACGCATCGTTCGACAAAATTGCTGAATTTTGTCAATCGACGGGTGGAGCCTGGTTACTAAATAAGGACAGGATAACCAAAGATGGACGCCTCCAAATTATTGGCTCAATGGGCTTTGATCAGTTACCACCACTGAAACAGGAACTGAAGCGATTATTGTTGGTTCACTACCCGCTGTATGTAAATGAGGTAAAAGGCACCTTTGATTTGGTACTTGCTGGTCATTCACATGGTGGGCAAGTCCGCCTACCATTCTGGGGGGCTTTGGTTCTACCCGAGAATGTGGGGTCGTACGACATGGGACTTTTTAAAACACAAATTGGGTTATTATATGTAAATCCAGGAATTGGCACCTATCATCTCCCTGTTCGCTCCTGGTGCCGACCGGAGATTACTGTTATTTCCTTATAAAAGGAGACAGGAGTCAGGAGTCAGAATGATTTCTGTTTTTTGACTCTTTCTGGTTTTTGTTATAGTCTGAATGTGGTATTATTATTAAATTTTTAAATGTCAAGACAATAGGAGTCTATGCAATCTCTTAAGCGCGTCCTATGGAGCATGGGATCTCATTGGCTAATCATGATGGGGGCCTTTGTGAGCTTACTGTTACTGACGGCTGCCAATGCCGTGACTCCGCAATTATTCCGCTGGGCTATTGATCAGGGCATCGCCCAGCGAGATCTGCGGACGGTTCTCTATAGCGCTGGGGCGATGGTCTTGATTGCCGTAGGGCGGGGCTTGTTCAACTTCGGGCAGAGCTTTTGGGCAGAGCAGGCTTCGCAGGGAGTAGCCTATGACCTGCGTAACAGAATCTTCAAAAAGATACAAAACCTCAGTTTCAGCTACCATGACCAGGCACAGACCTCACAACTGCTGACACGTATTACGAGCGATGTGGAGCAGATCCGCACATTTGTAGGCACCAGTTTGATCCAGGTGGTCGGTTCATTGGTAACACTGATAACAATCTCAGTAATTGTGCTGTTGATGAACTGGCAACTGGCGCTGATTACCTTGGCTATGGTACCCTTGGCAGCTATTCTGCTGGCTCGGTTTCTAACGAGAAATCAAAAGATATTCGGTCTGGTTCAAGAGCAGCTCGGTGACCTCAATGCGGTTTTACAGGAAAATCTGCTCGGCATCCGCGTTGTGAAAGCCTTTGTGCGCGAGTCTGCGGAGACATCGCGCTACACCCGGCTGAACGATAACCTCGTGAAGGTGAATATGCAGACGATCAGTGCGCTCCGCAACACCTTCCCGCTGATATTTTTGCTAAGTAACCTGATCACTGTCGCCGTGGTGGGCTATGGTGGGGCAGAGGTAATCGGGGGTTCTTTTACGATTGGCGAGCTGGTGGCGTTTAACTCATACCTGATGTTTATCCTCCAGCCGATTTTACTGGTGGGCTTTGCGGCTCCAGTAATTGCGCAGGCGGCAGCTTCGGCAGAAAGAGTCTATGAGGTAGTGGATGCTCAAATTGAAATCCGCAATCGACCAGGAGCGGTGCCCTTGCAGAACTATACAGGGCGCATCACTTTCGAAGATGTCCATTTCCGCTATCCCGGAGCCGCAACCGCAGCGCTCAAAGGTATTTCTTTTGAAACCAAGCCAAAAGAGCTGATCGCGATTCTGGGGAGCACAGGCTCCGGCAAGAGCACGATCATGAACCTGATCCCGCGCTTTTACGATGTCACGGCTGGCGCTGTTCGCATTGATGGTCATGATGTACGGGATCTAACTCTGGAAAGCCTCCGCTCTGTGATTGGTATTGTGTTCCAGGAGACGACGCTTTTCTCAGGCACCATTGGCGACAACATTGCCTATGCCGCGCCGAATGCCCCCCTAGAAGCCGTGATTGCCGCTGCAAAAACTGCTCAGATCCACGACTTCATCACCAGCTTGCCAGAAGGTTATCAGACATTAGTGGGCGAACGGGGCGTGGGCTTATCTGGCGGGCAAAAGCAGCGGATTGCGATCGCCCGAACACTGCTGACTAATTACCGCATCCTGATCCTGGACGACAGCACATCAGCCGTCGATGCCAAAACCGCTGCCCAGATCCAAGAATCACTCGATGACCTGATGCGCCACAAGACTTGCACCGCCTTCGTGATCGCCCAGCGGATTAGCACCGTACACAACGCTGATCGCATCTTGCTTATTGATAAAGGACAGCTGGTAGCGCAGGGCACTCATGATGAACTAATGCGTAATAGCCCCCTATACGGCTTGATTCTGGAGTCTCAGGTTAAAAAAGAGGCAGAGGGGTCTTCTTCAATCAGGAGCATCAAATGAGAGGTAGCGGACCCCTGGTTGCAGCGGAACAAAAGGCGGCTAAGCAAATCCCGACACTGCTACGCCTATTGCAGTATCTGGAACCCTATCGCAAAGAAATTCCAATTGCTCTAGGGTTGGTGGCGATCGGTGCAGCCACCCAGTCACTTGGGCCTTTTTTGATCGGCTGGTCCATTGACCATCTCATCCGTCAGGGCAACTTGCAGGGGCTGCTGCTAATGTTGAGCCTACTGGTGATCATTTATCTGGGGGGCATCTTTGCGATCCGCGCTCAGATCTATCGAGTGGGCTGGATCATGCAGCATCTGCTAGCCCAACTGCGCTTTGACATTTTCACGAAGATTCAAAGTCTTCCTTTGAGCTTCTTTGACCGTAGCGAAGCCGGGGATCTAATGAGTCGCCTGATCAACGACGTGAGTGTGGTGAACCAGGCCTTTGGACAGACGATTGCTCAAATGCTGGGCAACCTGTTTAGTTTGGTAGGAATTGTCCTGGCCATGCTCCTGCTCAACCTGCGTCTAGGTCTAGTAAGCAACCTGATCGTGCCGCTGATGATTTTCACTACGAGCTTATTTGCTCGCTGGGCACGGGGACGGTTTCGCGTGACCCGTCAGACGATTGGTGAGCTTTCCACCAAGCTGGAGGAGGATATTAGCAGTGTCCGCGAAGCGCAAGCGTTCAATCGGGTCCAACTCAACATTCAACAGTTCAACACCCTGAATGCTGCCAATCGTGATGCCAATATGCAAGCCGTGGCAATTACTGCTGCTTTTTTGCCCTCCATCGATTTTCTCAATACGCTGGCAACTGCTGCAGTAGTGGCATTAGGCGGCTATATGGCAGTCACTGGGGAAGCTACGGTGGGGACGGTGACAGCCTTCTTGCTCTATGTCCAGCAGTTTTTCCGACCGATCCAAATCCTGAGCCAGTTTTACACGCAGGCACAGTCGGCTCTGGCTGGGGTAGAGCGCATATTCCTGCTATTAGATGAGCCCTCTCAACTTAAAGATGCACCCGGTGCGGTTGAAATGCCCCCTATGCGGGGCGAGGTCAGCTTTGAGCAAGTCACCTTTGGCTACAGTCTCACCCAGCTGGTTCTTAAGGGGGTGAATCTCCGGGCAAAACCGGGTCAAATGATTGCCTTAGTGGGTCCTACCGGGGCTGGCAAAAGCACCATCATCAACCTAATTCTACGCTTCTATGATGTATCCGGCGGTGCCGTCAAAGTGGATGGCATAGATGTGCGCAGCGTGACTCAGGCCAGTCTCCGTCGTCAGATTGGCCTAGTTCTCCAGGACAACATCCTGTTTACTGGCACGGTTGCGGAAAACATTGCCTTCGGTCGCCCTCAAGCCACGCAAGCCGAAATTGAAGCCGCCGCTCAAGTCGCCAATGTCCATGAGTTTATCACTTCTCTGCCCCAGGGCTACGCCACCGTTTTGGGTGAACGGGGTGCTAACCTTAGCCAGGGTCAGCGACAGTTGATCAGCATTGCCCGTGCAGTTCTAGTAGACCCCCGGATACTGATTCTGGACGAGGCTACCAGCAGCATCGACACGCGCACCGAAGCGCTAGTGCAGGCAGCTATTGCCCGATTGCTCTCAGGCCGCACTAGCTTCGTGATTGCTCACCGTCTCAGCACCGTCACCCAAGCAGATCAGGTATTGGTTATTCAGCAGGGCCAAATCGTGGAGCAAGGCACCCATACGGAGTTAATTGCGAGGGCGGGGGTCTACGCCAACCTCTACGCGCTCCAATTGGGTACAGCAGCCCCAGTGAGTTACTTAGGCTCCTCCTGACTTCTGTTTTATTAAGACTGTACATTCACTGAATTAATTTGGCAGCGGTATTTAATTTTTACCAAAATTTTCAGTGAAATTTCGCTTGGATACCGAGCCGAAGCAGGGCTAAATTTAATTTATTAGTTTGATTATGTAAGGCTACTCAGTATGACATACGGCTGAGTTATTCTTGGTCAGAAACTTAAGTTATTTCCCGGATTGGTATTCCGGGCTTTGGGGGCCTAATGTAAAGAATTAGAACCTGGATAAAATTATATTCTAGAGAAAGAAGACAGCAGAATGAGCAACGCAACAATTCTAGTCGTCGAAGATGAAAACATCGTCGCCAAGGATATACAAATTAGTCTAAGAAAGTTGGGATACGCCGTTCCTGCTATCGCCACTTCTGGAAGAGCAGCTATTGACAAAGCAGCAGAGATATCCCCAGATTTAGTGCTAATGGATATTCACTTAAAAGGGGACATGGACGGTGTGGAAGCAGGCAAAGAACTCCATACTCGCTTTAATGTTCCGGTAATCTATCTTACTGCTTATTCAGACGAAAATACCTTGGAGCGAGCGAAGCTAACAGAGGCAGTTGGCTACCTACTCAAACCTTTCAAAGCAAGAGAGTTACATACCATGATTCAAATGGCTCTTTCCAAACATCGGATGGAAAGAAAATTAAAAGAGCATGAACAATGGCTTGCTACAGTACTCAAAAGTATCGGTGATGCAGTGATTGCTACCGATATTAAGGGAGTAGTAACTTTTATGAATCCTGTTGCCGAAGCAATGACGGGTTGGACACAGGAAAATGCTTTGGGTAGAGATTCAACCGAAGTATTTTCTACCATTAATGACCAAACTCGTACCGTGATTAAAACCTGTGTAACCGAGGTTCTTCAGCAGGGAAAGACTAATTGTATTATACCAGAACAGATGCTACTCATCACTAGAAACGGCAAAGAATACCGATTACTAAGTGCGCTGCACCCATTCAAGGCGACACAGGAGACGTCACTGGTGTGGTTTTGGCCTTCCAGGACATTACTCAGCGCCAGCGGGCGGAAGCAGAAATTCACAGGGCGCTGGCAAAAGAGAAAGAACTTAACGAACTCAAATCTCACTTTATCTCCACAACATCCCACGAGTTCCGCACGCCGCTGTCCTCAATCTTATCATCTGCCGAATTGCTTGAACATTACGGTCACAAGTGGGTGGAGCCAAAAAAAATTGAACATCTCCATCGCATTCAAACCTCCGCCGAAAGTATGACCCAACTTTTAGACGATGTTCTGTTAGTAAATCAAGTAGAAGCCGGAAAATTAGATTTCAAACCAGCCCCATTGAACTTACTACAATTTTGCCGTGATTTGGCCGAAGAGATGCAACTCATTGCTGAGGCAAAGCACACTATTAACTTTATTAGTCAAGCTGAATGCACTAATGCTTGCTTTGATGAAAAACTACTGCGGCACATCCTCACTAACTTACTTTCGAATGCGCTCAAGTACTCTCCTATTGGCAGCACTGTTCACTTTAACCTCATTTGTGACCAGCAAGTAGCGATTTTCTGCATCAAAGACAACGGCATTGGTATTCCTATAGCAGACCAAGCGCAACTGTTTCAATCTTTCTACAGGGCAAGCAATGTCGGCACGACCTCTGGTACAGGACTTGGGCTAACCATTGTCAAACAGTCCGTAGACTTACACGGTGGTGAGATCACTTTTACCAGTGAAGTCGGGGTTGGGACAACATTTACAGTCACGATTCCATTGTACTACTGCGTATAAAAATGACAACCATTCTGGTAATTGAAGATCAGGCAACAATCCGAGCCAACCTTCTAGAACTTATGGCAGAAGAGGGATTCGAGGCCGTTGGCTTTGAAAAAGGGTACACTGGCATGATGTGGGCGCTGAAAAATTTCCCGGATTTGATTATTTGTGACATCATGCTGCCCGACATGGATGGTTACAGCATTCTGAGCCAGTTACGCAATTATCCAGCGATGGCGAAGGTGCCGTTTATTTTTCTCACCGCCAAAGCCGACAAGTCGTCTGTCTTCCAAGGCATGTACTTGGGAGCAGACGATTATATCACCAAGCCGTTTAGGCGAACTGAACTGCTAGAGGCGATCGACTTTCGTTTAAAACAAAGGTTTTTTTGATCATGCCCGGCGATCGCTAGCTTACGGCAAATCACTTTGCTGCAGGCTAGCAACCACTGCCGTTCAACATGACTCGACCTCAAATAAAAGGGGTCACGTCGCGCAGCGACGTGACCCCTGACCCCTTCTTTGTCTAGTGCAGAAGTTAGTCGATTTCAATCCCTAATAGAGATTTGTACATATCAACCACCCCGATTATAGATACAGTAACACATTCACAGCACGCGCTCAGGTATCTCACTAATCATGAAAATCGCGCTCAACTGTAGTTGTAGCCACCGACTAACAAACTTGCGCCAACTAGTACTACACTTATAATTGCAATTTATAGGATAAAGAGCGAAAATCCACTTATGAGTTCGACAAAATTTATTCTCGTCGCTAAATAAAATTATCAGCTATACGAGCAAAATAATTGTTTGATATGGATATCCTTAATTAAAGCAAGTCCGCTCTGGTCAAGTTTAAAACACCAGAATTCCAGATTATTTTTTACAGGATGATAATGACAAAAGTAAAGATTTTGGTTGTCGAAGATGAAAGTATAGTTGCCAAGGATATACAAAACAGACTAAAAATTTTTGGATACGATGTGACTGCGATCGCCTGCTCCGGAGAAGAAGCAATTAATAAAGCAGCAGAAAGTTATCCAGATCTAGTGCTAATGGATATTCGAATCAAAGGAGATATGGACGGCGTGGAAGCTGCTAGACAAATTCATACTCGTTTCAATGTTCCAATAGTTTATCTCACTGCTAATGCAGACGATAACACTTTAGAACGAGTAAAGCTAACAGAGCCATCCGGCTACCTACTCAAACCTTTTAAAGAAAGAGACTTGTACACAGCTATTGAAATAGCCCTTGCCAAAGATAAAAGAGAAAGGCAATTAAAAGAAAGTGAACAATGGCTTGCTACTATACTTAAAAGTATCGGCGATGCTGTAATTGCCAGCGATCGCAAGGGAGCAGTAACCTTTATGAATCCTGTTGCCGAAGCACTGACGGGTTGGAAACAGTCAGATGCGTTTGGTATAAATGCAACAGAAGTATTCCATATTGCCCATGAAGAAACTCGTAACCTGATTGAGAGTCCTGTAACAAAAGCCCTTGAGTCGGGTCTTGTTGTTAGTCTCCCAGAAAAAACGATCCTTATTGCTAAGAATGGCGTAGAAACACCAATTGATGACAGCGCTGCACCGATTAAAGATGACTATGGAAATATTATGGGTGCGGTTTTGGTTTTTCGGGACATCACCGAGCGCAAGCGAGCGGAGTCGGCACGCCAAAAGCAAACTGAGCAGGAGGGACTGGTAGCGGAACTGGAAAGACTCAATCAACTCAAAGACGAATTCCTCAGCACAGTTTCCCATGAATTGCGGACGCCCTTGACCAACATGAAAATGGCGCTCCAAATGCTAAAAGTTTCTGACGCCGTTGAACAACTTCAGCGCTATGTTGATATCTTACAAACTGAGTGTAACCGAGAGATTGAGTTAATCAACGACCTTTTAGACTTGCAGCGGCTGGAAGGTACGTCTTCTCCCTTGTTTTTAGCCGAGGCTGTAAGCCTACAAGAGTGGTTGCCCAGCTTCATTGAGCCGTTTCGAGCCCGTACTCAGTCACGGCAGCAAACCCTAAAGCTGCATCTCCCTGTTGATCTTTACCCGCTAATTTCAGACCGCGCCAGCCTGAAACGAATTTTGGCAGAACTCCTTAATAATGCCTGTAAATACACTCCTGCTGGTGGTGAGATTATTTTGAGTGTTCGCCAAGAAGGGGCGAGGGTAAGAGAAACTATTTTTACCATTAGCAATTCGGCAGAAATTCCGCTAGCCCAGTTGCCACGTATCTTTGAGAAATTTTATCGCGTCCCCAAAGCCGATCCCTGGAAACAAGGTGGTACTGGGTTAGGGCTAGCTCTAGTGCAGAAGTTAGTCGAACAACTGCACGGAACCATTCAGGTTGAAAGCGGCGACGGATGGACTACTTTTACTGTCGAATTAATTCCTCTAATTGTAGCCACCGACCAATAAACTTGCGCCGACTAGTAATACATATTATTCCTTATAAAGCTAAATACGTTACCCTACCATGCCTGCGTTTTCTATGCAAGCGAAAATGTACTCAGGACTTTGACAAAATTGCTCATCGCCAGTTGCGTCAGTTCAGAAGATATACGGTTAGCATAATCAATTAATACGGATATATTTAATTAGAGCTTTTCTGAGATTTTCAGATTAGGGAATGCCTATAACGAGTAATGCAGTGGTAAAAATCTTGGTTGTCGAAGCTGAAAACAGCGTTGCCAAAGATATACAAAACAGACTAAAAACAAATGGATACGATGTGACTGAGATCGCCTGTTCTGGAGAAGAAGCAATTAATAAAGCAGCAGAAACTTATCCAGATCTAGTGCTAATGGATATTCGAATCAAAGGAGATATGGACGGTGTGGAAGCTGCTAGACAAATCCAGACTCGTTTCAATGTTCCAATAGTCTACTTTTCGGCTGATGCAGACGATAACACCTTAGAGCGAACAAAGCTGACACCATCCGGCTACCTACTCAAACCTTTTAAAGAAAGAGAGTTGTACACTGCTATTGAAATAGCCCTTGCTAAAGATAAAAGAGAAAGGCAATTAAAAGAAAGTCAACAATGGCTTGCTACTATACTTAAAAGTATCGGCGATGCTGTGATTGCCAGTGATCGCAAGGGAGCAGTAACCTTTATGAATCCTGTTGCCGAAGCACTAACGGGCTGGAAACAGTCAGATGCGTTTGGTATAAATGCAACAGAAGTATTCCATATTACCCATGAAGAAACTCGTACCCCAATCGAGAGTCCTGTAACAAAAGCCCTGCATTTGGGCGTTACTATCGGTTTATCAGAACAGACAATACTCATTGCTAAAAATGGCACAGAAACACCGATTAATCACAGCGTTGCACCGATTAAAGATCACCAAGGCAACATCACAGGTGCAGTTTTGGTTTTCCAGGACATCACGGAGCGCAAGCGAGCGGAGTCGGTGCGCCAAAAGCAAACAGAGCAGGAGCAACTGATAGCGGAATTAGAAAGACTCAATCAACTCAAAGACGAATTCCTCAGCACCGTTTCCCATGAATTGCGGACGCCCTTGACCAACATGAAAATGGCGCTCCAAATGCTAAATGTTTCTGATGCCATTGAACAATTTCAGCGCTATGTAGAGATTTTACAGACTGAGTGTAACCGAGAGATTGAGCTAATCAACAACCTTTTAGACTTGCAGCGGCTGGAAGCTGCATCTTCTGCCCTGTTTTTAGCCGAGGCTGTGAGCCTACAAGAGTGGTTACCCAGCTTCATTGTGCCGTTTCGAACCCGGACTCAGTCACGGCAGCAAACCCTACAGATGCATCTCCCAGCTGAGCTTCCCCCGTTGATTTCAGACCGCGCCAGCCTGAAACGAATTTTGGCAGAACACCTCAATAATGCCTGCAAATACACTCCTGCTGATGGCGAGATTATTTTGAGTGTTCGCTACAACTCCTCTTCATCAGCAACCATCTTTACAATCAGTAATTCGGCAGAAATTCCGCTAGCCCAGTTGCCACGTATCTTTGAGAAATTCTATCGTGTCCCCAATGCCGACCCCTGGAAACAAGGTGGTACTGGATTAGGGCTAGCTCTAGTGCAGAAGTTAGTCGAACAACTGCACGGAAGTATCCAGGTTGAAAGCGGCGAGGGATGGACTACTTTCACTGTGGAGTTAATTCCTCTAGTTGTAGCCACCGAGTAGGGAGTAGGGAGTAGGGAATAGGGAGTAGGGAAAGACTTGAAACATTGTATCAACAAGCTTATCACCCCACTCCCCACTCCCCACTCCCTACCTACACGGAAAATCTGCAACTTAAATGCGGAGCAACTTAAAGGCTTGCTTCTTCACGATTTATAGATCCGAGTGGGAGTAGGGAAGCCTTCTGAGGTGCCATCTGTGTGAACAACCTCGTCCTCCCAGGGCAGGCGATAGCAACCTTTGAGTGACGCTCCTACACTTGGGCTGTCGCGGTAAGTGTAGGCTTCTCAAATCCACGCAGGGATCTCAGAACTTCCATCGCAGTACTATGAGTTCTAGAACTCGTTATTTTCCTGCTACGGCGGTTTATAGTCGGAAACACGTCCAGTCCGACTCTCTTAAGGTTAATCCCAGAATTGATATCTCGGTCAACCCAGAGTTTCTCTACATCATCCCAATACTCACGAATTGAGCAATCGGTAAACACAAATTCATCTCGATATGCCAATAATTGGGAAGTGTAAGCAGGATTAACAGCAATCACCCTCGCCCCAGCTTTCTCTGCTATGTATTCGAGGATTTGAAATGCTTGTCCAAACGCAGCATCCTGCCAGGATTTATTTAATCCTGCTTTGGCGCTTTGACCATTAGGTAGGAATTTTCCAGATTCATCCTGTTTTGGTTTATTTCGCTTAGTTAGGTTTCTTAGGTCTAGAGCCTCATGGAAAAAGACCTTTTTTCCAGTCCGAACAAGACGATGGCTCATCTTGTAAGCATGGTCAAGTCGCGCTCTCGCAATCCGTTGCTCCTCCTTAGCTACGCGCTTGGCTAGTCTACGGCGAGCTATACCACCACGTTTAGCTTTTGAACGGCGCGACTTTACCTTATTTAGCTTGAGCTCAGATGAGCGGTAATTTTTGACTGCTGGAAATTTTTCACCGTCTGACGTGGCAAAGTAATCTTCCCCATACAACACTGCATCTAAGCCCATTGAGTTATCCCAGGTTGGAATAACTTCATCAGGCTTGAATACTGGTACAGTCGGGTCTTCAAGACACAGATTCACATACCAACCATCATTTTTTTTAATTACCTGAACTGTTTTCAGCTCAAACCCATCCGGTAATGGACGATGTAACCGGAGCTGAATTCCGCCGATGAACGGCAGTTTCAGAACATGGTTTTTTGTATCAATCCAATCGTTATTGGCTTGTGGAAACTTGAAAGACCGATAACTAGCCTGAGTTTTGAATCTCGGTCTACCACTACGCAAGCCAAGCTTGTCCCCCTGAATGAATCTATCCATCGCCTTTTTAAGGCGTGATGTGTAGACATCCTGCAATACGGTTGAGTACACAGAGGACAGATCCAATAGCTCACCCGACCACAACACAATCACCAAGTCTTTTTTAAGAACTGGCAACTGTTTTTTCAGGTCGGTGAAATAAGGATTGTCCGCCAATTCCGGGAGGTGACACACTAGTGGGCAAGCATCGATAGGACAGCGATTCCTCTGCCACCAATCCAAACACTGCCCGAGCCAAGAATTGTATAGGTAACGACAAATCCGCAACCACTCATTTAGCTTTTGAATCTGAACCGTATATGGATAGAGCCTGTACTGGTAGTTAAGCTTCAGTGTCATCACCTCCTCTACTACTTGATGCGCGTCGTCATTTTGCCGTACACTTAGTATATAGCAATCCTAAATGAGTTAGGAACAAGACGCATACTGATGTAACGCGCGGAAAATCAAATTTTTGGTGATTGGTTTCGAACTTAAATAGCCACTTGACAGCAGAGAAAGTTTTGCTCCAGAGGCCAAAACTTTCTCAAGAAGTTTTTCGCCTGTAACCAAACATCTTCTACCGGGTTTTGTTCGGGGGCATTGGGTGCAAATA
>JAABUZ0100003898.1_pt1 | contig 21283 bp, 23 predicted proteins | sample 5562091 | NCBI WGS metagenome assembly JAABUZ01 (sample SAMN12813069, study PRJNA571459) | rock metagenome | isolation source: Antarctica rocks | place: Antarctica: Victoria Land, Linnaeus Terrace sud | collected 2015-12-21
CCGAGGTGGCGCTGGAATGCTCGCGCGAGCCTGCCGAGTACAAACAGGCGCTCACTGCTATCCGCGACGAGGCGCAACGCATGGCGCATCTCCTGTCGGAAATGTTGACACTGGCCCGCGCCGACGGCGGCTCCGAAGCGATCGGGCAGGAACCGGTGCCGCTCCATGACCTGGTCGATGACGTCGTGGCTACCCTGGCCCCATTCGCGGAAACGCGGGGAGTGCTGCTGGCAGCCGGTGAGATCGTCGCCACGGTGGTGCAGGGTGATCAGACACGGCTCGTTCAGTTGCTGGTGAATCTCGTCGAAAACGGCATCAAGTACACGCCAGAGGGCGGCCAGGTTCGCCTCAGCCTCCGGCAGGTCGACGGGTGGGCGTGTCTCGCGGTCACCGATACCGGTATCGGCGTGGCCCCCGAGCACCTGCCCCACCTCTGTGAGCGGTTCTACCGGGTGGACGAGGCCCGGACGCGGGACCAGGGTGGAGTGGGACTCGGACTCGCCATCGCCGACTGGATCGTACGGGTGCATCGGGGACGTCTGGAGGTCGTGAGTACACCGGGCACGGGCAGCACCTTCACCGTCTGGCTTCCACTGGCGGACGCCGGAGCGAGCGGACGATGAGTACCGTCTTGGCCAGACTGGGCCAGTACCTGCACACCATGCGTAGCCGCGCCGCGTTCCTCGCTGCTCCGACCCACTGCATCGTGTTTCATCACACATCCACCCACGCCTCCTGGATGAACCAGATCTCGATCTGATTCAGTATCCTGACCCGCAAACTCGTCACGAGGGGCACCTTCACCTCCATCAACGACCTTATCCACCAAGTGCTCGTCTTCATCACCTACGACAACCGCACCATGGCCAAGCCCTTCTCTTGACCTTCCAGGGCACGCCTTTTGCCACCGAACGCCGACCTAATGGTGCCAACGTGTACCAGTGCTCCGTCCCTCAAAGGGTTTGCACATAGTGAGAGCCCGGCTTTATCGAGAAAAATGTTGGTATGTTTGCTGGGGCAGTCGCGCTTTTTGTCCTCAACACTCTGTGGGGAAGGAATAATGGACCCTCATCAGGTTTGCAAGGTGAAGGTGATCTCTGCGAGTGGGTTCCTGGGGGCGGTCTCCTGTGAGCTTGGCTTGGGAGCAAACATCACCACAGCCCAGGAATCAGGCGATAGCGTACCCGTGCCGCATACTCGGTATAGCCCGGCAGTGCGTCGTGCAAAAGCCTATCCTCCATCGCAGTCCGACGCACGATGGCAAGACAAAAAAGCAGTGAGGATAGCAGTGACAGCCAGGATCCTAGCGCTAAGGCACCCATCGGCGCGTAGAATACCCCGGCCGCATAGCCCGGATGGCGCACAGTGTGGTACGGACCAGCGGACACGACCACCTGGCCCCGATCGTGCTGGATGCGGACGGCCGAGGAGAAGAATCGATTCACCAGCATCGCCCAGACGATGATGCCATTGGCAAGAGCAAAACCGACCAGGCCGAGAATTCGCAGACCAAATGGAACGGTATCAGATCGATGCCAGCGGAGGCGGTCGAAGGCGGCCACGAGCAGATGAGCTGCCCACGTCCCGCCGTAGAGGGCAACCGTGGCGGCAAACGATTCCAACGCACCCGGTCCGGGGTGCATTCGCTCCTTGACCAGATCAGGATAGCGGCGGCCAATCACGGCCCCGGCCACGCCTGCGGCCGCGTTCACAAGGAGATATCCAACAACCGGCCACCGTTGCACGTTTTGCAAGCAAACACCTCCACCATGTCGGCATCAGGCCACGGTATCGTGAGATTTCGGCGGAGTATAGCACCATGGAAGTTTGGTGCTCATCACCAGTGAGGTCATTGGCGTGGGCATGCACCTCTCCGGCGACCAGCTGACCATGCACGATGCGGGATTCCGACATAGCGGCTGAAGTGACAGCTGAGCCCGGCCACACGTCAGGTTTGGTGATAGCCCCCTTGTATTAATTGCTAGCCGGGCACCCCCGTAGAGGCACGGGGTGCGGGAAGCGAGTCACCGTCTTCTGTGGCGCCATCGCTTGAGCGATCGAGGCAGGTGGCGTTAGAAACGTGGCTGGCAACGGTGCCGGCTCGAGCGTAGAGAAAAGGAGTAGCACACATGATCGGCCAACCTAAGGTGGAACAGCGCGCAAAGCAGCACTACGTCGGAATTCGCACGCAAGTGCCGATGCAAAAATTATCGACCGTCATCCCACAATTGCATGGCGACGTGGTTGGTTGGGTCAGGCAGCACGGCGTGGCATCGGCGGGTGCGCCCTTCATCCGGTATCACGTTATCAATATGACATCAAAGCTGGACGTCGAGCTGGGTATCCCTGTTGCGAGCGCCGTGTCCGGTGACGGTCGCGTTCAGGCGGGCGTGCTCCCGGCGGGCCGCTACGCGGCCCTGGTCTATACCGGCATCGCCAACGGCATGTCGGCGAATGCAGCTCTGCTGGACTGGGGCGCGAAGCAAGGGATCGTATGGGACACCTACGCCTCGGAGCACGGCGACGGCTTCGGGGCGCGGTACGAGTCGTTTCTGACCGAGCAGGATGAGGAGCCAGATCCTGCAAAATGGGATACCGAGGTCGCGATTCGCCTGGCAGACGAGCAGCCGTGATAGCTATCGTAGTAGAGGTTGCACGAGGCCGGTGGTGGCCCCCGGACCGCTTTCCCCCCGCTAAGAGATAAGCCGCCGTTTTTCGGCTAGGCGGGCACAACGGTGAACTAGCCAGACTGGAATCCAGGATTCACTATGCCCCAGCCGTTGGCATCAGCGTCGCAGGGCAGAACACAAGTCCAGAGGAACGTGCCAACCGTCGATGGCGTGAAGGTGAAGCTGGGGCAGAATGCTGGCGCTACACGGGTCGCTGTACGGGCGCACCGGCCCCCTTCGGTGCCGCACACCTGGAAGACCGTCCGTCACCGCGACCACCTGACGAAGCGTGTGGTGGGGCAACTTGCCATCACGTTCGTCGTCGGCCCGATATTCCCGGGCGTACTCCCCATTACCCGTTGTGAGCCCCAACGCCACATGCGCAACACGGTCATCACAAGTCCGAGGTTTCTCTGTTTACCCGTTGTTTATGCAGGTTTACGATTGCCCGAACGTTTCCCCTTCGCTCTGCCCCTACTGGGCGTACCCGGAGCCGGTGGGACGCTCTTCACTGGCGCCAAGCCTCCTGTAGAGACGCGCAAGCCCACGGCGATAACAGCCTGAGCGCGAAGAAGCTTTGTTCAGAGGGCCGCGAGCACACGCTCGCGGCTCCTCATGTGTTAACCGATGCGCGATCGGCGCCTTGAACAAGCCCATTGCTGTCTGGTGGACGAGGCCTACGACCACCCCCCAGAAGTCCCTTCTCTATTCCTGCAGGGTACCCCGATCAACGTGGTCGCATCCCGGTCCGCACGGCGTAGGGGACGCGCATGAACACCTCCATACCGGCCTCGCCCACAATCCCGGTCCGCACGGCGTAGGGGACGCACGTACGTCCCAGGGTGAACACCGTTGGCCTTGACGAGTCACAACGCTCACCCCGGTCGCCTGACGTTCGATTACGGTACCCCGGTGCCCACGATAACGCGAGCGATGGCGTACGCAATCCCCGCAGCCAGGCCACCGACCAGTATCGTCTGGATCGCGCTGCGCAACGGGACGAGCCCCGTAAATGCACCGTTCACCCAGCCGAAGACGCCAAGTGCGACCAGCGTGACCGCGGCCGAGAGCAGCAGGGCCGTCGGTACCGCACGTGGGAACAGGTAGGGAAAGAGCGGGATGCTGCCACCGAGGATGTACGACCCACCGATCGTCACGGACGAGCGCACGGCTCGCTGTGGGTGCGGCTCGTCAAGGCCGAGCTCCTCACGCATCATGAATCGCACCCACGCGTCGGGATCGTACGTCACCGCGTCCACGGCTGCCTCTAGCGGTGCGCCAGTGAGTCCATAGGCGGCAAAGACCGACCGGACTTCCTTCCGCTCGACGTCAGGCACCTCAACGATCTCGCGGCGCTCGCGTGCCAGCTCCACGCGGTAGGAGTCGACGTCACTGCGGGCGGCCAGGTAGCCACCCAGACCCATGGCGATCGAGCCTGCCGCCATCTCAGCAGTGCCAGCGACCACAATGAGCCAGTGGTCCTGCACCGCACCTGAGAGCCCGGCAGCCAGGGCAAACGGGACGGTCAGCCCGTCTGACATACCAATCACCACGTCACGGACTATGTCGGAGCCCGTGAAGTGCTGCTCGGCGTGTGGCGCGATCCTGCCCATTGTTGTGGCCTCAACGGTTGTGCAAGCGGGATGCCATCGCACGCGGGTGCAGTTGGTCATCTACCTGATCTGCGCGACAGGATACCGCCGCGAGCGGCGTCGGTCAATCGGTGTCGCCGTGTACCCTGCGCTCTCGTAACCTTTGCGCTACCTTCCGCAACCCCGGTGGTGACCAGGTCGCCCGACACTGACGACAACGGACGACGCGACCAGCTCGAAAGGAGCACCGGCAATGATGGGTGGGTATGGGTATACAGGTGGCATGGCGGGGTACGGGTGGCTGATGATGTTGATCTTCTGGGTGGCGGTGATTGTCGCCGTGGCATGGGCAGTCCGTGCGTATCTGTCCCGATACAACGGTCCATTGGAGAGCACTGACGAGATCTTGAGCCGCCGGTTCGCCAGGGGCGAACTGAGCCGGGACGAGTTCGAGCAGGCACGCACCGCGATCCGCGCGGCGAAGAACTAAGTCGGGGCGCCGAGACGGAGAGGGAGACCATAGATGGACCTGTATGAATCACGGCTACGTCGCCGTGCGCTATTGGGAGCGGCGGGACTGGGAGTGAGAGCGCTCGTGCTGGGCAGCTGCGGGAACACAGCGACGAGGCTGCCTGCCCCGTTGCCCACGTCCACCGGCGTTCCGAACACAGGTACCTCAACTGGCGCGCGTACGCCGCAGACCGTCACTCAGACTGGGACCGTCCACGAATTCTCGCTCACGGCCGCTCCGACGGAGGTCGAGATTGGCGGGCAGCGCGTGTCGGCCTGGGCGTACAACGGCCAGGTTCCCGGTCCGGAGATCCGCGTAACGGAGGGGGACACTCTCCGCATTGCACTTGCCAATGGCCTGCCCGAGGATACGAGTATCCACTGGCACGGCCTGGCTATTCCTAACGCGATGGATGGTGTCCCCGGGGTAACACAGCCGCCGATCACATCTGGGAAAGGCTTTCTGTACGAATTCATCGCCCCGCATGCCGGAACCTACATGTACCACCCACACACCGGTCTCCAACTCGACCGCGGGCTCTACGGTCCGCTGATCGTTGAGCCCAGGAACCAGATACAGCGCGTCGACCGAGAATACACGCTGATGTTCGATGACTGGCTGGATGCAACTCCCGAGGACACGCTCAGGCAACTCAAAGCGACAGGCGACCGGATGGGCGGAATGGGGGGCACGACGTCTGGTCGATCAGGTATGGGCGGTGCCCGGGCAAGCACCGCATCGGGATCCGCCGAATCCCCGCCGGACGTCGTCTATCCGCGCTATCTTGTCAATGGCACGTCCGCGGACGCTCCCCAGGAGTTGACAGTGAATGAGGGGGAAACAGTCCGATTGCGCTTCATCAATCCTTCGAGCGCCACGATCTACCGGGTCGCCCTCGCAGGCCACACCTTCACGGTGACGCACGCCGACGGGCAGCCCGTCGAGCCCAGAGAGGTTGACACGGTCCGGATCGGGATGGGCGAGCGCTACGACGTGCTTGTGCATGCCATCCATCCAGGCGTCTGGCAACTCGCGGCACGGGCTGAAGGCACGACCATGCTCGCTCGCACCGTGCTGCGCTACCAGGGTGACGCCAGCCCCGCGCCAGCCGTCAGCGAGCTACCGCGCGAACTCGCGGGGTGACTCCTGACCTATGGCATGCTCACATCGACCGGTCCGGTCGCGGGGCGGCCCGACACGGTCGTGCCGGTGCGCCTAAGCGGAGGCATGGGACAGTACGTCTGGATGATGAACGGCCAAGTGTTCCCGAAAGCTGATCTCCTGCGCGTCGGACTGGGACGTCGCATCCGCTTCGAACTGCAGAATATGAGCATGATGCCCCATCCGATGCACCTGCACGGGCATTTTTTCCAGGTGGAGAACGGCACGGGCCGTGGACCCATGAAAGACACCGTACTGGTAGAGCCGATGCAGACGGTGGCCATTGATTGGGTGGCCAACAATCCTGGCACGTGGGCGTTCCACTGTCACAACCTCTACCACGGCGAGACCGGCATGATGCGTCTGGTGCACGTTGCATGAAGACGGAGCCCCGCGCGACGTACCGGAGGAATGATGCGAGAAATCGTACTTGGACCGACCGAGCTGTTTCGAGCAAGCTCGGCGCTGGTCCTGCTGCAGCGCCCACAGTGCGAGCCTGGTGTACACCGCATTGAGCCTACGGCTGGCAGCCAGACCGTGACCATCGGCTACGATGAGACGACGCATTCCGAGACAGACCTGCGACTCTTGGTCCAGGAGTGTGGCTACCACGGCCGCGGCGAAGTCGTACCATACCACCTTTGCTCTATCAACCGAGGCAAAACTCTCCCCATTGCCACGCCACGTCGGAATGAGTATGCCAACACGCCAGTGCTCTACACCGTGCGCACGGCCACGTGGCGAAGAGCTAACGCGTGTCCTTCGGCCGAACAAACCGATACCCCAGTCCACGCTCGGTCTCGATGTAGTGGGGACCGCCCTCGTGCTCGAGCTTGGCACGCAGTCGGCTGATGAACACTTTGAGGTAGTCAGTGGTTGCCTCGTACTCCTCGCCCCACACCTGGTTCAGCAACGCCTGGTGTGGCATCACCCTGCCCGCGTTGCGCACCAGGTGGTACAGCAGCTTGTACTCCACCGGAGTCAGCTTCACCGGCGCACCACCGACGGTCACGTCGTGGTTCTGGAAGTTGATCGTTAAGTCTCCCGCCGCGAAGTCGGGCAGTGCCCGCACCGGCGGTGGAAGGTCCGTACGCCGCAGCACCGCCTTGATCCGAGCGAGCAATGCCATGTGACTGAACGGCTTGACCACATAGTCATCGGCCCCGAGTTCCAGGCCGCGCACCTGATTGGTCTCCTCGCCGTGCGCGGTGAGCATAATAATGGGAACATCCGAGATGCGCCGGATCTCCTTGAGCACGTCGAATCCGTTCTTTTTCGGCATCGAGACATCGAGCAAGATCACATCGGGATCGTTCGCATAGAACTGGTCGAGCGCCGCCTCGCCATCCGCTGCCGACAGCATCGTGCTGTCCTGCCATTGCAGCTCCAGCCCAATGGTAATGGCCTCCAGGATCTGTTCGTCGTCATCTACGACCAGGATTTTCATAGCTCGGACCTCTCGTCCTTTTGAGTGTCGTCTTCAGCAGGATCGCGTCGTCGTGGAAGGACCAAAAAGAAGGTGCTTCCCGCGCCGGGGCTACTCTCGACCCACAGGCGCCCCCCGTGCAGTTCCACCAGGGCCCGTGCGATGGGGAGACCCAGACCCGTTCCCACGTTGCGCGAACGGGATACACTGTCCGGACGGTAGAACCGCTCAAAAATGCGGCCCTGCTCCTCACGCGGGATGCCGGGACCGTCGTCGGTGACGGCAATGCACACACCGTCGTCCCGCTCCTCCACCAACACCCGAATGTGGCCCCGCTCCCATCCATGCTTCTGCGCATTGCCGACGACGTTCATCACCGCCCGCTCCAGGCGCTCGGCATCGACCGTCACCCATATCGGCCGGGGCGGCGGCGCCACTTCCAACTGTTGTCCACGCGCATGTACGAGCGACTCGATGCCCTGGACACACCGCTTGACCAGCGCTCCAAGATCGCAGCGCTCGAGGCGAAGCTGCACCCGCCCGCTTTGCAATCGCGTCAGTTCAAGCAGATCATCGACGAGCCGCGTCATACGGTCGGCTGCTGTGTCGATGTTGACGTGCAGCCGGTGGATCGGTGGAGGCGTGGCGGGTGGCTCATGCGCCAGTATCACCCCGATCGATGCTTTGATCGCCGCGAGTGGCGTTCGCAGATCGTGCGACACATTTGACAGGAACTCGTCCTTCTGCCGGTCGAGTTCCTGTTGTGCCGTCACATCGGTGTTGACTTCGAGGATCGCCTGCGGCTCGCCCTGTTCAGAGCGCAACAGCGCCCAGCGGCTGGCGACGACGACCCGCGAGCCGTCCTTGCGCGTGTGAACAAGTTGCCCTTCCCAGCGCCCGTTCGTGACCAAATCGGCTTCGATCTGCGCGATCGGCTGGGGAAACGCCGTCTGCAAGATTTCCTCACTCACAGACCCCATAGCCTCGGTCCGGGACCAACCATAGAGCGCTTCAGCCCCGCGGCTCCAATACGTGATACGTGCTGCGGCGTAGTCTCGCACGAAAATGCCGTCGCTGGCCAGTTCCAGGAGCTGTGCCTGTTCACGCAGCGCTTCCGCCTGCCGCGCGAGTACCTTCGCTCCCTGGACGCGCTCCGTGACATCGCGAATTACGCTGATGATGACCGTCTCACCGTCTGCCTCCAGCGGGCTCAGGCTGATCTCGGTCGAGAACTCGCTCCCGTCCTTGCGCCGCGCGAAGAGATCGAGCCCGTAGCCCATAGGTCGCGTCTTGGGTCGCGCCGAGAAGTCTGCCCGTTGCTGCACATGCGCAGCCCGCAACCGATCAGGCACGAGCACCTCAACCGGCCGCCCGATAAGCTCCTCACGGGTATAGCCGAAGAGTGCTTCGGTCTGCCGATTGACGAGCGTGATCCGACCAAAACGATCGACAATCACCATGGCGTCGGGTGCCGCATCCAGCAGTCCGCGAAACTTTGCCTCGGCCGTCTCGTGCATGGTGACGCCCTGGAAGACGACCACAGAACCGACGATCAGTTCCCGATCCCATAGTGGCGTGCTCACATATGCGACGGGAAAACGCGTGCCATCCTTCCGACAGAAGCGTTCTCCGTGGATCCGATGCACCCCACCGTCACATTGCGACCAGAGAAGTGGACAACTACCGACGGCGTCTGGCCCCCCGTGGCCGTCCACGTCGTGTAGCATCGCATGCGCATCACGTCCGAAAAGCTCCAGGGGAGTGAAGCCCGTCATCCGTGCCGCTGCCGGGTTGACGAACGAGATGATTCCATGCGTGTCCAGCCCGAGGATGCCCTCACCTGCCGCCGCCAGCAGCGCAACTGCCACATCACCCGGAGCGGGAACACGTGGGTCGTTCGGATGCAACGGTGGGACGTCGTGCGTATCAGTCGCCACGGTGATGTCCTCTCACTGGCTTGCGTGGCTGTCCCACGTGCCGCGGTGCGGAACTATCCATCGTGGGAGACAGCTGCCAGGCGACGGAGTACCACGACTCAGTCAATCATAGTCTGGATCGTGCTGCCTGTACATCGCGAAAGGCCGTTTACCTACCGTTCACCATCGTTGACCCGGTACGTACTACAGGTGCTGTAGCTTGACCAGGACGAGACGATAATGACATGGCTAGGCGTTCATGAGCGAGATATGTGTGACCACGACTGGATACTGGATGACTTTCCTGACGGATGGCTCGCGACGTGCCCCCGTTGCCTCCTCGTAGTCTCCGCTTCGCGCACTCCGGGGGCACGTCGTATCGAGCGGGAATTCTGGTATCAGAATGAGGCGCGTCAGCCGTCGATGAACATCGCACTCCGGGCCTGGGGCTCCGCGTTGCTGGCGCATGATAAGCACAGATAGGCGACGCCGGTACCGCGTGGTGTACGCGGAACAGCGAAAGTCGATCGCAGGCAGCCCGTCCAACCTGCACCCCACCAGAAGCGAAGGCTACACACGCTGGGGGTGCAGCTTGCGGTCCTAGCCGGGATGCGGCCCGAGGATCTGGTGACGTGCAGGCCCGCTCGGGGAACGTGAGACGCGGACATGGCGTGTAATCGTGGGCATCCATCCCTGGCCCTACATGTCACGGTGAGGGACGTATGCTTAGGTAGGCGATCATCAGACCGATCCGCCGATGTCCTATCTGCCACATATGGGGCAACTCGAAAACGTTCACGAGGAGGCTGTCTTGATGTCACTGAGCACGGGACCGCTGCTGACCATCAACTCCGGCTCCTCTAGCCTCAAGGCGGCGCTTTACACGTGCGAAGACTGGACGGAACGCGAGTTCAGTGTTCAGGTCGAGCGCATCGGGCGGGCAGGCGGCTCTCTGCACATTGCGGACGCCCAAGGGGCGACGGTGTGGGAAGAGCAGCGTGGGCTGCCAGACCACGAAGCAGCACTTCATGCGTTTCTGGACTGGCTGTGCAAGGAGCGTCCAGACCGTCAGCCCATCGCGGCTGGCCACCGCGTCGTCCATGGCGGTCCCCGGTACTACGCGCCGCAGGTGATCACCGCCGAGCTGATCGTCGCGCTTGAGGAGCTGGTCTCCATGGATCCTGATCACCTGCCGCAGGCCATCACTGGCATCAATGCCATCACGCGTGCCTATCCGTCCATCCCGCAGGTGGCCTGTTTCGACACCGCCTTCCATCGCACCATGCCCGATGTTGCGCAGCGCTACGCGCTCCCCCGCTCGCTCTGGGAGGTCGGCGTCCGCCGCTACGGCTTCCACGGGCTGTCCTACGAATATGTCGTGCAGCAGTTGGGCAGCCTCGATCCTGCCGTGGCCCAGGGCCGACTCATCATTGCCCATCTGGGCAACGGGGCCAGCATGGCGGCGGTGCGCGACGGCCATGCAATCGACACGACCATGGGGTTCACGCCGACCGGTGGGCTCATGATGGGCACGCGCTGCGGCGATCTTGATCCGGGGGTGCTGCTCTACCTGCTCCAGACGCAGGGCATGCATCCCGACGCCGTCAGCACGCTGGTCAACCGTCAGGCGGGGCTGCTCGGCGCTTCGGGCATCAGCAGTGACATGCAGGAACTGCTGAACCGGGAACAGAGCGACCGGGCTGCCGCCGAGGCAGTGATGCTCTTCTGCTACCAGGCGAAGAAGTTCCTGGGGGCGTTCGTGGCGGTGCTGGGGGGGCTGGATGCGCTGGTCTTCACCGGCGGTATCGGCGAGCATGCCGCCCCTGTTCGTCAGCGTATCTGCGCGGATCTGGCGTTCCTGGGCATCCATCTCGACCCACAGCGAAACGTGGCTCACGCGCCGGTCATATCCCGTGACGATAGCCATGTCACCGTGCGTGTCATGCAGACCGACGAAGACCGGATGATCGCCCAGCATGCGCATCGTGTACTGCGCGAAGGAGGAGCCGACCATGTTTCAGTTTGACACCACCATCTCCAGTGCGGTTCAACGCGACGAAGCACGGCCTGATCCCGAGAAGGCGGCAGCCACCGGACCCCTCTCAGCGGAGTTGCTCGACCGCATGCAGCGCTACTGGGAAGCAGCGAACTATCTGACCATCGCGCAGATTTACCTCCAGGATAATCCCCTGTTGCGCGATCCCTTATGTCTGGCGCACATCAAGCCACGGATGCTTGGCCACTGGGGCACCTCGCCGGGACTCAGCTTCATCTATGTGCATCTGAACCGCCTGATTGGCGAACGCGACGCCAGCGTGATCTACCTTGCTGGTCCCGGCCACGGCGGTCCCGCCCTGGTGGCCAACGTCTACCTGGAAGGAACCTATTCGGAGATCTACCCGGAGGTTAGTCAAGACATGGACGGGCTGCGCCGGTTGTGCCGCCAGTTCTCGACCCCCGGTGGCATCCCGAGCCACGTCAGCGTGCCGACGCCAGGTTCGATCCACGAAGGTGGCGAGCTCGGTTACGTGCTCGCCCACGCGTTTGGCGCTGCCTTCGACAATCCAGACCTCCTGGTGGTGGCAGTCGTCGGGGACGGCGAGGCGGAGACAGGTCCGCTGGCCGGCTCCTGGAAAGGGACGAGCTTCCTTAATCCAGCACGCGATGGCGCGGTGCTGCCGATCTTGCACCTCAACGGGTACAAGATCTCCGGCCCAACCGTCCTCGGTCGCTCCAGCGACGACGAGGTGCGGGCACTGCTCGAAGGAAACGGCTACGCGGTGCATATCGTTGCAGGCGACGACCCAGACCAGACGCATCAGCAGTTCGCGGCCGTCCTTGACTCGTGCTACTCGGCGATTCGCGCCATTCAACTGGATGCTCGCGACACAGGCGTTTCTGGACGACGGCGCTGGCCAGCGATCATCCTGCGTACGCCAAAAGGGTGGACTGGCCCTGACATACTGGATGGGTTGCCTGTGGAGGGAACCTTCCGCTCTCATCAAATACCGCTCGCGAACGTGAGGGCAGACCCGGCGCAACTCACCATCCTGGAGCAATGGCTACGCAGCTACCGGCCAGAGGAACTCTTCGACGCCCGTGGTCGGCTCATCCCCGAACTGGCCGCACTCGCCCCAACAGGCGACCAGCGCATGGGTGCAAACCCCCATACCAATGGAGGCAAGCTTCTGGTGGAGCTCGCGTTGCCCAACTTCCGCGACTACGCCGAAAACGTCACACAACCGGCCATCGAGCAGCAGGAATCGACGCGGCGCCTGGGACAATGGCTGCGGGACGTGTTCACCCGCAATGCAGAGCAGGCGAACTTCCGCCTGTTCTGTCCCGACGAGACCAACTCCAACCGGCTGGGCAACGTGTTTGAGGTGGAAAACCGCTGCTTTGTGGGAACGACGATCGACATCGACGACCATGTGGCGGCTGATGGCCGCGTGCTGGAAGTACTGAGCGAGCACCTCTGCGAGGGGTGGTTGGAGGGGTACCTCCTCACCGGGCGACACGGGCTGTACGCGACCTACGAGGCGTTCGCGATGGTCTCTGCCTCTATGACCGTGCAGCACGCCAAGTGGTTGGAAGCTGCCAACAGACTCCCCTGGCGCGCGTCGGTTGCGTCCCTCAACATCCTGCTCACGTCGACGTGCTGGCGCAATGACCACAATGGCTTCAGCCACCAGGGACCCGGCATGATTGACGTGCTGCTCTCCAAGCGCGGTACGGTGGCACGCATCTATTTACCGCCTGACGCGAACTGCCTGCTCCCAGTGGCTGATCATTGCATGCGCAGTCGCAACTATGTGAACCTGATCGTGATCGACAAGCAGCCGCAGTTGCAGTGGCTGGACATCGCCTCGGCCGTCGAGCACTGCGCTCGCGGCGCGTCCATCTGGCAATGGGCCGGCAACGACGAGGGCGGTGAGCCCGACGTCGTTCTTGCGGCAGCCGGAGATACCCCGACACTGGAGACCGTGGCGGCGGCGTGGTGGCTCCGCCGCCATGCCCCGGAGCTCAAGGTGCGAGTGGTTAACGTCGTGGACCTGATGACGCTGTTCCCGCGCGAGTTCCACCCGCACGGCATGGACGACACGACCTTCGTCGAACTCTTCACAGCCGACAAGCCGGTGGTCTTCGCCTTCCACGCTTACCAGCGCGCCATTCACGAGATCATTCACGGCCGGGTACACGCGGAACGTTTCCATGTGCGTGGCTTTAACGAGCAGGGAACCACGACGACACCGTTTGACATGGTGATCCTGAACGAAATGAGCCGCTATCATCTGTGTATCGAGGCCCTGCGCCGGTCCCCCCGCCTCCATGATCGCGCTCCCACGTTGATCGATGCGTGTACCACCGCGATCGCTCAGGCCGTCGCGTACACGCGGGAGCACTTCGAGGACCCGCCGCAGATCCGCGACTGGGTGTGGAGCACGCCAGCGGACTGACGCCATGTCCGGGGATCGTCCCCCGACGCAGCGTAGGTGGTGCTCTCGTACACCGGACTGACCGCGCGGCCGGGGATCGTCCCCGGAAGGCGCCAGGGCTGAGCAGGAAGAGAAAGGAAACCGCATCATGAAAACGGACCACACGGGAGGGCCGACTCCGGCCGCCGATGCATCCGGGCATACTCACGGCTCTCCGCAGCGCGCGGCGCACGAGGTTGCCGCGCCGCTGCTCACGGTCGATCTTGCGGCGGAGGTCGTGCTGCTCCACGCCGAGGAGAACTGGCAGCGGCGTCAGCACAACGCCAGGACACTGTTCAAGCGACCGGATCTGCGCGTGGTGCTGATTGCACTTGGTCAGGGCAGGCGGATGGACGCGCATCATGCGCCCGGCGCGATCACCATCCACACCCTCGACGGTCGGCTGCGGTTGCATGTCGGCGCGCACACCGTCGACCTGGCGGCTGGCCATATGCTGGCACTGGAGCCAGACGCATCTCACGATGTGGAGGCTATGGAGGAGAGCGCCTTCCTGCTCACCATCGCCTGGCCGACGCGCCTGCGTGCTGAGGAGACTCCATGATCCGCCTGAAACGCATCTACGAACCAGTGGCCGTGGAGGATTGCTGTCCGGTACCGGTGGACCGGCTCCGGCCGCGCGGCGTGAGGGAGGCGGTGGTGATGAATGTCAAGGTGGCCAGCCGGTTGTTGACAATCTTGGCGACGACGGGCCTGTGATTCAGGGCGGAGTGTGCGGCGTTGCGAAGCACGGGGCCAATCGTGATGGTCGCCGTTTGCGGTCCGCTGACCATTTAACTGGCACACAGTCGCGGGCTCATCGACGGGCTACCTATAATGGGTAACAGTGGGTAACGCGGATACCGTTTGTAGCGCACGGAGCCCCTCCTTGTCTTGCCACAGACGCGAGCCCCGGCGTGCCTCAGTACGAAAACCAGCACGGCCGACTTCATGAGCCTGCCAGTGATAGTGTGGCGACGTTACAGACGCAGGAAGGAAGCATGTTGGAACGCTTTATGCCGCCAGCGGGAGAGACGCTCCAGCATCGTCGGAACCGCTTATTCGGTTTGTTCACGACGGCTGTAGCGGCTGAGCAAGCAGCGATGACCCTCGAAAGAAGCAGTGGCAGCAGTGTTGGGGTTACTATCGTCTCGGATGATAGCAAGCATCATGTGGAGCAGCGAGGAATCCGGGCCGCGCTCGATGCAATTTTCTCTGACGAACACGAGATCGTGGGCGACTTTGTCACAGAACTGGCAGCCGGCCGCACTCTCCTGATCGTGCAGGTGAGAGATCGACATGCCGCGGATGCTGTGGCTGCCATCCTCCAGCGCGCCGGAGGGTACTCACTCGTCTATTTCAGCAACTGGACGATTCAAACCTACGGGAGCGATGTGGGAGCATTCCTGCCCGCCGACGATCACCTCACCGAGCGCCTGGCCATCGCCGCGAGTAGCACGATTGGCACGTATCTTTTGCCATCGGTTCTCGGTGATTTTCACAGCCGGTACCCTGGCGTAGTGCTGTCCCTGGGTATTACGAACACAGCTGGCGTCAGCGCGAACATACGAGACGGTTCCTATGATTGTGCGGCGATTGAAGGCACGGTGGCGATCGAGGCAGAGTCCGTGTTCGTCCTTGTCGATCGCCTCGTTGCGATCGTCCCGATCGGACATCGATTCGCCCGTCTCGATGCCGTCACGACCTCGCAGTTGGCTGCTGAGCCGTTTTTGCTCCGAGAGGCAGGATCGGGTACTCGTGATGCAGTGCTACGAGGCTTCGCATCACGAGGTGTGACGCTTCGAGTAGCCATGGAACTGGGGAGTACCGAGGCGATCAAGCAGGCAGTTATTGCGGGCCTGGGAGTAGCGATTGTGTCCGAACTCGCGGCAGGACCGGAAGCGGCCTCTGGAAGTCTCCGATCCCTGCGTATCGCAGATGGACCGATAGAAAGAGAATTTACGTTTTTGCGGACGAAACCGCCAGGAGAATCGCGGGCACTTGATGCGTTCTTAGACCTCTTTCAACGTCAACTCCGTCCGCTCCACGACGCCGTCGTTTAGCGGTTCAGTTTCCGAAGGTTGTGGCCTGTACGGCACGGTATGTCGAAGGAGGGCCGTGGGGATCGTATGACCGACGATGGCAGGGACGACCTGACCGATCCATACCAGGAAGAACAAAAGCGTTGACCCTGCCCACCGTTCGTCCGCAATAAGCGGGAACTGGTCGTGTGTGACGGAGTACCCATCGGCGCGGATGCGGTCGACGAGAGCCGCGTACGCAGCCGGTGCCCGTCGCGGTCGCTCGTGGTCCCACAAACGGGGCAACAACATTGGCACGAGTCCCCGAGCGTTGTCCATGATCCGCAGATAGAGGCGCGCATCAGGTTCGCTGTCCAGACCCACCCCGTCCCATTTCAGGCTGTACTCAGTCATCCAAACCATCCAGCGCCACCCCGCCGGTCCCCGTGATGCCTCGGTTCTGATCAGCACGTGACACCAGCCCCCAGCCGCGGTCGACCTCCCGTCGATGCGCTACCTACCGTTTACCTTCCCAGACGTTCCTAGCAACGTGTACGTCGGACACTACTGGTAGCCAGAGGAGAGGTACCATCAGTACCTCTCGGCCCGGAAGAAAACCATCGTCCAGGCTGCGACCGTGACAACTGATAGCCTACAGGAGAGCGACAGCCCATGATGCATCCTCAAGGAAGCACCCAGACCGTGGATCCCATCCACATATCACCTACCCGAGCCGACACGAGTACCGGACAGCATATCGTTTCCCATGAGGTGATCGTGCGCCGCTGCATTGACGCATTCTACGCCGGACAGTGGCAGCCGCTCGTGAACTGTTTTGCCCCCCATTTCGTCAACCACACCACCCCACGCTACGGCGCACGGACGAACGATCTGGGCACGCTTTCGCGACAGCTACAGGGCATCCGTGCCGCCTTTCGCGACCTCCACATCACGATCGATGACCTCCTGTCAGACCAGGAGCGTGTCGCGGTACGCTGGACCGCACACGGCACGCATGCTGGCGAGTTCGCCGGGGTAGCCGCATCAGGGGCATGCCTGAGCTGGTCGGGTATGGCGATGGTCACGATCGATGGCGGCAAGATCACGGACCTCTGGCTCGCCGCGGATACCTATCCGTCGCGTCTGGCGATTGGACAGCTCTCTTCATCAGAGGCGACGGATGCACTGGCGGACCGGAGTGCACCGGCCCACATAGTACGAGAAGGATAGGAGCAGACGCCCATGATTAAGAAAATACTGGTCCCTGTTGACGGAAGCGCACGAACCACGTCCGCCCTTGCGGTCGCACATGCGCTACAGACAGCAACTGGCGCAGACATGACGACCATCCACGTAGATCTGGAACGGCACCATCGGCCGGTGGAACTTGAGCAGGATACCGAAGACTTTTCGTTCAACGGATTTGACACCGGCCTTGCGCCCGTTGGTTTCCACATCCAGGATGTCATCGGGCATACCGACGTCCCCAGCGGCATCGTCCAGGAGGCGATCACCCAGGAGGCCGACATTATCGTGATGGGCACCCATGGGCGATCAGGACTGGGGCGGATCCTGCTAGGTAGCGTGGCCACCGACGTGCTGGCGCTGAGTCCCATCCCGGTCCTGCTGGTCCGAGAGGGAGAGGAACTGGTCCGCACGGTCAAGACCCTCCTCGTCCCGATCGACGGAACTCCCGGCGGCTCTCAAGCACTCAGCCTGGCACTGCAACTAGCGCATGCGGCCTCGGCAAAGATTGTGTTACTGGACGTTGCCGTGCCACAACACGTCTTCGTCGCGGATACATACACCGGAGTAGGGATGGCCGGTGCTTTTGACCCCGAGTGGGATCAGGTGGCACTCAAGGCGGCGGGCCTCTATGTTGACCAGATGGCCGAGGCCGTGCGCGAGCAAGGCGTCGTGGCAGAAGGGCGTGCCGTGCTGGGTGAGGTTGCCAGCAGTATCGTCACCACCGCCGACAAGGTCCACGCGGATCTCATTGTCATGAGCACGCACGCGCTGACCGGTCCGGTCCGGGCGCTCCTCGGGAGCGTTGCCGACGCCGTAGCCCGCACGGCTCACCACCCGCTCTTGCTCGTGAAGCGCCGGGAGACAACAGTGCGTGAGGACGTAGGCGCTGGCCTGAATGTTCCGCATCGTGTCGCGACGACTGTGGCTCCTGGGGTGCCTGCAGGTATAGCGTAACGCGGGCGTTGGGAGTGCGGCCCCGGTCGCGATTCACTGCGGCCGGGGGCACGGAGAGCGCACCTGCCGGTCCACTCCCGTCGTAAGGGGAGATGGACGAACAAGGAATGAGGGAACTATGTTGACCAGAGACCGCTCCGCGGAAGGCCTGGAGGAAGGGGAGGAAGCCCTTTCCTCCATCTGTGCCGTCACGTCGGGTCACGCTACGCGAACATCGATGTCACCCGCACGGGTTGAGAAAGCGCCTCCAGGTACCGGCACCGCCCGCACCCCGGCTCCGTCTGTCTGGGCAGCGGCGACGCCAGCCGCACTGCGGGCGGCGTTTGGGGTCGTCTGGACGATCAGTGCGATCTTGACGTGGCGGTCGAGCTTTTCTGCGCATTATGTCGGCTATCTTCAGAATGCCAGCCAGGGGCAGCCCGGCTGGCTCTCGCCATGGTTCTCGGCGTGGATCGGTCTGGTCACGCCCCATGCCGAGGCGTTCGTGCTGATCACCCGACTTATCGAGACTGCCATCGCCGTGGGCCTGCTGCTCGGTCTTGCACGAAAGGCAATCTATGCCATTGGGGCGCTCTTCAGCCTGTTGCTCTGATCAACGGCGGAAGGATTCGGCGGCCCGTACGCTGTCGGCGCGACCGACCCTGGTCCAGCACTGGTCTACGTCCTCGTCTTTCTTGCGCTCATCGTCTTTAACCGGCTTCACGGTCCGAGCCCGTACAGCGTCGATTACTACCTGGTGCGGCGCTGGCCGGCCTGGCAGCGCGTATCGGAGTTTGGGCCATACCGGTCGGTCATCCTGCCCCTGCCGCACCTTGCGTGGCGCGCCCAGTTTGGGGTCATCGGCACGATCGCTGCTGCCCTGGTCCTGCTCCTCGGCTCGTTGCAAAGCGCCCTGTCTGCCCAGCCAGCAACACCGCAGAACGCGGCGGCTGCCGTCTCGCCACTGAGCCTCGTCAACCAAGGGCCGATCACCAATGCTCGGGACGCTGCCCTCCCGCCGTTGCTTGGTTCCGGACCATCGGTTGACCTCACGATCGAGTCGACTGACGTCACGGTAGCCATCGCCAATGGTGTCCAGTATCAGGCCTGGACGTTCGGTGGAACGGTGCCGGGCCCCGCCATCCACGTACGCCAGGGGCAGACCGTCAACGTCACCTACAGCAACAAAGGGAATATGCAGCACTCTATCGACTTCCACGCGGCAGAAGTCCCGCCGAACGTGGCGTACCGCGAGGTGGAAGCAGGACAGTCGATCCAGTTCTCCTTTGTCGCCAACACACCGGGGGTGTTCGTCTACCATTGTGGGTCGATGCCCGTCCTGCTGCACATGGCTAATGGCATGTACGGCGCGTTCATTGTTGATCCCCTACAACCGTTGCCACCTGCCGCCGTCAGTTACGTGCTGGTGCAAGGTGAGTGGTACACCGCGCAGGTGCAGGGAAAGCTCATGTCCGGCGATTTCGGGAAAATGATGTCGATGGCACCCGATGAAGTCGTCTTCAACGGCGTGGCCAACCAGTATAAGGATCAGCCCCTCCCTGCCCGGGTGGGACAGCGTATCCGCCTCTATATGCTCGACGCTGGCCCGAGCTTGCCTAGCGCCTTTCACGTGGTCGGCGCGATGTTCGAGGCGGTGTATCCCGACGGCAACGCCGCACATGCGCTCACGGGCGTGTCAACCTACGACGTCGCGCCTGGCCAGGGAATGGTTTTCGATCTCACCATCCAAGAGCCAGGCAAGTACGTCTTCGTCGATCACAGCATGCGGAACATGAGTATCGGCGCCGCTGGCATCTTGAACGTCTCCCCATAAGAATCCTTGCATTGGACTGGACGTGGCGATCAGACGCGTCCGGCGGCAGGGATAGGTAGATGGAGTTGCGCGCCACCCGTCCTATACGGGTGGCGCAGTCATGCCAGCATCCTGGTCGGTGACGTTCGTATGGCCGTTGCGCTCGCACACCCGTCCACGAATCGTGCGGACATCTTCGGTCGCCAGCAGGGGATGCAGCGAAGTACAAAGGGTCGCGTCGAAGAGAAGCATATACCGCGGGCTGCAGACGCTACCCGGCGTTCTCACACGGTGCGGCAGTGGCTGAAAGAGAGGTGAGGAGCGATGACATCAGACGGATGGAAGCCGCGGCTGCGCTGGGGAACGCCTCTACCGGGCCTGCTTCCAGCGGGAGCGACGGCGCCGGGCGACCAGCAGCCCTTTCGTCTCGTCGCCCCTTTTCTGCGACTCGCCCTGGCGATCAGCTTGAGCGCCGGCTTTGGGCTCGGCGCGGTCCTGGCGCTGGCACTCGCCATCGGCATGCCGTTCGGCCCATGGTGGCCGGTGCTGGTGCAGGTGCACGGCCGCGCTCAACTCGTCGGCTTCGTCGGCCTGTTCATCCTGGCCATCGGCCTGCACTTCTTGCCCCGGCTGCGCGGCGCTCCACTGGCGGCGCCCATGCTGGCGCGCCTGGGACTGCTGGCACTCGGTGTCGGCGCCGTTCTGCAGGCCGTGAGCCAGCCGCTCGTGGCGGCCGGGTTCGCCGTCGCCGCCGTAGATTGGGGCGGCTTGGCCCTCGGAGGACTCCTTGAGTGGTTGGGCGCCTCCGCCATCGTGGTGACGCTCGCGCGGACGCTCCGGCGGGGACCGCCCCTCTCCTGGCGTGGCGGCCTGACGGCAATCTTGCCCTTCCTCGTCTTCGGCTTGGGGCTGCTCTGGGTTTCGCTACTGGCTGGGGCCGCCCTCGATGTCCGGGTTGCACTGACACACGCCCAGGCGGTCCCCGAAAAGGCGGACAGCGCCCTGGTTGATAGCTTGCTCTTCGGGTTCGCGCTCCCGATCGCCGTCGCCGTGTCGGCTCGGCTGCTTCCGATCTATTTCGGTGTCGAAGTGGTCGCTCCGATTCCCCTGCTGCTGACGTTTGTCACGGTCGCTGCCGGGGCACTCGTGCGCGTGGGCGCCGACATCACGGGACAGGACGTACTGCTCGGCCTGAGTAATGTGCTGCTGGGACTGTGCTGCCTGGCTTTTCCTCTGCTTTCTGGCGTGCCGGTGGGCAGACGCCGCGCCAACCGGCACGCCGACCCACCTGCGATGGTCCGCGCCGTTCGCTACCCGAACGTGCTCGTCCGCTCTGCCTTTGCCTGGCTCCTACTGGTCGGCGTGCTCTTCCTGGCGGCGGGAGTAGCGTCCTTGTGGGGTCACGCGTTGAACATCCCGAGCGACATCCTGCGTCATGTCGTCACGACTGGCTTCCTCACCTTACTCATCCTGGGCGTCGGTGCGCGCTTGATCCCCGGCTTCGCCCGAGCGCGACCGCGG
>JAABUZ0100003907.1_pt1 | contig 21283 bp, 17 predicted proteins | sample 5562091 | NCBI WGS metagenome assembly JAABUZ01 (sample SAMN12813069, study PRJNA571459) | rock metagenome | isolation source: Antarctica rocks | place: Antarctica: Victoria Land, Linnaeus Terrace sud | collected 2015-12-21
AACGGGAGTACCGGCAACGGGCGGGCATCGAGGGCACCATCTCGCAAGGAGTACGCGCCTTCGGTTCACGAAAAGCTCGCTACCTGGGAATGGCGAAGACGCGGCTACAGCATCTGGCCACAGCGGCGGCGATGAATCTGGAACGCTTGGCCGATTGGCTAGCAGGCGTGGACCGGGAGACCACCAGACGAAGCATCTTTACGCGCGTGATGCGGCCACGAACGGCCTAATACGTTCGCCAACAGTATCAAAATGGCTTGCGTTCGAAAGTTCCAGTCGCGGATCGGTGATTTTGGAGTTACGATAGCGAGTACCTGTCAGCCTCGCCATGAGCAAGCCGTATCGAGTTTCCTTGCCGGCCAGCCGCACGGAACTGGCCCAGGTGCTAGCCCGTTTGCAGGACGATACCCTGCAGGAGCCCGATCGCCAGTTATTGATGCACCTTGTACAGCAGTTACTCGGCTCTTCTGCCGGAACGCCTTTGTCAGGACCACCCGCTACCGTAGGAGGGAAAGAGTTCGAACCGACGGCTAGCTCCTCCGAGACCGCCAGCCGGCGTTGGTGCATAAATCCGGGCGGAGGCATTTCGTGAAGATGGCAGGATAGAGATGACCTTCCCCCGCAAACGCGCCATGTCCTATCCAACGTAAGCGTCAGAGCAAACTTTCAATTACCCACAACTTGGGCGCCGAGTTGAAAGCCAAGAACGATGTCGGTGAGCCGCGCCAGACCACGCCATATCACTAAATTTCCGGGTGGACCATCACCGGTGCGTGCCAAGTAGCCGCCCAACCGTGCCAATTGGTGTATAGAACTGGCCAGTGTGGGTTCTACAACTGAGTACGAATCTTTGTTTTTCCCCAGGTGATCCAACACCCGCACCTCCTCGGGCGTGAAGGCCAACTCCGGTGCGGTGTGGGGTGCCACGCGGTTCAGCATCGTCAACCAGAACACGCGCCAAGCCAAAATGCAGAGCACGGCTAACAGTTTCACTAAGCGGTCCGCCGTACGCAGCTTGAACTCTTCTGCCTGACACCCGGATTTCAGAACCTTGTGAAATAGCTCGATTTTCCAGCGACACGCGTACCAGTCCAGCTTTTCTATCGCCTCGCTTCGCGATCGCACCGGGAGGTTCGTAATCAGCTTCCAGTTTATGCGCTCTCGTCCCTGGGGGGTGTCCCGCTCCCGCGCATAGATCACGGTCAGTTGTAACGGACCGTAGTGCTTCTGCTTGGCTTCCGGTGCATAGACGCAGAGCCGACGATACTTGATCTCGAGCACTGCCTCGCTGACCTGACCGTGGCGGTCCGTGACCTCCACGCGATGAACGGCTTTGACCGGTGTCTGTTGCAGGACCGCCGCGATGGTCTTTTGTCCATCCTCGGCCAGCCGGTCTACACACGTGCGCAAGACAAACTTGGTGCCAGCGTTCTGGGCCGTACAGAACAACTCGTAAATGTCGCTTTCCCGGTCTCCTATATGGACCAAGCGCTCCGCTCCACCCAGCCGCGCGGTGGACTGTTCCAGGTTCTCCAACCAGCGGATGCTTTCTTTCTGTGCAATCGGCACACGCGTCGGGTTCACGCTTCGTTTGAGCCCATTGGTTCCTTTGAACTTCTTTCGCGTCCAGAACTTGACGGCGGCCAAGCCCAGCGGCAGTCCTTCCGTGGTGACCACGAGGCTGGAATGCATCAGCATGCCGCAGAGCGTCAGATCCCCACGGCGGGCCCGTGAATAGCGATACAGAGCCCCTATGCCTTTGATCCGGCGGCGGCTAAAGCTGAATTCGGTGGTGTCATGCAGCACCAGCACCGGACCGTTCGTGGCGGCAACACGCTGCTGGGTAGCTTGCCAGTGACCTTCCAAAATGTCCTGCTCGGTGATGCGCTCGTTGGAGAAAAAGCGATACGCGGCTTTGGTGTTAGCCCAATCTTGGCAAGCCAAGGGAAGACTTTCGCCGAGACCGGAAGAGAGCTGTTGCAGCAGTTGCTGTAGGCGTTGGCGCAACCGCTGGTCCGGCAGGGAACAAGCGGCGAGTTCCTCGTCAATCCATCCCGTTGTTTCTGAGTTCGGGGAGGAGACGGGTTGGTCCTGACTCAAATTTAGTGGGAGTGAATGGGGCACCTTGGCAGTTTATGGTATGGGGCCTCCATATACCTCCCTCCACCAAAACTTTCCAAACAAGTTTGTCTTTGCCCAACTTGTGGGTAATTGAAAGGTTGCTCAGACGCTTACGCTTGTTCCGTCATCAACCGCATGACCCAACTCGGGATGCCCCTCTCGCAGCGGGTCTGATGGAGCAACCCAGCAAGCCCCTGGTTTGTCCCTGCTTGGATTTATGCACCAACGCCATCGTGCGGGACTCCTGCGCCCTGAGCCGAAGCTAACAGGAAACGCTACCGGATGTCATGCACGCTCGATACTGTTGGCGAATGCTCAGGCGAGTCTTGGTCGCAGCACGCGGGCCAAGGCACTTCGCCTGGTCGTTTCCCGGTCCACGCTGGCCAGCCAATCGGCCAAGCGCTCCAGATTGATAGCGGCCGCTGTGGCCAAGTGCTGTAGCCGCGTTTTCGCCAGGCCCAGGTAGCGGGCCTTCCGCCAACCGAACGCCCGCACTCCTTGCGAGATGGTGCCCTCAACTCCCGCTCTTTGTTTGTACTCCTGTCGGAACTCTTTAGTCTTCTCCCGCCGCCGGGCCTGTTGGAGTGCCTCGTACAGTTTTTGTGGTTTCAGAGTCAGCGTCCTCCGCTGGTTCTTGGCTTTTGTGCATTGGGACAGGCTTGGACACTGGCTGCCATCGGCCTTCGCAAACGCAATGGTGATGAGATCATTACCGCGATCGTCTACCTAGTCCTTCCAACTGGAACTTGCCTTACCCGCCGGACAAGTTACCTGTTGTCGACTCCAGTCAACTTTGAAATGAGAGATGTCAAAGCCGTTGCCCTGCTCCTGTTGCCAACGGCCATTGCCCTGCACCGGACCGATCAACTCAATGCCATACTCCTGCTGACTTTCTACCAACTGCGTGGCTTCCACATAGCCGGCATCGACCAGATGCTTGCTTGGCAACAGTTCTGCTTTCGCCAACTCCTGATGAATCTGCGGCAGGACCTCGTTGTCGTTCTGGATGGCCTTCGTGGTCTCTACCTGAGTAATGATGCTGGGCAGGTCGTCCTCACACGTTTCGGTCAGATGGACTTTATAGCCGACCCACGTGGTGCTTCGCTTGTGGGCGTAACGGGCCTCGGCGTCATAGGGCGAGCAGATCCGCAACCCGGAGGGCGGAACATTGTCTTTGGCGCGCCAGTGTACACCTTCGGCTACGGGGAGAAAGCTGTGAATCCAAACTTGCCGGAGCGTTTCGGCAGCGGGCAACGCTCTCATCCACGCCGGCGCCTCCCTCGACCAGAGCGCCACGAGCAAAGCGTCGCCATCGCGGCCGACCTGTTCGGCCAGCACCTGCCGTTGTTTCTCTCCGGAAGGCAAGTCGTAGTCTTCCGCCCGCTTTCCATACCGGTCTACCCACTCGGCCGGGATGTGGGCCCGGACCCAATCGGGTGCGGCGGTAGCCAGCACGTTGAGCGCCGCCCGCAGCGTCTCGATGACACGCTCCAGACGGTTCAGAGCGCGGACGGCAGCGACGACGTGCGTGGAATCGGTGCGCTGCCGTCCGCGGGCTCTGACCAGCTTACGATCCTGCAGAAGGGTCAAGATGCGGTCAAAGAGACGATGCTCTGCTCCGTCGTCCAGGAGCCGTGCTCGAAACTCGCACAGGACGGAGTCGTCGAAGCCGGCATCGTCCAACTCTAAACACAACAAGTACTTCCAATCGATCCGGCTCCGTACGGCGTCGGCGGCCGCACGATCCGAAAGCCCTTCTAGAAACTGTAAAACAGTGACCAGCGCCAAGCGAAACGGCGCCTGGGCCGGTTGGCCTGGCGGGGGGAACAGATCGGCAAAGTCCTGGTCTTTAAAGATGGTTCCCAACTCATCCGAAAGCCGCAGGCATAAGGTGTTCTTCGGAAAAGCGGCGCGGGCGACCCGCTGCGTCTGCTCGGGAACAGAGTACGAGAAGGGCGGAGGAAGTGACATCCAAACATCTTCTCGCAAAATCAGGAAATTGGATTCGCCAACAGTATCCAGGGTGTCGAAAGGATTAAAACCTTTAGCGCGGAGGTCCCGCTGCCAAAACTGAAGCCAGTCCCCCGCAGCATCCCAAACCCACGAGGCTGACGGGTTGTTTGATCGCAGCCTCGCTAATTCCTTTTCACCCAGCCATACTTTTGAAGAGACTTCCCAGGGCGTCAGGACCAGCGGAACCTTCGAATTCAGCAAGGCTTGCATCGCCGGGGCATCCATCTCGAAATTGAAATCACGAAAGGGCTTGGCGGATGGCTGCGCGGAAAACTTCTGGTACGGACGCCTGCCCGCGACGACAATGATCTGCGCAATCTGTTTGCCCAACTCAGGATGATTGCGCAGAACCGTTCCTATGTTCGTCACCGGCCCAAGAGCAATCACCGTGAGTTTCTCTTTTTTAAGAGCAGCTTCGAGGGCGCGGGAGCCTTCCGTTTCTACCCCCAGTTGCTGGGCTGAGGATGCGCCCCGGTAAACTCGCGTGCCTGCCGGTCCGAAATCGCGGGCCAGATGTTGGCCGATGAGGAAAGCCTCCTCAAGCGGCGCGTTACCGAATACGACGCTAATGCCGCGAATGGAGAGTTCCGGGGATCGAAAGGCTTGCAGCAAAGCCAGTCCGTCATCGACCTCATGGCCTCCGGGCGCGACGGACGGATCGGTGTCAATCCAGACGGCGATACCCGCTTGGGACCGAACGGTAAGCAGAAAGGCGGCACAGAACGCTAGGAACGTACGTTTCAAGCAACGCTCCTACCGAGAACCAGATCGAGTGATCGTTGCAGCAGTTCGCGTTTTCGGTCAAGGCCGTACGGCAACGGTAGCTGCGCCACACCGATCAGCCGCCGCATGATTTCCGTTCCCGCAAATTGCCGCATCAACCGTTCGTCCCACGGTCCGGCGGCGCTGTACCATTCGGGAACACGACTGATTGATTCCGCAGGATGCCCGGCCAGAAGCAGGTGCGCCGCCATCACGCCAACGTCCCATTCCGGCGGGCCGTAGAAACTAAATTCTGGATCGATGACGTAGAATTTGCCTCCAGCCTTCACCCAGCTTCCGGGAAAGTAGTCACCGTGCAGAAGGCTTCCTTCCTGTGCCGTATCCCCTAAATAACGTTTTCCTAGCTCCCCAACCGTCCCCACATAATCGGCATTGGTCTGCAACTGTTCCGCCAAGCGCGCCAGCCCTGGAGTGATGGCGTCCAGATTCAAGCCGTTATCCTGCCGCAACGGCAACCAAAAAATGTGTTCGTGGTTTAACCGCCGCATGGCCCCATTGGAAAATACAGCCGAAAGGGCCGGATCTCGAAATCTAGTATGCAAGTCAAGAAGAAAATGGAGGGGAGTTTGCCAATCCGTTTCTCCCATCCAGTTTTGGGGAGCTTGATAAAAATTGCGAAGATCGGGCGTCGGTCCGAGATCCTCGAACATCAGCAATCGTTCGGCGGCATCAAATCCCAATAGCTTTGGAAGGTGAGGGGCAAGAGCGGAATCCTTCCGCGCTTCTTCGTAGAAACGAGCTTCGATGCAGGCTCGATTCCACGGAGCAGGAATTTGAGGATACTTTTCCACCCAGGGCCGCGATTGCTTCAGGATGAAACTACGCTTGTCCGTACGCACCCGCAGAACACAATTCATATTGCTTCCGCCCGCGCGCTCTGCCGCTTGAACACTTTCTTCCGGTTGGAGCCATCCTCGCGTTTGCAGAAATTGGCATAACGCCTGAGTATCGAAGGGGTCCAGGAAAAATGATCCGGGATAAAGAGCTGAGAGAGAAAGAACAGGCTTCATAAGCCGGCTGAACCTTTGCGCACGCCGCGAAGTTTTCGGAATCGGCCCAGAACTCCGAGTAGCGGAGAGTCCAGGTACTTGAATGATGCTTTGTCAGCCGCTCTCCGGTTGCCGAGCATGTAAGTGGGGTAAGGGTGAATGGTTCCGGCGACACGCCCAATGTTCAGGCCGGAACGCATGGCCAGCGCCCATTCCGAGATCATCTCGCCCGCGTTTGCCCCCACAATCGAAGCGCCGAGAATCCGTCCGGACCGGGTTGTGATCACTTTCACCTCGCCAGTCGTTTCCCCTTCCGTAATGGCCCGATCCAGCTTGTCAAAAGGGAATCGGTACACCTTGCGGTCGGCTCCGCGTGGGAGCGCATCTGTTTCCGCGTCTCCGAGACGGGCCAGTTCCGGTTCGGTAAAAGTGGACCACACGACATGTTCCTTATCGACCTTGGCGGGCCAGCGGAGAATCGCGTTCGTGACAGCTACCTTGCTCATGTGCTCGGCCATGTGCGTGAACTGATACTGGCCCGTCACATCACCTGCCGCGAAGATATGTTTCTGCGTGGTTTGACAGCGCGCGTTTACCTGCACGCCGCCCTTTCCGAAAGCCACACCGGCCTTTTCGAGCTGGAGGGCGGCAACGCTCGGTTCGCGGCCCATGGCGGCCAGCACGGAGTCGCACGGGAGAGCGCTGCCGTCGTCGAGAATGGCCTGAAGATCACCGTTTTCACGACGAAGAGCTTCCACCCGGCATCCGAAACGAAATGAGATGCCCTCTCCCCGAAGGCATTCCTGCAGCAACTGCGCATGATCGGCATCATCTCGCCTGAGAATGCGAGTGTCAGGTGTCACAACCGTGACCTCCGAACCAAGCCGCCCAAATGCCTGGGCCATTTCGACACCGACCGGCCCTGCCCCGATCACGACCAAACGCCGGGGTTGGGACTCCAGTTCAAAGATAGTTTCGTTCGTTAAACACGCTTCGGCAAACGGAAGCGTTTTCGGACGGCTGCCGGTGGCAATCACAAAATAGCGTGAGGTCAAACGACCGGCGGATGCGGCGCTGGTCTGCACCGTCACTGTATGCGGATCAACAAACTGAGCGCATCCCACCACTACCTGGACTCCAAGCTTTTCCATGTTAGGAGGCGCATCCGCATCCTGATACACATGCTGCCGGACAGACCGGAGGTGATCCATGACCCCCGAAAACGGAATTTCGGGCGTGATTGCACCGAGGCCAAATCGATGAGCAGTACGCATGGTGTGCGCCACGCGCGAGGCTTTCAACAACGTTTTGCTGGGAACACAACCCGCCCAAGTACAATCACCGCCAAGACGGTTTGCTTCGATCAGCGCCGTTTTGGCTCCAAGCAGCGCGGACATGCCGGCAGCCGTCAGTCCAGCCGCGCCGGCCCCGATGACAATGGTGTCGAAGTCGTATTGCAAGCTCAAAAATTCAGACTCGATCCCAGTGTCCCACCCTGCGGAACAGACGCTCGTCAAAGGCAAATGCAACTGACCATTCCATTGCAATGCGGGTAAAGTCCTAGGAGAGCGTAAATTTTCGGGGGCAAACGCGCACGCGGATACGGAACAGGGAACAGGAAAACCCACTCCGGCAGTGGGAATCCGGTGCTTCGACCGATGCCTCTATCAGAGGTCGCCTGAGGTACGAGCCAACTTGCCCCCGAAAATTTACGCTCTCACCCAGTCCAAGGGTGAGAACGATTGCTTCCAAAACTATACTCATTCTTAATCTTTCACCCCAGGATCGTCTAAAATCGGCCCAAAGCTGCGTCGAGGGGGAGCGCAAACAGTTGCCATGCCCTCCTGAGCGGGGACGGAGTTCGACGAACTCGGGGATGGCCGGAATCTATAGGTTTTGGCCATTACCTTCAGTTGATCTGAACGAGTTGAAAACACTGCTTTTATAATGTGTCCCTCTCGGAAATCTCATCTCACCATGGAATCAGCTACTTAGCTCAAAGACAAGTAACACGTTACGCCGACGTTACAAATGTGACGTGAGGACCAAATAGGACGCCTTCGAGTTTCCGGGCCATACGCCATCGGCCAAAACCACGTAGGCGCTCTTGGGGTCGCTATAATTCACCAGCTTTTTCCATTCTTCTTTTCCACTGAAGAAAGTGGCAAAGTGAGACCGCTCGGGCTCCTGAATAGCGCGCCTCATGCCACGGAGGATCATCGTCATAACGAAGGATGGAACTCCTTGAAACTCTGCTACCACCTGCAGGGCTGCTACCGCCAGCCAGGCCGCTGTTTTCAGCATTCCCGTTTCCGTTCTGCCGTCGCCTTCTCCCGGCCCAATGCCGTGCAAGACGCGGCAAAATACCAGGGAGTTCCAACCGTATAAAATTCATCGGGGTTCCACGAGTGTTGAAGCGGCGGCTCCCGCCTCAGCTTGCTTGCGCTTCCTGTATTCGCCAAACATTGCCGCCGCTTCCCGTTCCCGCTGCAATTTTCGATACAGCATGGCCAGTGAGTAGCAAGCATCCGATGCTGATGGGTCATCCGCAATGGCATTCTTATACTCGAGAATCGCCTGCGGGTCGCGGCTCTGCTTCTCCAGCACCCTGGCCAGATGATAGTGCGCCAGCGCCAGCTTTGGATCGAACCGAAGTGACTCTTCCAGCGCGTTGACCGCCTCGCTCAACTTTTCCATTCGCAAACACAAATAGCCTAGATCGTGCGGCGGCCACGCCGAAGGGCGCGGCAACGTGCGATTCAGATCAGCTGCTTTGGTCAAAGCCGCATAGGCCTGCTCTGTTTGGCTTTGCATATCGAACGCCAGCCCCAGGCTGTCCCACGCCCGAGCAAACTTCGGATCCAGTTCCAACGCTCGCTGCAGTTTCGCAACCGCCTCGGGATAACGCCGCTCCCCATAGTCAAGCCGCCCCAGCCAGTAGACGTAAAGCGATTGCTGCGGATGCTCGCGAACCAGCTGCGAGAGCACCTCCGCTGCCCGCTGCACATTTCCTAGACGCACCAGCGCCATCGCGAGCGTAAAAGCGTCGCCCTCCTGAATTGGCGCAACTGCGGCAGCTTCGCCAAAGTACTGAACCGCCGCGTTCATCCGCCCCGCGAGAAAGGCGACCGAGCCTTCCAGCGACAGCAGTTCAGGACGGTCCGCACCGGCAACAGCGGCTCTCTTCACAAGAAGCTCTTCCACCGAGTTGAAGTCATTTGCAGCTAACTTCTGCGCTGCTACCTCTCCTTCGCCATATCCGGACAATGCCTCTCTCAACCTTTGAGACAGGTCTTTGGTTTGTGCAACTGCCGATATAGAGAAGACGGCCAGCAACAGCTTCCGACTCATCCGCCCATACCGAAGGCGCACGGTTGAGTGTCGGACTTTATCCATCAACTGCATTGAACCAAAAGCAAAAGGGCACCCGCTAAGGTGCCCTTTTGCTCTCCAAATTGTGATTGATGGTCAGAAGGTAAAACGGCCCACTAATTGGACCGTGCGTGGTGCGCTTACGGTGCCGTTCCATACGCCGAAATTCGAGCTACCTAGGTCATTATTGAACGGTTGACAATCGCTATACCCACCGTCGCAAGTGAAGTAGTGATTATTCAGAGCATTGCTGACATCAGCCTTCAACGTAAACCGCATCCGTTCGTTCAGTGGAACGTCTTTAGACAATGAAAGGCTTACATTTTTATAGCCAAATCCTCGGTAGCTGGTAACGCGCTGGCCAGTGCCGAAGTTGTACTGAAAGTTACTTTCAAAAGCACTGGGCGTAAACAACGGCAGGTTGGGATTGTAGTTGCTGAGCGATTGCGCAAGCGGGTTCTTGCCCGGAAGGATGCCAGGTATGCATGCCGCTTGGAATTGAGATGGCACATTACAAGTAGAACCTGAGTCACGGAAGTAAAATGGTGCGCCGGAGGTGAATTTCATGGTGGTAGAGAGCGACCACCCGCCGATTACTCGATCCAGAAATCCGTTGGTAGTGGCAAAGAATTTTCTTCCTCTACCAAAAGGGAGATCATAGACGGCGAGCACAGCAAAATTCTGAGGAATGTCATCGGTCGAAAGTGCTTTGTTCCTGCCCAGTTGAAAGGGCGAAATCACTGCACCCGTTGCGCCTGGATTCGACGTGGCCTGCGTGGTGGAACTGGCGTTGGTGATCAGCTTCGACCAGGTGTAGTTCGCATTCAGGTAGATGCCTTCTGCAAAACGTTTCTCCACTTTCATCTGTAGAGAGTGATATGTGGAGAAGCCGAGATTCTCATTCGTGCCGGTCAACGAACTGCAGTATTGCGGGAACGGAAGCAAGGCTTGCGCGACAGTAGGGTCGCAGTGGCCGTTGATCTGCTGATACCAACCCGCGTACGGAACGGGGACTCCATCAACCGAACTGGTGTTAGCAGTGAACCGGTCACGCAATTGATTTCCCAGGGCGAGCTGCGCTGGATTGAGTACATTGAGCGCTAGCAATTGGGAGGGAAGGCGCGTGCCCTTACTGGCAACGTAAGCAACGCTGGTAAGTGTATTGCCGCCCAGCTGGCGCTCGATTGTGAAGTTCCATTGCTGTGAATAAGATCGATGATTCGCGTCCGTGGGCCGGTATTGCGGCCTCAGCCCATTATCCGCTCCCGGGCTTTTGTTAGAAGCGGTTGAGTAACCAGGGAAGCCGGAATCGAGGTAAAAAGCCGGTTGCAAGCCGCTTACGCTGCTGGCAAAGCTTGGGAAAGGATTGAGGCCATCGAGTGACATTCCACCACCCCAACCCGGATAGAAAGCTTGCGTGAAGAAGATGCCGTAACCGGTTCTGATGACCGTCTTGCTGTCCAGCGTGTATGCAATGCCGATGCGCGGGGCAAAAGCCTTGTTCCAAACCTTCTCAGGATAGGGCTCACTGTTACTCGCAAATTGTAGACTTCCCGGGCGTCCTCCTGCATCCGGGTTTGGGCTGAAAGAAAAAAACGAGAGGTTATTGCTGGTCTCACGCGAAGGCGTAAACCGATCCCAACGAAGGCCATAATCAAGACTCAACTTTTTGTTCACCTTCCAGGTGTCGCCTACATGCAGGGCAACGGCTGTTTGCTCGGCACCCCACTTAGGAATGTTGTAGACGTGAACATTGGCATTATCAACCGCTCCGAGGAGGTAACTCGCAATGGGGTTACCGCTTAGCTGATTAAGAACTCCGGTAGAGGCGGCAGTAAAGTTGAATGTGCCGGAGCTGTTGTTGTTACTGTTGAACACTTGCGCAAGATGGCGGTACTCAAAACCGAATTTGATGGTGTGTGATCCACGAACGAGCGTGACAAGATCATTGCCGATATGGCTGGGTCGGGTCGTCTTGTTGCCGGCATTCAGTCCCGAATTGCTTCCAAACGTCGTAAAGCCGTTATCGAAGGTGAATGCAGGTGGATATGAGTGGCTGAAAGCTCCGGAAATTTGCGGCAGATCTTTCGCGTAAGCCGCGTTGATGGAGCCGTATCCTTCATTGCGGTTCAGATAACCGTAAGCGAAATGATTGAGAATGGTCGGGCTGATGCTACGGTCCCAATTCAGGCGAGTGACCCAGGAATCCTGCGGATCGGAAAGGGTGCTGTTGCAGAGCTGAATCGGTAGAGCGCAGGCATACTTCTTGGGGGTGGTTTGACGCCAGCTACTGACAAAGATGTGATCTTTTTCGCCCCAGTTGTGGTCGATTCTGATGATGTGTTCGTCCGCGCCGGCCAGGATGGAATCGGGAACCGGTTGGGGTGCGAGATAGTTGTTGATAGCTCCGCCGCTGGTCGGTGTAGGCAGGTACTTCAGATAAAGAAGGGCCTGTTGGCTGAAGCGATTCGAAGGGATTGCGTTATTGGGGAATGGCGTCCGGCTTACCGTGCCATCCCCATTCACCAGGGTTGTATTCGGATCGTAGATCGGTATCAGGTTCCCTTTGGTATCGGTCCAATCGGAGAAATCACCCGCTCGTTCCTTGGCTGAAGGAATCGTGTAGGTGGGGCGGCTCGCACCGCCGACAATGCGGAAGAATTCGAAGTCGGCGAAGAAATACGTCTTATGCCGGTTGCCGTAAACAAAAGGCAAGTAAGGAATCTTTGCTGGTCCCCCTATGTTGAAACCGAACTGGCTCTCATTGTCTTTCGGCCGCTGATCGCCAGGCTGCCGCTTGTTGGTGAACTGCAGTGCATTCAGGTCTCTATTACGCAGATACTCGAAAGCAGCACCATGAAACTGCTCGCCACCAGCTTTACTGGTCGCAATAATCTGGCCGCCTGTGGAGGTGCCGTACTCAGGCTGATAACTGGAGGTAAGCACCCGAATTTCGCTCACCATGTCAGGCGTCATCCGGTAGTCCGCAAAAGCTACGGTTCCGCTCTGCGCCATAGTGCCTTCCTGCATGCTGACTCCATCCATAATCGCTTCATCACCCATCTTCAGCCCGCCGTTTATACGTGCATTAAAGCCGGACGTGCTTGTACCCGTGTTAATACCGGGCTGAAATGCGATGAACTGAGAGGAGTCGCGGATACCCCCGGAGACCACCAGTGGAAGTTGCAGGATCGTATCGGGCGAAACACCTTCCTCACGAACCGCGTTGTCGTAGTTTAGCTGCGAGGCGTTCGCAACTACTTCCACCCGTTGCACTGAATCTCCTATCTTCAGCACCAGGTCGACACGCACGGTCTGTGTCGCCAGCAAAGTAATACCCTTCTGTACAGAAGTCTTGAACCCCTGCGCCGTAGCCGAAGTCTCATAGGAGCCTGGAGGCAAGTTGGGAAAGGAGTACAGGCCATTTCCATCGGACTGAACGTTGAGCGTCGACTGCCGCTCCAGATCGGTCACAGTCACTGTTGCGTGCGGAACCGACGCGCCCGACTCATCGGTTACTTGACCGCTAAGGCTAGCGTTCTGACTCTGCGGCCAGGCAACCACAGAAAGCGAGAGGAGAACCATGACTACCTGAACCCAGCGGAGTTTAGAAACTGTTGCTGGGTTGGAACGTGGCGAGATAAGAGAAGAGGGCATGTTCGTACCTCCGGAGACGGATGCCTTTCTAGCGAGTTCGATCCAACGTCAAACCTAATGAACTAGATTGGCAGATAGTATATAACATTGCTTGTGGAACTGTGCAGTTTACTTGGGAGAAAGCTAATCAGCGGCTTTATCCTGCTCCTGACATGCGTTTTGTGTTCAAGGGCGCAAGATGAAACCGCTGCTGTGTTGGCGATTCAGGAATTATTGCAGGCTGGGGATCTGGACACGGCCTCAAGACTGTTAAAGGACTCTCTGATGAAGCGCCCCAATGAGGCTGGCTTGTTGAATCTAAGCGGGGTGCTTCATGCCCAGCGAAGCGAGATGGCCCTGGCGCGAAAGGATTTCGAAAAAGCGGTTCGATTCAGACCGATACTCACGCCAGCGTGGCAGAATTTGGCTCGTACCTGCCAGCAACTGGGTGACCTGTCTTGTGCAGTGGCCGCTTGGAAGCGTGTGCTGCGCGCTAAGACCGCTGATCCGGAAGCACATGAATCTCTGGCGCTGCTGTACGAGAGACAAGGCCAATTTGCCGCATCGCTGAGCGAGCTAGATGCCGGGAGAAGTGACAACTTGCTCATCCGCTGTCTGGACCTGAGCTCGTTAGATCGAAAAGCGGAGGCGAGAGCGGTAGCCGCGCGGTTGGCTAGTCAGACTGAGTTTACGGAAGCCGATCTCTTGAGTGGGCAGGAGGTTCTAGACTCGCCGAAATCGGCCGCAGTCGTGGCTCTATTAATCGAAGGATTAGACGCACGCGGAGCCGCAGGCTTGCCGAGTCTGCAGCGACTCGTAGTGGCGTATGAGCAGCTGCAACGCCCTGCCGATGCAAGCAGGATACTGGAGCGAGTCGCGAAGCTAGACCCGAACAACACTGCTCCTTTGCTTGAGCTAGCCCGATTAGCGGAAAGCCGCAAGGACTATGTAGGAGCACTGGGTTACCTGGCCCATGCCCGAGACCTGCAGCCAGGGAATGCGCGAATTCATTTTCTCTTTGGGCTGGTAGCGGGCGAATTGAACCTTCCCATCGAAGCGAAAGCGTCGCTTGAGAAAGCGCTGGCTATTGAACCGGAGAACCTGAACTATAACTACGCCATGGGTTCGGTGATACTGATGACGCGCGACGCAGCCACCGCCTCCGGCTATTTTCAAAAGTTTGTCCGGGCGAAACCGGCCGACTCGAGGGGTCACTACGCGCTAGGGCTGGCTCATTTCGCCGCGGGTGATTATGAGCATGCCAAGGAGCAGATGAAGATTGCTGAGGCGGATCCCAGTGCCGCAGCCGCAGCTGAATACTATCAGGGTCGCATTGCGCGCCTGGAAGGGAGACCAGAACAAGCGATTACGCTGCTTCGCAAGTCAATCAGCTTGATGCCGGGTTTCTCGGAAACACATACAGAACTGGCGAGGGTCGCGCTCCAGCAAGGCCAGGCTAACGAAGCACAAGCCGAATTGGATCAGGCACTGCGGCTGGCACCGGAAAGCTTTCAAGCGAATGAGCAGCTGCTGATACTCTACAGGCGATTGCATGACGCGCGTGCTTCGCAACAGGCAGAGTTGCTGAAGAAACTGGACGAGGATCGTTCCAGGCGAGCTGAATTAATGCTTCGAACCATCGAAGTAAGACCGTAAGATCGCCCGACAGAGTTGCGGTATTACACGTTACAAATCTGAACCGCTTGCGCAAGCGACGTCAGAGCATCGTGCTCAGGTGTGTACTCATGCGAGATCACTCCGGTGAACCCCGCAACGGCAATGGCTTTCGCGACTGCGTGATAGTTCAGCTCTTGAGTTTGGTCAATCTCGTGCCGCCCGGGATTGCCGCCAGTATGGAAGTGCGCGATGTACTGAATCTGGTCACGGATAGTTCGGATGACATCGCCCTCCATGATCTGCATATGGTAGATGTCATACAGCAGTTTGACACGCGGCGAGTTCACCTGCTTCATGACTTCGACACCCCAAGCCGTGTGATCGCACAAATAGTCCTTATGGTTAACCTTACTGTTCAGGAGCTCCAGGCAGATTGTCACGCCTTTGTCTTCAGCTTGAGCCTTTACCTTATTCAGGAAGGTCACGGAGTTCGCGGCGCCTTTCTCGTCCGCCATGCCTCGCCGGTTTCCTGAAAGCGTGATGACGTTTGGACAACCGGCTGCAGCGGCGATGTTGATAATCTCCCGAGTACTCTTCTCAAGGCGGTCGTGATTTTCAATCTGATTGATTCCGTCCGGGATTGTACCGGCATACGGCGGAGGCGTCATGGTGGGAACTAGTCCGTGTTTCTTGAGAGTCGGCCAGTCTTCGGGCTTAATCAGATCGAAGCCGAAGATTCCCAGCTTCGAGGCTTCACGGCACATGTCGTCAAGGGTCATCTGCGCCCCACGAAAGACACCCGTGGTGACGCCTTGCTTAAGTCGGCCTGTTGTTGCGGGCTTCGCAGGGGAAGGATCTACAAGCACAGTGCCTGCTGATGCCGCAAGAAACGATCTGCGAGTCGACTGATACATAGGTGTTCATTGTACTTCTGGAGATTGCAGTAACACATCATAAAGCAGAGCCGGACAGGGCTGGGAACAAAGGATTCGATAAGTATGCCGCAAGATCCAGATGGTTTTTCCAGAAGAGATTTCCTCCAGACGAGCACGGCAGCCGCCACTGCGAACGGCATGGGGCAAAGCTCTCCCCCACTGAAGGCTCACTCGCCATTCGCTCCTGCTTCCAAGCCGCGCAAGATTTCAGACAATCTCTTCGTTCTTGAAGACACTTGTAATGTCTATCTAACTCGAAGTGGATCCAGCGGTTTGTTGATTGATTTCGGATCTGGGGCGATGCTAAATTACTTGCCCGATCTTGGCGTGTCTTCGATCGAGTGGATTCTTCACACACACCATCATCGTGATCAAGCGCAGGGCGATGAGCTGGCGATTTCCCATCACATCCGGATTGCCGTTCCGGTACATGAGCGGCAGTATTTCCAGGACGTCGAAAGCTTCTGGCGCAATCGCAGAATCTTCGACATGCATTACGTCCGCAACGATTTCTTCTCATTAACGAGAGACATCCTCGTTTCCGCTGTGCTGAAAGATGAAGCTACTTTTCGCTGGCGAGATTATTCGTTCTTTGTTCAGCCAACGCCCGGACACACACCCGGCTCCATTACGCTACTCGCAACCATCGATGGAGCGCGCCAAGAAGTCGGGAGTGAGTGTCGTCGTAGGGCCCGAAAACTCAAATGGGTCCCCCTTGGTCCTCGTGTAACGTTCGTCACGTCCGCGTAATGTTGTTACTTCCCTTTGAGCTCACTTGCTGATTCCATCGCGAGGTGACATTCCCGAGATGGACAAGACCACAGCCTCAGCGAGGATGCAGCAGGTTGGTCACCCGAATCGTATTCGCCTGCATTTGCGCCTTCGCTGCTTCGCCAAACTGATTATTCGCCCGTAGCGCTGAGGCATACTCTGAGAGCAGGTTCACCAAGCTGGGATCCCGTGGTCCATAGGTGTGCTGCCGGATCGCGGCAGCTCTCGCAAACAGAGGGCCCGCCTCGCCAAACTTCTTTTGGCGCCAGTAAATCACGGCCAAGTTTCCCGAGTTCAGCCCAATGTCCGGATGGTCTGGCCGGAGAGTTAACTCGTCAATTTGCAGAGCACGGGAAATCAGCAGTTCCGCTTGCTTGAGGTGCCGGCGGTGGAAGGCGACCGCGCCCAAATTGCTGAGGTCGGAGGCAACCTTCGGGTGATTGCTGCCAAAAACCTGTAGATCGATCTGCCACGCCCTCTGATAGAGCTGCTCTGCCATGGCATACTTCTTGCGAGCCCAATAGACGCCCGCTGCGTTCGACAGACAAGAGGCAACGTTCGGGTGAACTTCTCCATAAATCGCCTTGAAAATGGTGACCGAGCGATCAAACAACTCGGTGGCGCTTCGCCAATCACCCTCCCCGGCTTTCGCCTTGCCGAGATTGCTCCAAATCGCCGCTACCGCAGCGCTCTGGTCACCAAGCGCCTGCATCATCACCGTAGCAGCGCGTCCAAAATACCGCTCGCCAGCTGAAAACTGCGCGCGCGCCAAACTGACCCGGCCCAGCGTATTGAGAGCAGCTCCCCACTGTTCACCATTGTGCGGCGGCAGTCCCGCGATGGCGTCCATAGCCTTTTTCGCCAGAGCTTCGGCCTCGTCAAATCGGCCTTCGTTCAGCAGAATCAGAGAGAGAACGTTGAGCGAATCGGCCCTTGCGCCGGGCGCATCGGGGTTCTTTTCCCGGAGAGTCAACGCTCGTCTGCCAAACTCCTCCGCTTTCTCGTCGTTTCCCGCCTCTAGGTAGAGCAGCGTCAATCCTTTCAGGGTGATCGCCACGCCTTCCCGGTCCAGGCCAGTCTGGGCTTCCCGGAAACCCAAAGCCTCTAAGTACAAGCGCTCGGCTTCCGGGAAACGGGCCTGCGCTCTGCGGGTAGCGGCCAAATTCGTCAGGATGGTCGCTGCAATCGTGTGATCCGGCCCTTGTTGTTGCCGTTGTTGAAGCTGCCACCCTTTCTCGAAACACGATCCCGCTTCCTGATAACGATGCGCAGCATACAAGCTACTGCCCCGATTGTTCCAATCCGTGGGTGATAAGACCTCTTCCGTCCCAGAAAGTTTCAGGGCCGCGCAGACGAAAACAAACCATGAGATTTTCACACTCCCATGCTGAATGAAACGCGGGACCCAGGGGCAGTATCGAAAGGTAAGCTTACCGTTTCGCCTTACGGTAAGACGTCAGGAGTCAAGCCAGATTCGTTCCAACAGAACTTTGAACCGTGGTTCCGCTCGCAGCGGATCATACGCTGGATGAACTTTCATGCCAATCACCGACGATTCACGCCTGTGAACCGCCCGCTCCAGGCAGGTGAGAGAAGCGTCTATCTCCCCCAGCCCCAGGTGAATCAAAGCAAAGCAGGTGGCCGGCACCGGGCGGACGGAAGCCATTCCGCTCAGCCTCGTCAGAATTTGGTTGGCCTGGGCACGGTGGCCCGAAAGGGCGTAAGCTTGACCGAGCGCCCCAAAGATACTGGGCACCTCTCCACCCAGCGCCAGCCCCTTTTCGAGTAGTTCAATCGCCCGCGCATAAGCTCCCTTCTGCAGGTAGGCTCGCCCCATCGACGTATAGGCCTTGTAGAACGACGGATCGGAAGCCAGCAGGGCAAGGCCATGCTGGATCGCCTCGTCGTACTCGCGGGCCAGCACATGCAGATAAGTGCGGCTTTCCCGTATCACCGCCGAGAGAGGATCGAGCCTGATCGCAGCCTCGGCATGATACCGAGCCTCCTCCGAGCGGCCCAACATCGCCAAACAATCGATGCCGTACCAGTGGTGCGCGGAAACATAGCCGGGATTCAATTGCAGAGCCCGCTCGAAAGCACGACAGGCTTCTTTCCAGGACCAGTTGTAGGTAGCCAGGATCAAGCCCCACGACGCAAACGCCTCCGCTGACTCCGGATTCAGCGCCAGCGCGCGCTGGACAGCGATTTTGGCCTTTTCCATGCAACTCGGCCCGTCGGCGAATCCATACTCCGCCAGCAAGGTATAGGTGTCCGCCAAGCCGGCCTGTGCGGAGGACGAGGCGGGGTCGATGGCCATTGCCTGCTCGAAACAGACGAGGCTTCGCTGTAAGCCCTCGCTGGTGCGCTCCCTGGCATGGAAACGACCTTTCAAGCAGACCTGATAGGCGTCCACGTTTCTGGGTCGCTCGCCGGCAGAAGGGCCAATCTTCAATTGCAAGGCGACCACGATGGAGGCGGCAATCTCTTCCTGAATGGCAAAGATGTCCTTCAGTTCCCGGTTATAGCTTTCGGACCAGACATACTGGCGCTTGGCCGTATCAATCAGGTGAGCGCTCACCCGAAGCCGCTCTTTTGCCTGCCGGATACTGCCCCGCAGCACATAAGCAACCTCTAGGCGCTCTTTAATCTCATCGATCTCATCCTGCCTTCCCTTGAGCTGAACGGCGGAGTTCCAAGCGATTACCCGCAATTCCGGAAGGCGAGTCAGCGCATTGATCAACTCTTCGGTCAAACCATCGCTCAAGAACTCCATTCCGGGCTCCGCCGTGAGGTTGATAAACGGAAGAATCGCAATGGCGCTTCCCGGCGTTTCCGTCCACTGAACTTTCTCCCGCTCCGGCTCGTGCCGCCACCGAAAAGCGGGCACATACCGGCCCTTCGGAAAGTCGAGGATCACGCTGTCGTTCTGTCCGCGCTTCTCGTAATAGGCGCGTAGTTTTGTGCGTAATCTCCTCGCTTCGACGCGCACAATTGGATCCAGCCGCGGATCATAGCTGACAGGCCGATCGAAGACCTGCGTTCCGATGACGTTCTCTTTCAGTTCCGCTGCATTTCCGTCCAACGCCTCCTCGACCGCGAAGCGAAGAAACCGGACCATGCGCGGTGACTCGGAAAAGATGTCGCTGGCCAGAATCCTTGACAGTTGTTCGCGAATGGCTGAGGAACTAAGTACTGACAATGTGAATAGTATACTTAGGCGGTTGGCAAATCTCCTAAATGAACGTTGAAGCGGCTCTCCGCGCCCTAGCCAGTGAGCGTAGGCTTCAAATCCTGGCATGGCTCAAGGAGCCGGTTCAGCAATTCCCTTCCCAGCTGGATGGCGATCTCGTCAAAGATGGCGTATGTGGGTTGTCAATTGCCCGGAAGCTGAAGGTCAGTCAACCGACCGCCAGCGAACATCTCAAGATCCTCCGGCAAGCCGGTCTGATTAAAGGAAAGCGGCGGAAGCAATGGACCTTCTACCGGCGTGACGAGGAAGGTATTAAGGTTCTAAAGACACTGATTTCAGCTAAGTTGTAGTCGATCCACTTCGACTTTCAGGGTCAGGGCGGCTACGCAAAAGGCTCATCGGCGGACGGCGTAGGGACCGAAAACTTGATCCCGTAGTATCCGAAAATTCAAACACGGTCCATTAACTCTTCGCGTAACGTTCGTAGCATCAATGTAATCTCGTTACGTGCCCTGCAGGAAGCGCTTGATTCCAGAGAGGAATGACGCTTCCGATCGGCACACCCGCGTGTCCCCGGATATTGACCCTCTCCCACTTTTAGGAGCGCCGTGCAAAGATCTCGGAGAGGAGCAATTCGGCACCGAACAAGCGCAGTGGAATTCGGTCCTCTCCGCGATAGAGCATGCTCGCTCCCTCCCGGTTCGTGACGGTGATCGTTTGCCGTTTGGCATCGAGCACCCAGAACTCCTGTGCGCCCGCTGACAAGCACAAAGCGGCTAGCTCCTGCATTTTGGCCGAGGTGTTTGAGCGCGAGAGGACTTCGATCACCAGTTCGGGAGCCCCTCGCAGGTCCTCCTCGTCATCGACAGCATCCCATCGCTCTTTCGAGATGAAGGCAACGTCGGCGGCACGCAAGTCGTAGTCGGGAAGCGTACGAAAGGGTAGTTCCGACTCGACATAGCCCAGATGCTCGGCTCGGGGCCGAAGAAGTCGGACGAGCCGTGATTGCAGTTTGACATGACGTGCCTTCGGTCTGGTCAAGGTGATCACTTGGCCCCAATGCAATTCCTGAATGACATCTTCGCGCTCCGGCAGTTGACGGTACTGCTCGACTGTTAGTAATAAAGGTTCGGCTGCTGCTGCCATCGGGCTGTCCTCCTTTCTATTATGCCGGGAATGGGGAGAGACTGCTCCTTTCTTTTCGGCCCAGTCTGGCACCCTCCTAGTACTACTGTGTTAATAAAGTGAGATCCTAGAAAGTGTCTTCTGCCGCACCGAAAAGTTCCCGCTCTGCCGAGCAGCGTTTCCAGCATTATCTTGACCAGTTAGCCGACGTTCTGGGCCATGCCGACCGGCGCGAACCGTTGCGCCTATACACCACCGGCCTGCTGCTGCCGGGCGAACGCAAAAGCGTGGAGCCGATGGCCGCTCGCCTCGATCCCCGCCATGTGCGCTCCCGCCACCAGCGCTGCATCACCTGGTAGCCGACGCCCCCTGGGACGACACGGCCGTGCTGGCGGCGGTGCGCGATTACGCGCTCCCTGCCCTCCAGCAGCAGGGCCTCATTCAAGCCTGGATTGTCGATGACACCGGCCTTCCCAAGAAGGGCACGCACTCGGTCGGGGTCGCTCCTCAATACGGCGGACAACTTGGCAAACAGGCCAACTGCCAAGTGGCCGTGAGCCTGTCGATCGCCAACCACACGGCGAGTCTCCCCATTGCCTAGGCGTTGGTGGGCTTATACCAACGTTGACACTGGTGGCGAATTCTATCCCTTTGTTGCTCAAGCCAGTACGGGCCGGAGAGCGGCCAAGCGAGAGCGCCGCGTCGTGGCTCGTAACGTGCCGGTCCACCAG
>JAABUZ0100003910.1_pt1 | contig 21279 bp, 23 predicted proteins | sample 5562091 | NCBI WGS metagenome assembly JAABUZ01 (sample SAMN12813069, study PRJNA571459) | rock metagenome | isolation source: Antarctica rocks | place: Antarctica: Victoria Land, Linnaeus Terrace sud | collected 2015-12-21
CAGAACTCCGGGTGGAAATGGTTTGGTAACCCTGTGGTAGCTTCTATCACATCCCCACGAGTTCTGCTCATCGGCTTACGTCGAACTCACGTTAATTTACGTAACCCCTCGGCCCTTAGCGGCACCTAAATAGCAATAAATCGTTCATTTGTAAGGAATGAGCGCATATCATCTTAATTTCAAGTAAAATTGAGGGCAAATGTTTGAGGAGAGGCGACTAGAGTCGCTCATCAGAAAACCCACCCGTACCATCGGAGGAGATACCAAGGAATCGAATCGCCGTCCGCCGGCGGTGAAGAAGACTACGCCGCCCGATCAGACCAACGCCGAGCAATTCTATTATTCCAAGCAGATGCAAGGCAAAACACACATGATTGTCGTGCTGACCGACGGGGAGCAGTTGGAGGGCGTCATTGAATGGTACGACAAGGATTGCGTGAAGCTGAACCGAATCGGCGCGCCCAATTTGCTGCTTTACAAGCATTGCATCAAGTACATACATAAGGCAGAGCCGGAATAGATTCTACCTTTTACGAGCTTTCTTTAGTTTTCGCTTTAAAAGCCAGCCGGTACGCCCGTCGCTCGGCGGCTTGCTCATAACGGCGTTTTTCTTCGGGAGTTTCCGGCACAACCGGGGGCAGCACAATGCGGTTTCCTGCCTCATCCAAAGCCACAAAGGTCAGATACGCCGAAGAGGTATGCCTGATTTCGCCGGTTTTCAGATTTTCGACCCAAAGTTTCACGCCGACTTCCATTGATGTGCGAAAGACTCTGTTCACCTGCGCCTTCAGCATGGCCAAATCGCCGATGCGAATGGGATAAAGAAAAGTCATCTGATCCACGGAAGCAGTGACCACGGCGGCGCGGGCATGCCGTATGCCGGCAATCGCGCCGCATAAGTCAACCAAGTGCATGACATGGCCCCCCAGCATGGTTCCCAGCATATTGGTGTGATTGGGAAGGCAAATTTCGGAGTACTCGGATTGTGACTGCCGCACGGTGCGGATCTCGCTCATACCGGCGGGAGTGACTGTGCGTTGATCGGACAAATCAGTGTTTGTCATGAACTTCGGTCCGCCCGTTTGACGCGCTCTCCCCATGCCGGAGATAGCCTCGGCAAAGCGCCAGCACTTGCGCCCGTTCGCACGCGCCGAACGCTTCCGGCTCCAGCCGTTCATCCGTTTTCGAATAAAGGACATAAGCGGAGCGAACCGGTGTATGGTCTTCTGTTTCCAGGAGGAGAACTTCCAGAGTTTCCCCTGTTTTCTCCCGGATGTTAAAGCGCCGGTTGCGGCGGCTTTCACCGGCGGGAAACACCGCACAGCCGCTATCGGCATGGCCGTGGTTGCAACCGGAGAACCGGACAGCGGAAGGCGCCGGCCGCACGTCCCGGCTCGCATGGCAAAAGCCGTCATATTCATCAAAGAGCGGCAATCGTCCGCCGCTGCGTTGTCCGTCTATAACGATTTGTCGAGGCTCAAAGTACGGACACGGCATATTCGCAGTATCGCAAGCTACTCTCCAACCCTGCCTGCTTCAGAGCAATTTATAGATGTTTTCCAAGCGCCAGCAGATCTCGCAAGGTGCCGCCTACTTCTCTCAGGTAATCGTAAAGATCAACCGGCTTGCGGATAAACCGATCCGCGCCCAGCTTTTGAGCGGCGGCTTGCTCTTCTGGCTGCAGCGAGGAAGTCAGGATGGCAATGGGGATTTGATCAAACATGTTTGTTTTCCTGAGATTCGCTAGAAGTTCCAGGCCGCCCATCTTCGGCATGTTCAAGTCAAGAACGATTAGATGGGGAGGTACGCTCAATTCGGCGGGATCATTGAGCTTTGCCACGGCTTCGACGCCATCCCGGTAATGGATCAGCTCATATAAAATTGATTGTTCTCTCAATGCCTCGCCTAACAGCATGACATCGGGTAAGCTGTCCTCCACGACTACTATGCGCGCCAACTGATTCACTGACATAAGGGACTACTAGCCGCAATCTCAGAATCATGTATTCTGCTGCGTATTGTTTCTTGGAAGTGGATCTAAAACTTTAAGATTCTCTTCTGAGCGATCATTTAATGTGAACCTTCATTCACTCTTATGCTTATCACTCATGTTTATGTCACAGTCAAGCCGGGAGCGGTGGAGACCTTTCGCTTAGCTTCCGCTGAAAACTCCGCAAAAAGCTTACAGGAACCTGGCATCGCACGGTTCGATGTTCTGCAGGAAGAAGGCAACCCAACGCATTTCGTTCTCGTGGAAGCTTACCGTACGCCGGAAGCGGCTGCGGAGCACAAGGCCACCGCGCACTATGCAAAGTGGCGTGACACCGTGGCCGATCTGATGACGGAACCAAGAAGAAGCGTAAAATACGTCAATGTCGCTCCTGACGATGGGGGTTGGTGATGGAATTCGAGTTTGCGACGGCGAGCCGCATCGTATTTGGGCTGGGTTCCCTCGCGCAGTTGCCTGCCTTGGCGCGTCCCTTGGGACAGCATGCTTTGCTTGTCACGGGACAGAATACCAGGCGAGCAATGCCTGTGGTGGACGCGCTCAACCAGTCCGGCATCTCCGGTACGACCTTCGCTGTGGAAGGTGAGCCGACGCTTGACACGGTGCGCCGGGGAGCAAAGGCCGCGCGCGAAGGATGCGATCTGGTGATCGGCTTCGGCGGCGGAAGCGCGATGGATGCGGCCAAGGCAATCGCGGCGCTCGCCACGAATTCAGGCGAGCCGTTGGATTATCTGGAAGTAATTGGCAAGGGTGAAACGTTGGTACACGCGCCGCTTCCGTGCATTGCGGTGCCGACCACCGCCGGCACGGGCGCGGAGGTGACGCGCAATGCGGTTCTGGGAGCGCCCGAACACGGATTAAAGGCAAGTTTACGTGGTCCGTTTCTGCTTCCCCAAATCGCGATTGTTGATCCCGAGCTTACGCTAAACCTGCCTCCGCGGGTCACGGCCGCCAGCGGCCTGGATGCCTTAACGCAATTGATGGAAGCCTTCGTCTGCCGCCGCGCCCAGCCGTTCACGGACATGTTCTGCCGCACGGGTCTGGCGCATGTTCGCGCCGCACTGCGAAAGGCTTTCCGTGATGGAAAGGATCTCCCCGCGCGGGAACGCATGTGCCTTGCCAGCCTGTTAAGCGGCTTAGCGCTGGCCAATGCCGGTTTGGGAATCGTGCATGGCTTTGCGGCGCCTTTAGGAGGCATGTTGGACGCGCCTCACGGCGCTATCTGCGCCGCCATACTTCCGAGCGCGGTAGAAGTGAACATTCGGGCTTTACGGCAACGCGAGCCGGGACATCCGGCATTGGGGCGTTATCGGGAAATCGCTCATGCTCTCACGGCCAATGAACGGGCGGAACCGGAAGATTTGACTCCTTTTCTCCTCAGCTTGCGGCAGGATCTCTGCATCAAGCCGCTTGGGAACTTCGGGCTGCGGTCATCGCAGTTTCCGGAACTGGTGGAGAAAACGGCGAAAGCCAACAGCACCAAAGGTAACCCCATTACGCTGACCGCTGATGAACTCACCGAAATCGCGGAACGAGCATTGTAAAGACAGTGGCAATGATTTGTTCCAGAAATCTGATCATCTAAGCTGAGTCCGGTTGAACTCAGGTCACTTTACCGAAAACGGCGCATCTCATTCTTGACGTCGGTAGTTTCAGCCTGGCCAAAGAGGATTCGGTGATCCGCCCTCGGCATAGGAAAGAAAATGAGCCCTTAACTGTCGAAAAATCATGTCTTGAAATCCTTGTTTCTGTGATCACGGCATTGAAATTGACGGTCGCGATCTAGGAGGGGTAAGGTGAAAGTATGGACGTAACCGTTCACATTCCTGACGATATTGCCACCCGGCTTTGCGCCACTGGTAGCGACCTGTCCCGCCGCGCTCTGGAAGGGCTCGTGCTAGAGGAATACAAAAGTGGGCACATTACTGACCCCGAACTCTGCTCCCTCCTTGGTTTCAACACCAGATACGAATTAGACGGCTTTCTTAAAGCGCGTGGCGTGTATGAAGACTTCACCATGGAAGATTTCGAACGCGATCTAGCCGACCTGCAAAGCGCTGGATTCTAATCGGTGCAGCTGGTTATCGCTGATACTGGGCCGATCAATTACCTGATCCTAATTGGCCAGATCGATTTATTGGCAGCACTATTTGAGAGAGTGCTTTTGCCCTCTGCTGTGCAAACGGAATTAGCCGCCCATAATGCACCTTCCCCTGTTCGAGACTGGATTAACAAGCCGCCTTCCTGGATAGAAGTGCGGCCAACGATCGGCAACTTTGACAAGGACCCGCTGCTGAAAGGAATCCATGAGGGAGAAAAAGCGGCTATCGCTTTAGCGTTTACACTCCGTGCCGACCTGCTGTTAATGAACGATCGCAAGGGTGTGAGGGTCGCCCGTCAAAAAGGACCTCGCGTTACCGGCACACTCGGTATTCTTGAGCTGGCCACCCGCCAAGGGCTGGTGGACTTTGCGCAAGCGGTGGGTCGGCTACAACAAACCAATTTCAGAAGCCCGGTCGGTATTCTTGAGGCTCTGCTGGAAAAACACAAAACGGATACCCTTTAGAGGGACGATCTACCAGGAAGGAAGCTGATTCCAGCATGAGTAGGACGGCCGAGTCCCTGAACAGCACCAACCTCATTGACGGTTTGCCTGTGATCTATCCGGAAACAATACAGCATTGCGGTACAGATGTTTGGTAGTGGCACTTTTCCGCAAACCCTGTATTTCGGGTTTATCGCAAAAGCGCTACTAAATTAGATTGTGTTCGCTGTCACTCTCTTGCGTATTTTTGACTTTAGCGAATATGCCATGCCAGAGCGCCTTACCAGCTGGCAGGGGCCGTATTTGCTGCTGAGTCATTTGGAACCCCTTGTGCGCCATTAAGCGTTGAAACTCAGCAGCGTCGATCAGAGCAAAGTCGTCCTTCAGACTCTGCATTGACCTGTAGCCAGTACACGAAACACCTTCCTCCTGTGCGCTTGCCAATTGGAGGACTACCGAAAATCTCCCTCCAGGAGCCACAAGCGAAAGCGCATTCTCCAACGCGAGCCCCAGTCCCGTATGTTCAAAAATCAGCGCCGCGTGTACCAACATGACAGGAGGGAGGCGGAGCTCCCGCGACGTAAGATCCCAACAGTAAAGTTCCAACCCTGAGAGCGTATCGAACCGTTTTTGGACTTCGTTGAGGTATTGCTGGTTGATGTCCACTCCAACGATCCTCTTTGTAGCGGCACGGTCAATCTGCCCAAGTCCATTGCCTCCAGCTACTCCGAGCACGGCTACACTCGCGGGGCGCCAATAATCAAGAGTGGTTTTGAAGAGTTCTGCCAATGCTGTCAACTGCTGGACTTTTGCAGAGCTCATGTGCCCTTCATAATCTTCCAGTGGTATCGATAGCCAAGGACTAGACACCATCTTATTTTAGGCGTGGCGGAACTCGTCACCGAACTAAAATAAACCATCTAAGCAAACGAGGCGTTTACGAGTTAGACCGAGCATTCATCGCGTTCCGAGACATGCGCCACCCGAAAACAATCGAATTGTGCATGAAATATGGGGATTGCCGTAAAATGGCTTCTCCGCGCCTAAGGCTTGTTAGTTGTCGCTCGTTGCTGCCCCATACCAGGCCGCTCTCCTTCTCACCTCACCCTCTCATGAGCCCGCTTGCAAAACTGGCAAACAACCCGTATCACAATGGAAGAAATGCAAACCAACACTAACCGGCGCAGTTTTCTGATGGCCAGCGGCATGACGGCGCTGGCGGCCTCGCAGGTGATAGGGGCCAATAACACGTTCCGGGTCGGGGTTATCGGCACCGGCGGACGCATGAGAACCCTGCTGCATGCGGCTGATGAATCCGGCCCTTATCAGTTGGCGGCCGCCTGTGATGTCTATGCTCCGCATCTGGACAAGGTGAAACAACGCGCCAACAACGTAGCCACCACGCATGTGGATTACCGGGAAGTGCTCGACATGAAAGAACTGGATGCGGTGATCATTGCCGCTCCTGACCATTGGCACGTGAAGATGGCCTCCGACGCGCTGGCGGCGGGCAAGGATGTTTACCTGGAAAAACCGGTCACCCACACCATTGAGGAAGGCGAGCTGCTGACGCGCGCCGTGCGTTCGTCAAACAAGCGCATCCTGCAGTGCGGGATGCAGCAGCGCAGTTGGCCGCATTTTCGCAGCGCGGTGGAGCTGATTCAGGGCGGCAGCATCGGACGCGTGACCCAGGTGCGCACCTACTGGTATCAGAATTATCAAAGGGATTGGTCAGCCGATCCTATCGATTCGCAACAACTCGATTGGAAGCGGTGGCTGGGCTCGGCCCCCGATCAGCCGTTCAGTGAAGAGAAGTTCCGGCGCTGGCGCTGGTTCTGGGATTTCGGCGGCGGCGCGATGACCGATCTGTTCACGCATTGGATCGATGTGGTGCAGTGGGCTATGAAGACGCCGCAGCCCAGCGTGGCCCAAATCGTCAGTGACAAATACTTCTTTGAGCAGTGGCAATGCCCCGACACCGTGCAGGCGGGCTTCCGTTATTCGGGTTTCCAGGTTGGCTATGAGGGCACCATGGTTTCGTCCATTGATGACGGCGGCCTGGAATTCCGGGGAACGGACGGAGCCATCAAACTCACGCGCGCCGGCTTTGAGCTGTATCGCGAAGGCGTGCCCAAGGGCAACCCGGTGATGACGGAGCACGCTTATCAGGACGGCACCATCGATCACATGCGGAACTTTTTCGATTGCGTGAAAAGCCGCCAGGAGCCGAACGCACCAGTGGAAGCGGGGGTAGCGGCAGCCCGCGCCGGGCACATCGGGAATCTGGCGATGCACCGCGGAGGGCAGGTTAACTGGCCGGTTCGGGCCTGAGAGGGCCATTTTATCCCTAAGCGCGTTTTAACGTCCAACTCGAAATGGATAAAAACGCTTGACGACCAGCGAAAACGTTCAGGTCAGGACGCATGAGAGATTAACAGCATGTCAGATATTACGACACAGGCAGCTGACGAGAAGCCGCCGCGCCATCACCATGAACCGGCGCAACGCAAAAACAAGATCGGGATTGTCGGCGCCGGGCGAGTGGGTACGACGATTGCCTATGCCGCGTTGATTCGTGGCGCGGCGCAGCAAATTAGCCTGTACGACCCCACGCGATCCAAGGTGAACGCCGAGGTGCTCGATCTGAATCATGGCCTGATGTTTGTACCCATGGCTGCCGTGGAGGGTTCGGATGACATGGAGGTGCTGGCCGGGTCCGACGTGGTGGTGGTCACGGCGGGAGCCACGCATACCCCCAGCCAGACGCGCATGGACCTGGCCGGAGCGAACGCCGCGATCTGCCTCAAGCTCCTGCCACAGGTGCAGCGCGTCGCGCCTCATGCGCTCATCCTGATGGTGACGAATCCGGTGGATGTGATGACGCAGATCGCGATCAAGATCACGGGCCATGACGGCGCATGTGTTTTTGGATCGGGTACGGTGCTGGACAGTTCGCGCTTTCGCTTTTTGCTGGCGAAGCATTTTGGCGTGTCCGTGCAGAGTGTGCATGCGTATGTAGCGGGCGAGCATGGCGACTCGGAAATTCCCTTATGGTCAAGCGCGAACATCGGCAACGTACTGCTGCATGAGTGGCATGTCAAAGGGCACGGACAGCCGTTAACCGAAGAGCAGAAGCAGGAGATTTTTGACAACGTGAAAAACGCCGGTTACCAGATTCTTGGCGGTAAGGGAGCAACGAACTACGCCATCGGTTTGGCGGCTGTAAGTATTCTGGAGGCCGTATTTCATGATGAAGGACGAGTGTTGCCGGTCAGCTCCATGATCCAGGATTATCGCGGCATCTCGGACGTTTGTCTGTCGGTTCCGGCGATTGTGGACCGTTGCGGAGTGGAAAGCGTCATTCCACTGCCGATGACGGCGCAGGAAGAAGCGGGTCTGAAAGGAAGCGCGGAGCGCATTCGCCGGGTTGTAAAGTCGCTGGGATACTGAGGGATGCTTGAGCTGGCCGCCGACGGTCGGGTGAGGTCATTGAGCAGAGGACCTGCGTGCCCCGTGTTTAACGAAGATGGCGAGCAGGAGCAGGACCACGTTGCCTGTCATGGCGTTCGCGAAAACATGCCCGTGCCCCGCATACGTGAAACCATCCAGGAAGCCGCTGGCGGCGGCTGGTAAAGCGCTGCTTCGCGGCGCTTACAGGCGCTCCAGCAGGGCGATGCCGCTGATAATCAGGACCAACGCGCACAGTTTGGGGCCCGAAGCTTTCTCGCCCAGGATAATCACACTCAGAGCGAATGCCGCCACGGCTTCCAGGCCCAACACGAGAATATAAACAGTCGACATTTCGCGGCGCTTCATGGCAAGGGCCTGACAAGCCGCGCCCGCGCAGAAACAAAGGAACACGGCGGCGCTCGGCGCAAGCTTGGTGAGGCCGTCTGAGGCCTTCATGAAAAGGCCGCCGCCCGCGAACAGGAAGGCGGCCAGGATCATCAGTAAAACTGACATGATCGAGAGTCGCGATTTTCGTGTTCTAACCTGATAACGAAAGGAAAACGCAATGCCGGATTCAACACAGCAGCCCAAACCTACCGAAGAAGAGGTGAACTCCAAACCGGAAGAGCAGAAAAATCTTGATCATGACGGCGGTGAAAAACAGCCGACCGATCAATCACAAAGCAAGTAGGCCGATAGGCGGCCTACTCATCCCTCCCATGCACATGGGCCGGAGGATGCGTTGCTTCCACCGCCTTGAAGTGTTCTTTAACTTTGTAAGTGTGTTTTGCGCCTTTTGGCACGACCCAACTATCGCCCGCGTTCAGCAGAACTTTCTGCCCTTCCAGTTCCAATTCAGCCGAGCCTTCGATCACATAGCCCACGGTTTCATAATCGCGAGCTACATTTTGCTCTTTATGTTCCGTGCCGGTTTCGTCCCATAAGCGCATGGCAATTGACTTTCCGGTAGCTAGATATTTCTGCCCCAATTTTCCGGTAGGCGAGTGCGTTGAATTAATCTTTGTAACTGTTGTATCGCTCATATTTCCTAGATGCAGATTCGAGGGGAAGTGGGACAATGCCAGCAGATGGCTACGAATCGTCTCGACATTCTGAAACAAATGATCAGCGAGGACCCGAACAACACGTTTGCGCGCTACGGTCTGGCCATGGAGCACGCCAAAAGCGGCCAATACCAGGATGCCCTTGCGGAGTTCCGGACTTTGCTACAGCACGATGAGAACTATGCCGCGGCTTATTTTCATGGCGGTCAGGCATATGAAAAGTTGGGACAAGTCGAGGAAGCGCGCGCGATCTATGAAAAGGGCATTGAAGTGACTACCCGTAAAGGCGACACGCATACGCGCTCGGAGATTGAAGCGGCGCTTAGTTTGCTGCCGGTCTAGCGTCGGATTCCACCAGGCTCTTAATTCCGGGAGCAATCTGAATCAGGAGATCGCCTTGACGTTCCGACAACTTCCCGACGATCTCCCCGGCGTTCTGGCGAATAGCGGCGCGGTTGCCCGTGTGGGATGCAATGGCTTCTTTTCCAATCTCGCATAACTGCGCCACTGCTTCCGCCACCGGCACATTCTCGGCTAATAGCGAGTTGCTTTTCAGGGTAGGCAGGAGAGCGGTCGCGTTTTCCTGCCACGTTGTTAATTTTTGAATCAGAGCGTCCGGGGAAGAGTCCGGTGAGCGCAGAAATTTCAGAACTTCTTCATTAAACTCCCGCGCCGCGTCGCTTTCCGGCGGAATCGCATCAACCAGCCTGTTCAGCGGCGTGGTGCTGGAGTATTTTTCCGCATGGCGCGTATAGCCTTTGACCGGCTCCAAAATGGACACGAAACGATCAAGCGGCTGCACAGGGCTGTTACCGGCCAATCGCTGGCGCATCAACTCCAAGTTTGAACGTTGCGTTAAACCCAGCCACTCCAGCCAATAATTCGTGCTTTGGAGGCGAGGGTACAGGGAGTTCACATCCGTGACGGATTGCGCCGACCAAAAGCGTTCCGCAACAGCGGCCAAACGCGGCCAGAGCTTGGCATCGAGGTTTTCGGCGGTGGCCAGTTCTTCCCACATGGTCGCCTCTCCGCCCAGAATGTTCTTTTGTTCTTCCGCGTTCAGTTCCTGCGGGATCGGCTGGTTTCTTTTCTCCAGAAGCGCCTTTCGAGCGGGCGGCAGAACAAACGGATCAATCGCGTAATGCTGCGAAGCGGGCTGCATCAGGTCCAGATAATAGCCCGCCGAGAGAATGCCTTTATAACCCTCCCGAGCAGCCTGCCACAAAGACTCCTGGCCGCGCCATGACTGAATAATGATGTCCTTCGGCAGGTTCGGCTGCAGCACTTCGTCCCAGCCTTCCATGTGCTTGCCGTGCTTGGTCACGATTTTGAGCAGCCGCGCGTTGAAATATACCTGCAGCGCCTTGGCGTTGGCAATACCCTTCTTCCTCATGAACGCCTGTATCGTTGGACTGGCGTTCCATTCTTTCGGGTCAACCTCATCGCCGCCAATATGGAAGTACTCGTCCGGGAACAATTTCGCCATCTCGCCGATAAAGCCGTCCATGAACTTGTAAGTCGATTCCTTGGTGGGATCGATGAGAGCGGTCAGAATGCCGGGTCTGCGGACAATTTCATAGGGACCGGCGCCGCTGGCAAGCCTCGGATAACCGGGAAGCCAACTGGCGGCATGACCGGGCATGTCGAATTCCGGCACGACTCGAATACCGCGGTCGCGGGCATAAGCAAGAATGTCACGCGCTTGCGCTTGCGTATAGAACAGTCCATCCGAACCGTTCTGCTGTAATTTGGGAAATTTCCTGCTTTCCATGCGAAAGCCCTGGTCATCGGAAAGGTGCCAGTGAAACACGTTGAGCTTCACGGCGGCCATGCCGTCCAGGGTCCGTTTTACGTTATCGACCGGGACGAAGTGGCGGGAAACGTCCAGCGACAGGCCGCGCCAGGGAAAGCGGGGTGAATCCTCGATGGCGACAGCCGGAACGGAAAAGCCGGGCGAACCGGTCGTGTTTTGCCCGACTAATTGCAGGAACGTTTCCAATCCGCGCAAAGCTCCGAGCGGTCCATCGGCTGACAGCTTGATGGAGTTGCTGGATTGGAGCGAGTAGCGCTCATTGTCGCCGAGGCGCTGCGGCCCCTGGTGGTCTTTGCTCTCGACAATGATATTGAGCGTGGCGCTTTGCCCGGCGGGAACCGTGCGCGGCGCAATCGGAATGCCTGTTTGCCTGGTAAGCCGGACCGGGATTCGTTCGACGGCAGCTTTTACTCGCGGATCATTGCTGCCCGCGCCTGCCAGGGAAATGCTGAAATTTCCGTCAATCGGGACCGAGCCGGACTGCACACTGACGCTTGCGGGCCACGGCATCAACGGCAAGGCATTTGGCCCAGGCTGGGATTGGGCGCACAGCAACGGAGCGGCGCAAAGAGCGGCAGTTAAATTTCGCATGGTCTGTTACAGCATGATAACGGGCGCCTCACCGGTAGCCCGCCGCTTGCAGCTCAAACAGCTCGGCATATTTGCCGCCGAGCGCCACCAGATCATGATGGGAACCTTGTTCCGTGATTTGACCGTTTTCGAGCACAAGAATACGGTCGGCCATGCGAACGGTTGAGAACCGGTGGGAAATCAGCACCGCCATCTTACCGGCAGTGAGGTCCACAAAACGCTGATAGACCTCGAATTCGGCCCGGGCATCCAGGCTGGCGGTGGGTTCATCGAGAATTAGAATCTGAGCATCGCGCATGTAAGCGCGGGCCAGCGCAACCTTTTGCCACTGTCCGGTGGACAGGTCGACGCCGCCTTCGAACCGCCGACCCAGCATCTGCCGGTAAGCATTCGGCAACTTCGCAATCACCGCCGCCGCCAGGCTTTTCTCAGCCGAACTGGTGATGCGCTCATCATCCGGCAACTTATGCACGCGCCCCAAGCCGATGTTTTCCGAGGCTAACATGTCATAACGCATATAGTCTTGAAAAATCACGCCGATTTCCTGCCGGAGATCGTCCACGTTGTAGTCGCGGAGGTCGGTTCCGTCCAGCAGGATGCGGCCTTCGGTTGGATCATACAGTCGGGCGAGCAATTTGACCAGCGTCGTCTTCCCCGCCCCGTTCTCGCCAACTAAAGCGATCTTTTCTCCGGGGTAAAACTCAAAGCTAACCTTGTCCAGAACATTGCGTTCCGACCCCGGATAACGGAATGAGACATTTACAAATTCAAATCCCCGGCGAATGGGCCGGGGCACCGGCAGCGCATCCGGGCGCGAGGCAATGGCCGGGTTCGTCGCGAAGAAGTCGAACAGGTCTTTAATGAACAAAGCCTGCTCCGAGATGCCGACCAAGCCCGAAACCAAGCTTTCCATGATGTTGCGGGACCGGGAAAAGGCTCCGATCATCAATGTAAGGTCTCCTACAGTTAAAGCGCCCGCTAACGCCCGCAGAATAATAAGCGCGTAGGCAGCATAATAAGCTCCGGTGGGAGCGAGATTCAGAAGCGTGCCTTGTACTGCCCGTTTTATCGCCAGATGCTTGTTCTCGGCGTAGAAACGCTCAAAGAGACCTCTCGAACGCTCAACCAGATATTTGCCTAGGCCAAAGATCTTGATCTCCTTGGCGCTCTCGTTACTGGCTCCCAGATAACGGAGGTAATCCAGTTCCCGGCGCTCAGGGGTATACCGGTACAGCATCGAGTAATTCAGCAGGGCGAAGCGTGTTTCCCCAAAGAAAACCGGGATAATGGCGGCGATCAACAGAATCAACAGCCAGGGGGAAAAGAAAATAACCGCCGACAGAAGGGAAAGCAGGGTTAGCAATTGCTGGGCCATGCCGGCCAATCCCGCCAGCATGCCCAGCCGGGCCGTTGTTTGCCGCCGGGCACGCTCCATTTTGTCGTAAAACACCGGATCTTCGAAGGAAACCAGATCCAGCGAGTTGGCATGCTCCATCAGCCGGATGCTGATGTGATTGGTAAAACGGTCGCCCAGCAAGCTGTCAACCAGCGAAATAAACCGTCCGGTGGTATCGGAGGCAATGGCAAGTAATAACTCCAGAATCAGCAGCTTCCAGATGGCGGATCGATCAATGGGAGCATGACGGAGCGCGCGGACGACCAAATCAATAATCAGCTTGGAGATCCAGAGAGTCGCCAAAGGAAATAACGCCGAAACGAGGCGGAGCAGAAGCGTGCATACGCTCAGGAACGGGCTGGTTTGCCAGACAATCCGGAGCAGGGGCGGCACATTGCGAAGCGCGCTTAAGCGCTCACGCCAGCTTTGGGGGAGATCAGCGGATTTAGGCGGAGCGGGCCTCATAACGGGTAAGACCGGCTCAAAACCAAAAGAAAATGCTCATTCAGGGTGAATGAGCATTCCTTTTCCCTGGCGTTCCAGGATTTACGTTTAATAGGAGAATCAGATGCGACGGCATCGCAACCGCCAAAATCTGTTTGTGATTGGAGTGTAGGGCGAGCCTTAAGTGAAGTCAAGGGCATTTTTCCACGTCACCAGAGACGGGCTGTAAGTATTAGCGTACAAACAATTTAGGCAGCGGCAACAGTTATCCACAGTTGAGGAAAATTCGTGATTTTCTTGTGGAAATCCAGTGGGAAGATTTGAATAAATGCTTGAAGAATCAAGCAGCTAGGGCGGATTTACGACTAGTCTCCGCTCAGGTTCAAAGTGGTCATCGCTTCTTCTGAATCCAGATTTCCATACCTTCGGCGGTACAGCCTCATTCCCGCGTAAATCAAACCAGCAGTAATACATAAGCACGACAAGATCACGCTGAGATAAATGATATTCCACAGCAATTGATAGAGCGGTTTGATGGGGTTTGGTGGAGGTATGTCGTTCCAGGTAATCTTTGCTTCGTAGCTCACCCGGCTTAATAAAGTATCTGCGGCGTCATTCGCCACAGGACCAAAGATCACCGCCACCAGAACGCCGGAACGCTTCACATACTGACCGGCATGGAGCTTGAAGTCGGTAGCGTGCAAGCGAGCCATTTCAGGCGTTGGATAGTAGAAAAGAGCTAGATGCGCGAGACTTGCATTCCCCAGTTTATAAGCGGCAACTTGCGCTTCCGCTCCCTGCTCAAAACCAGGTTTCGTTTCCGATAATTCCGGAGCAAACGCTTTCAGGGATTCAGGACCAAGCACATAGCGGGTTGAGTTCGGAACGAGACCCGTCTGCGGCAGGAAAGTCAAAATAGCGGGCAGGCTGGTTTCATGCCGATCAGGAAGAGAATCCACAATAGCGCCAATCTCGGCCTTGGTTGGCGTGGGACCAGCCAGCCTGAGGACATAATTAGCGCTGGAGATCAGGAGATCGTTGCCGGCTTTTGAACAAATCGGCGCTAAGTCGCAGGGCCGCGCATCAGAGGATCGCATGGATTGCCAAGCGGCAAGCGCGCCGGTCAAATCCTTAAACTTATACGACTGTACGTTCAGTTTGCCTGCCTTGGCAGCTTGGTCGCTCACGAAGCCGTACTCTTTCCAAAGAACAGGATTATTTTGGCCCGGAAGCGGACTGGTTAAAACGGCAAGAAGCGTTAAGGCTAGCTGGTAAGACCGCAACATCGTTTGTATTTCTTTCCGCTGCCGCATTTGCACAGTTCGTTGCGGCCAACTTTCGGTCCTTTGGACACTGGCTGGCTGACGCCGGTTCCCTCTCCGCCGCCGGCAAATTGCAGGCCGGCCAATTCGCGGTCCTTCTTTCTTTGGATGTTCCGCGTCAGGTCAAGGACGGATTGTTGTGCTTCCTTTTGTTGAGCTTGAACCTGTGCCTGCCGCTGCTGCGCCTGGACGTTAGCGGCGACCAGTTCCCCCCCGTCGCCTTCATCGTCCTCATCCGTTGGGTACGGGAGAGGCAATCCGCCGTCCAATCCATTGCCGCTGTCAGACGGTCCTCCGAACTCGACGCGCATGAAGAAGAGAAACTTAATCGTCTCGTCCTCAATGCGGTCCATCATGTCCTGGAACATGGTGAAGGATTCCTTCTTGTATTCAATCAGCGGGTCCTTCTGACCATAACTGCGCAGACCGATACCTTCCTTCAGGTGGTCCATTGACAGCAGGTGGTCTTTCCACTGGTTGTCGACCACATTGAGCATGATGATGCGTTCCGCTTGCCGAAGGTTGTCCGAGCCGATCATTCCTTCTTTCTCTTCGTAGCGGGCTATCACCAGCTCATCCACCCTTTGTTCCACTTCACGGCTGGAAAGGTTCACGAGTTGGTCCAGTTCGATCTTTACGCCGAACTGATTCAGAGCCGCCGTTTGCAGGCCGTTCAGCTCGTACTGATCCCGGCGGGAATTCTCAGGGCAGAATTGATCGGCAAAGCTGGCGATAATGCCGCGAATGATCTCCAGAATCCGTTCTTTTTGATTCGAGCCTTCGAGCAATTGACGGCGCATGGAATAAACAGCCTGACGCTGCTTATTCATCACGTCGTCGTATTCGAGAACGTGCTTACGGGAAGCAAAATGCTGCGCTTCCACGGCCTTTTGCGCCGCTGCGATGCGTTTGGTAATCAGGCCGGACTCAATCGGCACATCTTCTTCCATGCCAAGCCGCAGCATTAAATTCTGCATGCGCTGGCCGCCGAAGATACGCAGAAGATCGTCCTGCAAGGAAAGATAAAAACGGGAACTGCCGGGATCGCCTTGGCGTCCGGCGCGGCCCCGCAACTGATTATCAATGCGCCTCGACTCGTGACGCTCCGTGCCTAGAATATGCAACCCGCCGAGCGCCACCACTTCGTCGTGCTCTTTCTTGATCTGCTCCTTGATTTCTTCCTTAAGCTTTTCCAGTTCAGCGGGCGGCACCATGTCCGCCGTTTTGCCGTGCTTCTTGAGCCGGTCTTCCAGCAAGTAGTCCGGGTTGCCGCCGAGCAGAATGTCCGTGCCGCGTCCGGCCATGTTGGTGGACACGGTAACCGCGGCCTTCCGGCCCGCCTGCGCCACAATATGAGCTTCGCGCTCGTGATTTTTGGCGTTGAGAACTTCATGCCTGACGCCCATTTGGCGCAGAACGCCGGACAGCCTCTCGGATTTCTCCACCGAGATGGTGCCGACCAGCACGGGCTGCCCCTTCTCGTGCAGAGTTTTGATTTCCTTGGCGGCGTTGCGGAACTTTTCGTCTTCCGTGCGATAAACCACGTCCGCATTCTCAATCCGGATCATCGTCCGATTGGTGGGAATAACGGTGACGTCCAGGTTATAGATTTTGCCGAACTCAGCGGCTTCGGTGTCGGCGGTTCCCGTCATGCCGCTCAACTTTTTATACATGCGGAAGAAGTTCTGGAAAGTAATACTGGCGAGCGTTTGCGTTTCGCGCTCGATTTTCACTTCCTCCTTGGCTTCCACCGCCTGGTGAAGACCATCGCTCCAGCGGCGGCCCGGCATCAAGCGTCCAGTAAACTCGTCAACAATAATGACTTGCCCTTCCTGCACCACGTAATCGCGATCACGCTGATACAAGATGTGCGCGCGCAGGCTTTGCTGCACATGATGGTTCATCTCAATGTTGGCGGGATCATACAGATTGCCAGTATTGAGCAATTTTTCAACTTTAAGGACGCCTTCTTCCGTTAAAGCCACCGTGCGGTGCTTCTCGTCAACGGTAAAATCGCCCGTTGTATAGGACTGGCCGGGTTCTTTGCCTTCAATGACTTCGCCGCGTTCCAGAAACGGAATGATGCGGTTGACGCGGTAGTACTTGTCGGTTGATTCCTCGCTAGGGCCCGCGATAATGAGCGGAGTACGGGCTTCATCGATCAGGATGGAATCGACCTCGTCCACAATGGCGTAATTAAACTCACGCTGGACATAATCCTCCAAGCGAAACTTCATGTTGTCGCGGAGGTAATCAAACCCGAACTCGTTATTGGTGCCGTAGGTAATATCGGCGGCATAGGCGGCGCGGCGCTCGCTGTCGTCCAGGTCATGCACAATGGTGCCGACCTTCAAACCAAGGGCGCGGTGCATGCGGCCCATCCATTCGGAATCGCGGCGAGCCAGGTAATCGTTAACAGTAACGACATGAACGCCCTTGCCGCTCAGAGCATTCAGGTAGCTGGGCAGAGTGGCAACCAGCGTTTTACCTTCGCCGGTCTTCATCTCGGCGATGCGGCCCCGATGGAGCACGACGCCGCCAATCAACTGCACGTCGAAATGACGCATATTCAGGACGCGCCGGCCTGCCTCGCGAGCCACCGCGAAAGCTTCTATTAAAATGTCGTCCAGACCAGCGCCATTGGCCACGCGCTGTTTGAAATCCTGCGTTTTAGCAGCTAAATCAGCATCGGATAGCTGCTTAATTTGTGGTTCGAGATCGTTGATGGCGGCCACGAGGGGACGAATCGCCTTGATCTCACGGTCGTGTTTGGTGCCAAAAACCTTGGCGAGCGCGCCTTCGAGCATAGGAAAAACTGTCTTCTAATCGGTTAAAATTTTGTGCAACTACAGACGTTAAGCTAAATCAACGCGTTTCCGCGTACCTAACCAGTTTAACTGGAAACAGGATGTTGGGTGCTGCTTACTTAGATGAAGAAAGAAGAGGAAAGGGTACGAGGCTGAAAGCAGGCACTTAGCTTTTCATCTTACGCCTGATCCCTAACGAGCGCATCGAGTATAGGAATCTCAAAGACAAGTCAATCCCAGCCGTTACGCTCCTCATCCAGATAGTCTTCTGAATATAAGCCCTTAGTTAAATCTCACAGCGGTGACGGAGATTTAACATGCTCACCCCTTAATCACGCCCATTGGCCGCAGCCGCGCCACTTTCTTGGCCAGGCCCGCGTTGTGGACCACTTCGATCACTTCATCTACATCCTTGTAAGCTTCCGGCAGCTCTTCCAAAATGCCGTCCCGCGATTCGCTGCGGACTAAGATTCCGGCTTCTTCCAGCTTGCGCCGCTCTTCGCCGATGTTCTTGCCTTTACGCACCGCCGTGCGGCTCATCAATCGCCCGGCGCCATGGCAAACGCTGCCGAAACTTTCTTCCACGGCTCGCTGCTGGCCTGCCAAGACCCAGGAAGCAGTGCCCATGCTGCCCGGCACGAAAACAGGTTGACCGACGTTGCGGTAAATATCCGGCACATCCGCGTGGCCCGGAGGAAAGGCGCGGGTTGCTCCTTTCCGGTGAACTAAAACTTCTCTCTTTCGCCCATGGACGCTATACGTTTCGCGTTTGGCGATGTTGTGGCAAACGTCATAAATCAAGCTGAGCCGGACATCATCGCCAAAAATCTGGCGGAACGCGCCGCGCAGGAAATGAGTAATACCTTGTCGGTTCGCCCAGGCAAAATTCGCGGCGGCGGCCATGGCTCTTAGATATGACTGCCCTTCTTCCGACGGCGTAGGCGCGCAGGCAAGCTGCCGGTCAGGCAAATTAATTCCGTACTTCGGCATGACCTGATTCATCAGCGCTACATAGTCGGTGCAGACTTGGTGCCCCAAGCCGCGTGACCCGGAGTGAATCAGGATCACAACCTGATCTTTGGCAATGCCCATGGCCTCCGCTGCCGGTTCGTCCAGCACGCGGTCCACGTATTGCACTTCCAAAAAATGATTGCCGCTTCCCAGCGTTCCTAACTGCGGCGCTCCCCGCTCCTTGGCCCGGTCGGAAACCTTTCGCGGCATCGCACCTCCCAGCGCGCCTTTTTCTTCCGTCCGCTCGACATCACCTTCTTCGCCGTAACCGTTTTCCACCATCCAGCGGGAGCCATTCGTTAAAACCTGATCGATATCGCCGCGCTTCAACTTCACGCGCCCGGCTGTGCCCGTTCCGCAAGGGACATCGCGGAAAACCTGATCGATCAACGGCTTCATGCGGTCCTTTATATCGGAGCGATTCAAGGTGCTCCGGAGCAGCCGCACGCCGCAATTAATGTCGAAACCCACACCGCCCGGCGAGACCACGCCTTCTTCGAGATCGGTTGCCGCCACGCCGCCGATGGGAAAACCATAGCCTTGATGAATATCGGGCATGGCTAAACTTGACCCGACAATGCCGGGCAGCGTCGCCACGTTCATCGCCTGCGCGAGAGATTGATCCTTTTGAATCTGGGAAAGCAGCTTGTGGCTGGAATAAACAAGCACGTCCGTCCGCATCCCCATTGCTTCATTTCGAGCAATACGATAACGGTACTCATCTACCGGCTCTAAAAGAACTTCAGACGTCAACATAGACTTCAGCGACCCATTCACCCTCTACACTAGACACGCGTAACTGATGATAAGTGACGGCTTTAACAGAGAGCCTGACCGGATGCCGAACCGGATCTCGCGCCTCCCATCGGGCAGCGGCTTTGATTCGTTCCGGCGAGGGAAACTCCACCTCGAACGATTCGAACGCCAGCCGTTTGGTGTCCACGTAATACAGCACCTCATTCAGCCAGTTCACCAGCAACGACTCGCGATCACTGCCTTCCGCTGTGAGAACAATCTGCTGGCTGCCGCGAATTTCAGCCGGGTCCAGGATAATGGCAATCAGAGCATGGGCGCAGTTTGCAAAGAGGTCTTCGAGCGTTTTGCCCCGCGCGCGAAAGCCGATATCCGCCGGATGGTCCAGGAACTCAAATTCCATGGTTCGCGGAGGCAGTTTCATTCTGCGGCAGCATCGGTTTCCCGCAAAGCCGTTCCAGAATCGCCACGGGAGCATTCGCCGGATTTTCCATGGAACGGCGCGCAATGATAAAGGTCTGCTCCAAAGCATGCTGGCCGGAGAGCACGGAGTGCGGCACCACATCGGTAAAGGTGATCCAGGTCGCGCCGGGCGGAAAGTTAAAGCTGTATTTAGCCGTATTCTTTTGAAAATCGTCGTTTCGCTTCAGGTACTCATGAAAATGCAGCATGAAACGGTCATAAGCCGAGCGCGGGACAACCGGCAGCCCTACGCTCTTTAGCAAGCGCGTCGAGTTATGCAGAATGCGGCCGCTTGCCGAATTGGCGTTCTCAGCGATTTTCTCCAGTCCGGCGTCGCGCGCGTAACGCGCCGCGACATCGCCGAACGGGTCGGTGATAATCCAGTTACGCGTTTTTGCGGGATGAATGTTTGTAAAGACGCGCATAATCAGATCACCGTTGGTGGGCCGCGACGGAAACGCGTCCGTGTGAATCAGATCATTGCGCTTGTTGACCGGCAGATTGCGGCTTTCTTCCTCCAGGGGGCGAAAGCTGGCGTAGTCAAGCTTCCAGTGCGCCGCATACTGCGGAAGAAGTTCACCCGTAAACTGAATAACCGCCCGCGAATACTCGCGAAGAATGGCGCGGAGCCGTTCCGCTTGACCCGCCTCCATCTCGACACCGGTCACTCGATCACTCGCGGGCCGGTACGCGACGTTTTTATGGAGGGAGCCGCCCGCAAAGTTGATGTTGCGCAAGAACTCTTTCGATTCTTCGGGGAAAGCGAAGGGTGTCGCAGGAAAGAACAGAACGTTTCCTGCTTCCAGTTCCGGGCGGTAGTCGAGACGTTCAGGCGCGGGCCAACGATCAATAGTGACGAACTGCATTATTGCTACCAGGGTATCTGGAGGGGCTGGCCGAACCTACTCCGCGCTCTTGGTTTGCGGGCGCTTTACTAGCGGAGTGAGCACGCTATCCAGAAGCGCAACGGTCTTATTGCTCTCGCGGAGGAGATGCGGATATTTTTCCCCATCCCCGTAATTGAGCTTTACCGTTTGAAAGTAACCGGCGTTTTCAAGAATCAGTTCAATCGGCTGCGAGGCGGCTTTCGTCTGGCGGATGGCGGCATGCAGGAGTTCGTCGGAAGCGCGACGGCCATTAATGGCCACGATCTTCATTCCCGGCCCTATTCCCGCCTGATAGGCAGGAGAGTCAATCAACACGTCCTCGACTGTGTCGTCAGCACCGGTCCGCAGGCCCAGCGAGTACCAGGCATTCACGCCGTGGCCGCGCGTCTCGCCGGCGCGCGTGAAATCGTTTGGCTGATCGGTGTATTCAACACGATAGCCGCCGGCTGTGATTCCACCGAGCGGCGCATTCGGCTTATTTGATTGCAGGCGTTCGTTCAGAAAGTGGGCCCAGTTATAAGGTTGAACAGCATTCAGAGCGTTAACGACATCTTCAAACGTGTACGGCACAACCTGGGGAGGGGTGTTGCCGCCGACGCCGTAAAAACGAGCGCAGAAGTCGTTCAGTGACTTCCTGCCGCCGGAGAGTTTCCGGATATTGACATCAGCTTCGAGCCAGATCAATTCGCCTTCCGGGTAGTAGTCCACGGAGCGCCGCCAATTATC
>JAABUZ0100003911.1_pt1 | contig 21277 bp, 26 predicted proteins | sample 5562091 | NCBI WGS metagenome assembly JAABUZ01 (sample SAMN12813069, study PRJNA571459) | rock metagenome | isolation source: Antarctica rocks | place: Antarctica: Victoria Land, Linnaeus Terrace sud | collected 2015-12-21
TCTCGTTGACGAAGGCGGGCGTCATCCTCGAGAATGATCCGTGGATAATCGGTCTGGCGCACGTTGCCCTCCTCCACAATTCCTCGGTCGGTTATTCCCGTCAAGTCTATCATGAAAGAGTATAAGGTTGGCAGATTGATTAGCCGATCGGCGTGGAGCAAATTACAGAACTCTTCGGACGCAACTCACGAGTCACCAAAGAGGCAAAGAGGTCTCCATCGCTTCATTGCTCCTTCGTGGTCACGATGTGCCCAATCCGCGTCCGTATGAGGCAGGAGCGAATCCTCAGGGAGGGATTGCGCGCGATAGCGTTACCAGTAGATTAGGCTGAACAAGAGCCGATAGAAACGCCGCTGAGATTTTTCCCAGCGGCGTTCTTCGTGCGTACCGATCAATCAGCGGCGACGACGCGCATTGCCTCCGGGAGCAAGTCCACGCTGCGGCTGTCGCGCTGGGTAGTGGCGATTTCGGTGAAGTGGTCGAGCGGCATAGACTTCAAATCCTCGCCGGAGCGAAGGCGGACGGAGACCGCGCCTGCTTCTGCCTCGCGGTCGCCGACGACGAGCATGTACGGCACTTTCTGCACCTGCGCGTCGCGAATCTTCGCCTGCATGCGGCCATCGGAGAGGTCCGCCTCGGCGCGGATACCATGCTTCTTCAGTTGCATGACGAGTTGGTTCGCATACTCCTGATGTCGGTCAGCGATCGGGATGACCATCGCCTGCACGGGCGCGAGCCAGACGGGGAAGGCGCCCGCATAGTGTTCGATCAGCCCGCCAACGAACCGTTCCATCGAGCCGAGCACGGTACGGTGCACCATTACCGGGCGGTGCCGCTCACCGTCGTCGCCGATGTACGACATATCGAACCGATCCGGCAGTTGCATGTCCACCTGGATCGTCGGCCCCTGCCACTCGCGACCAATCGCATCGTACAGTTTGATGTCAATCTTCGGCGCATAGAAGGTTCCGCCGCCCTCATCTACCTCATACGCCATGCCGCGCGTATCAAGCGCCCGGCGCAGCATCTCCGTCGCGTGGTCCCATGCTTCCTCCGTGCCGACCCATTTCTCCGGTCGGGTCGCGAGGTAGGCGCTGTAGGTGTAGCCGAACGTCTGCATCATGTAATCCACGAGGTCAATCACGCCATTGACTTCATCTTCGAGTTGGTCCGGCGTGCAGAAGATATGCGAGTCATCCTGGGTGAAGCCGCGGACGCGCAGCATGCCGTGGAGCACGCCGGAACGCTCATAGCGATAGACCGTGCCGAGTTCCGCCCAGCGCAGTGGCAAGTCGCGGTAGGAACGCGTGCGGGTGTTGTAGATAGTAATCGCGGCGGGGCAGTTCATTGGCTTGACGTAGTAGTCCGTGCCGTCAATGTCCATCGGGGAGTACATGTTCTCCGCGTAGGTCTGCAAGTGGCCGCTTCGCGCAAAGATCGCGCCGTTGTGGATGTGCGGCGTATAGAGCAGGTCGTAGCCCCGGTCGAAATGGACCTGCTTCCAGAAGTTCTCGATTTCGTTGCGGATAATCGCGCCCTTCGGGTGCCAGAGGATCAGCCCCGCGCCGATCTCGTCCGACGTGCTGAAGAGATCGAGTTCGCGCCCAAGGCGACGATGGTCGCGCCGCTCCGCCTCCGCGAGTTGATGCAGGTAATTGTCGAGGTCTTCCTGGCTCTCCCACGCGGTTGCGTAGATGCGCTGGAGCATCTGGCGTTTCTCGTCGCCACGCCAGTATGCCCCCGCGATGCTCATCAGTTTGACCGGGCCGATCATGCCGGTGTCCTCGACATGCGGCCCGGCGCAGAGGTCCGTAAAGGGGCCATCAATGTAGAACGAAACTTCCTCACCTGCGGGCAGATCGTTGATCAATTCGATCTTGTAGGGTTGATCCTTGAAGAAGGTGCGTGCCTCATCGCGGCTAACAATTTTCTTGACGAACGGGGATTTCGCCGCAATGCGCTCCCGCATACGCCGCTCGATTTCCGGGAAGTCGTCGGGCGTCAGCGGGCGTGGGAGGTCGAAATCGTAGTAGAAACCGTCCGCGATGGGCGGGCCAATGGCGAGTTTCGCATCCGGGAAGATGCCAAGTACCGCCTCGGCCATCACATGCGCCGCCGAGTGGCGTACCTTGCGGAGCGGCGTCCAAATATCGTCGTCGTGCCGATCCGGTGGTGCGAGTCCGGCGGCGTCCGCCTCGATCTCTTTGCCGATGTCGTCGTCCTGTTCGCGCATGGGGGTTTGTCCCTCCCGATACAAAAAAGCCCGACCCCGCAACGAATGGGGACGGGGCGACCGGCCGCCACTGCCGGTCCTACTGCCGAGAAGAAGTGGTGGGCGATACTGGGCTCGAACCAGTGACCTCCACGATGTCAACGTGGCGCTCTAACCAACTGAGCTAACCGCCCATTCGACTCGTGAGACGTAGGATAGCACGACCACGCGTGAGGCGCAACCGGATATGCGGGTTCGGCAGGGCTTATGCGTTCCAAGTGATGGCAGAGAACGCATAAGCCCTGTCCCCGCCCTACCCACTGATATGGTAGACCACAGCGAAGCAAGACGGTAGGCGCACGCTATGCGCCCCTACAGCGGGTGGAGGCGTGTGCTATTCTGCGGTACGCACCGGAGATGAGGAAAGGGACGGCACCGTGCGCTTCTCCCCGGTTTCCTCATGAGCGTTGAAATGAGCGCGGCAGCTGAACAGGTATGCGGGTATGTGGCGTTTTTCGCATCAGGCGTCGTAAGAGGAGCCTCGCCATGACCGTGCTGGCGCTTTCGCTCGTGCTCTCCTCTGCCGTGCTTCATGCGACATGGAACCTGTTCGCGAAACGCGCCGGAGGCGGGGCGGCCTTCGTCTGGCTCTTCAACGCGCTTTCCGCCCTGATCTACGCGCCATTCGCGCTGGGTGCGTTCCTGGTGCAGCGGCCGCATATTGGCCCGGTCGAAATTGTCTTCATGGCTGGCAGCACGGTGCTCCATACCGTCTACTTCCTTACCTTGCAGCGCGGCTACCGCGTGGGCGATTTGTCTCTGGTCTATCCGATTGCGCGCGGAACCGGCCCCGCGCTGTCAACGACTGCCGCCATTCTCATCTTCGGCGAGCGCCCGACGCCCGTGGCAATCGGCGGTGCGCTGCTGATCGCGGTGAGCGTTTTCGCCCTGACGGGTGGGGGGCGGCGTTCTTCCGATCCCGCGCGGCGACGGACGGCGGTCATCTATGGCCTCATTACCGGCGTGCTAATCGCGTCGTACACACTCTGGGACAAGCGCGCGGTGAGCGCCTTGCTTATTCCCCCGCTCCTGTTCGACTGGACGAATGCACTTGGTCGTACGGTGTTGCTTACGCCACACGCCCTCCGCCATTGGGAGACGATCTGCGTCGAATGGCGCGACCACCGGCGCGCGGTATTTGTCGTGGCGATCTTCAGCCCCCTCGCCTACATCCTCGTCCTTACCGCGCTCGTCTTCACACCGGTCAGTTACATCGCTCCAGCGCGGGAAATCAGCATCCTGATCGGTACAATCATGGGCGCACGGCTCCTTTCCGAAGGGGATAGCCGCCGTCGGATGATCGCCGCCGGTGGTATGGTCCTCGGTGTAATCGCACTGGCAGTGGGATGAGGATGCGACGGTCAGACGGCGCGGTTGCGCCGTTTGAAGAGGATCAGCGCGACGAGCGTCGGGAGTTCGCGCTCCTCAAAAGCGTAGAAGTCGCGCATTGTGAACACTACGAACGCAGTAGCGCCTTTTCCAACATCGCGTTTTCCGGCTACACTGCGCGGTAGGCGACTGACGGGATGCGCGAAAAACAAGATGAGGAGGACGCAGCATGGCGAAGACGATTGCGGTCATCGGATTAGGGGCGCTCGGTGAGCCGATAGCGGCGACGCTCATCAAAGCGGGATTTAAGACACTCGTCGTGCCGCATGTGAGCCGCACGTCGGCGGAGCGGCTGGCGTCGCAGGGTGCGACCATCGTAGATACGCCGAAGCAAGCGGCGGCTCAGGCCGACTTCGTCCTCACCTGCGTGCCAGACGGGCCGGAACTGACCGAAACCGCGCTCGGCAAGAACGGGATTATCGAGGGGGCGAAGGCGGGCACGGTTGTCATTGACATGAGCACCGTTTCCCCAACCTACACGCGCGATGTTGCGACGAAACTGGGCGAGAAGGGCGTCGGGATGGTAGACGCGCCCGTCTCCGGTGGCCCACCCCGTGCCGCGACGGGCGAACTGACGATCATGGTCGGCGGCGATGACGCGACCGTCGCGAAGGCGAAGCCGGTGCTCGACGCGCTCGGCTCCGGCGGCAAGACGGTCACGCATGTCGGGCCGATTGGCGCGGGTGAGATGGTCAAACTGGCGAACCAGTACATCATCAGCGCGGTCATGATTGCCAACGGCGAGGCGCTGACGCTCGCCGTCAAGGGCGGCGTGGACGCGCAGATTGTCAAGGGCGTGCTTTCCACCGCGACAGCGGGGAATTACTTGTTGAATAACTGGATTGACCGGACGATCTTCAAGGACGAGTATACCCCCGGCTTCTCGATGAAACTGCTGCGCAAGGACCTCAATGCGGCGCTCAACGCGGCCAAAGACCTCGGCGTGCCGACGGAGATAGGCTCCCGCGCGATTGAGTTGTACGACCGGGGCCTCGCCGCAGGTATGGCTGCGGATGACTACAGCGGTGTGAGCCGTTTCGCGCAGGACGCCGCGAATGTCACCATCGCCACTGGCAAGCCGCGCCACGGGAAGGACGTTAAGTGACCGCCACAACAGCCGCTGCACCAGGTACATACAATGATGGCTCACTCATGGGCACATGGGCGCTCGTTCTCGGCGCGTCGAGCGGCTTCGGTGAAGCAAATTCGCTTGCCCTCGCGCGGGCCGGGGCGAACATCATGGGCGTCCACCTCGACCGCCGCAACACAATGCCGAATGTCGAGCGCATTACCAGCGAAATCGAAGGGATGGGACGGCAGGCGCGTTTCTTCAACATTAACGCCGCCGATCCTGCGGCGCGCACAGAGGCGCTGGATACTGTCGCGGCGGCGATCGGACCGGGCGGCGTGCGCGTCGTCTTGCATTCGCTTGCCTTTGGCACGCTGAAGCGGTTCGTTGGCGACGATGTGATCAATCAGAAGCAGATGGACATGACGCTCGATGTGATGGCGCACTCGCTCGTCTATTGGGTGCAGGACCTCGTTGCACGTGGCCTTCTGAGCGAGGGTGGACGCGTCTGGGCAATGACCTCGGCGGGCGGGCACCGGGCGTGGCCGTCATATGGCGCGGTCTCGGCAGCGAAGGCGGCGCTGGAGGCGCACATCCGCCAACTTGCCGTCGAACTGGCAACAAAGAAGATTGCTGTCAACGCAATTCAGGCAGGTGTCACCGATACTCCTGCCTTGCGCAAAATCCCCGGTAATGATGCGCTGATAGACTACGCGTCGCGCGTCAACCCCAGTGGTCGCCTCACGATACCGGACGATGTCGCCAGCGCCATCGTCGCCCTTTCCGGCGCGGGCACTGGTTGGATGACCGGCAACGTTATCCGCGTCGATGGCGGTGAAGACATCGTCGGATGAGTGCGGAGTTCGGCGTTCGAAGTGGAAATCCTCGAACCTTGAACTCCGAACCTTCTCCAGGGAGTTCAGGCCAATGCGCGTTTGTGTCGTCACGGGTGGAGCAAGTGGAATCGGCCACGCGATTGTCGTACGCTTTCTGTGCGGTGGAAATGCGGTCGTCGTTCTCGATAACAACGCGGCGCAATTAGCGGCGGTGACGCCCGCGCTCGCGGCGCTCGGTTCGGTCGCGTGCATCCATGGCGATGTCTCAGTGGATGCCGATCTCGAACGGGCGGCGGAGGCGGCAAACGGACTTGGCACGCTCGGCGTCTGGGTGAACAACGCCGCGTACAACATTATCGGCGCAATCCACGAGATTGACCGCGCGACGTACGACCGGGGTATGGCGGTGGATTTCGGTGGTGTCTTCTGGGGTACGGCTGTCGCCGTGCGCCGGATGCTTCAGCATGGCGGCGGGAACATCATCAACATCTCGTCGGTGCAGGCGCTCGTCGGGCTGCGCGGTTTCCCGGCCTACGCGGCATGCAAAGGGGCAATCATCTCGCTTACCCGGCAGGTCGCGACCGAGTATGCCGGGCACAACATCCGTTGCAACGCCATCGCGCCCGGCCTGATCGCCACGCCGATGAACGACAAACTACTCGCCGAATCGGACGACCCGGAGGCGCTGAAACAGTCATGGGACATCCTCTGCCCGACCGGCCGCTACGGCAAACCGGAAGACATCGCCGAAACCGCCTGGTTCCTTGCTTCCGAAGGTGCCTCCTTCATTACCGGTCAGGTCATCCAGGTGGACGGCGGTGCCACCATCGTCGCGCGTGGGCAGTAGGGAGTTTGAACCATGAATCTGCATTGCTCAACGGGCTGTTGTCTGATATACTCTCGTCGTAGGAAGCGTCGTGCGTGCGCGGTGTGGATACCTTAACAATGTGGGGATGCGTGGTTTCGACAGGGTGCTAGGTCGAGTTGGTGCAGGCCGAGGTTGACCAGGCCTCGTTAAATAGGGTTACGCCAGTAACTGGCACACAAGAACTCGCAATCGCCGCCTAAGTAGCGACGACGTTTGCCCTCTCCTCGGCCTGGTGGGAGAGGTGTCGAGCGACATAATGCCGGGATGCTGCGAGCCGGATCGCCCGCTAGGGCTCGCCTAAGATTAGCAGACTAGTATGACGTAACCCCGTCGGTGGGGGTGCGGCACGCGAAACTAAAACGCCGACTACGCCTGGAGTGCCATCCGGTTGAACATTTTGGACGGGGGTTCGACTCCCCCCATCTCCACCACTTCTTTTCTTTGAGACAACGCAATGTGCGATATACCCTGCTGTAGCAGGGTTTTTCGTCGTGTTCCTCGATTGGTAAGGTGCGACGCGCGGGGTGGAGACAGCCACGCTGACAGCCACCCGCCGAAGAATACGCTATGCGGTGCCTTCGAGCAGCGTCTGGATACCCTCGGCGGCGGTCCGGCGCATGGCGTCAGTGACGTGCTGATAATGGGTCATCGTCATCTCCACCCCGGTATGTCCCATCGCGTCCATCGCGATCCGGGGGTTGACGTTCGCGGCGGCGAGGAACGTCGCGGCGGTGTGCCGCAACCGGTGGGGGCTGAGATGCGGGATACCGGCCTGAGTGAGCGCCGTGTCCATCGCGCGCTGCACGGTGGTCGCGCCGAATGGGGTGCCATCCTTCGCCGGGAAGACGAGCGCCCAGTCCTGCCAGCGCGCCCCCGCCCGCAGCCGCTCTTCCGCGCATACCGCGTGCTGCTTTCTGAGTGCGTTCACCGTGATGATGGGGAGGGCGATGGTCCGCTTCGAGCGCGCCGTCTTCGGCTCGCAGAACTGCTCCTTCTTGGCGATCCGCTGAATCTGATAGCGCACGGTGAGCACCCCGGTATCGAGGTCCACGTCCTGCCAGCGCAGTCCGCGCGCCTCCCCAATGCGCAGTCCCGTCGTCAACATCGCGATGAAGAGGGTTTCCTCGCGGGTGCCGTGCGCCGCCGCGAGGAACCGGCGCGCCTCATCGGGCGTGAGCACCCTCCCTTCGGTGTGCTCGCCGCGCGGGGCGTCCGCCAACGGCACGACATTGCGCGCGACGAGTCCCCACTTCACCGCCTGATTGAGGGCGCGGTTCAGCACGGCGAGATGGTGATTGATCGTGTTGGGGGAGAGTCCCGCCGCGCGCTGCTGGGCGATGAATCGCTGGATGTGCTGCGGGGTGAGCTTGTCGAGCGCGATCCGCCCGAGCGCGGGGGTGAGGTGATTCGTGACGCGCTGCTCGTAGGTGAGGGCGCTGCGGGGCCGCACGGACGGCTTGACGGCATCCTCCAGCCAGCGCGTGAGGAACTGCGCGACCGTTTGTCGCTCCATCGCGACGGGAAGCCCTTGCTGCACGTCCCGGAGCACCTTCGTCAACCGCTGCTGCACCGCCCGCCGGGTCGCGCCATACAGATATTTGCGCTTCCGCTTGCCATTGACGTAGCCGAGGTCCACCTGCGCGCACCATCGTCCATCCGCCCGCTTAAAGATACTGCCCTCGCCGTTCCCACGTTTGCCTGCCATGTGCCCTCCGTAATGGGGCCGGTTGCCCGGCCCCTTCGTTGCAATCCGTTGTTACGCTGCCGTTGCGGGTTTCCCTTTGGCCCCCTTCTTCGCCTCCGCGAGTTCGTTGAGCTGGCGCATCATGTCGAACCCACCATACAGCCGGTTGATCGTCTCTTTGTAGTTCCCGCCTTCGCTGGTCGGATGCTTGTCAAGGGTGTGCAGCGCCTCCTCCAGATAGCCGATCTCCTCGTAGGTCAGTTCCATCGTCGCGCGATCCTCACCGATCTTGAGCACTTCCATTGCCATGTCCTCCCTATGCTACCGGGGCCGGAACACCCGGCCCCACGATTCCTTACCCTACGCCGCCATCTCGCAATCATCCGGCGTCGTTAGCGCGTGGCACGTCAGCATCCGGTCAAGCCGGAACGTCTTCCACTGGCGACGCATCGTGCAGTACGCCTTGCAGACGATCTTGTTCTCTTTCGTGAAGGTGATGCTGTTCGGCCAGAGTACCCGCGCGTCCTGCCCGCCATCCGCGCCGATGTAGAGCACGACGACGGCGGCGGAATCGCGCATCGCATCCTTGACGAGTGCGAGCGTGTCATAGGCGACGCGGTAGCCGTTGTAGCGGCTGTAGACGTGGCAGGCGACCTCCATCAGGTTGAAGTCGGTCTGCGGGTCGATGGTCGTGGGCAGGATCATGCCGCTCTTCGCGGCGACGGTGCGGGGGGTGGTAAACTGTGCTTGCATGAGGAACCAATCCTTCCGATTGCCGCCCCGTTGGTGTTCAAGCACCGGCGGGGCATTGCGTTGTCAGGAAACCGTTTTCCTTGACATTCTCATATTAGCATAGTACGCTCTATATGTCAATAGGTATTGCGCTCAATATGTGAAGCGCGTACGCTGTGCATCATGGAGGGTTACATGACTCTGCCGGAATTGGCCGCACGTCTGGGTCTGAAAAGTATCGGGAGTCTGCGCGCCCAGATTCTTCGCGGTGCGCTGCAAGCGGAGAAAGTGGGCCGTGACTGGATTGTCTCTGAGCCAGAGGCCGAGCGATATGCACGCGAGAACCGTGGTCGGCGCGGCTTCGCAAACGAGGAACACCCCTTACACGGTAAGCAGGGACCGGGTCATCGGCGCAAGAAGACAGAGCCGTGATCAGAAGCGGCGACGAGGGATGTGGGCGCGACTGTCGCACCGGCAGTCACTGGAGGCATTGAGATGAGACGGCGTTGGTGGTGGTTCGTGCTGTTCGCTATGCTCCTGGTCGCCTGCGGTGGGTCCGCGACGCCCAATGGTTCCTCTCCTGTCGCCTCACCGGCCAATCCGCAAGCCACGGCAACCCGGACCACCGAGTTGACCCAGATCGCGACCGCGACCCGTGCCGTGGAGTTGACCCAGGTCGCGCCGCTCGTCGCCTCCCCCTCCCCGTCCCCACTGCCTGTCACGGCCGTGACGCTTGCCCCTCCGCCCGCATCTGCCAGTGCGCCCAGTACCCCCGTGACCGGCGCGGCAACCACCCCTCCCAGCACTCCCGCACGGGGGACGGGGAGTCCAACGACCCCCGCCGCGACAGCGACGAAGGGAAGCGCTCCCGCCGGTTCCACGGTGCAGGTGGTGACGGTCAACCCCGGCAATGTGGTGCGTATCCGCAGTAAGCCCAGTACCGACGCGGAGACGACGGTCGAGGTAGCAGGGGGCAACGATCTCGTGGTAATCGAGGCGAACGTGCCGGGGAGTGACGGGACCTCGCGTTGGTTTCATGTGCTCTCCGGGACGAAGGAGGGGTACGTGCGGGGTAATCTGGTCGGGGCGCCGCACACAGCGGTCGTGGCGACCAGGGCGAGCGGCACAGCGACGGGCACGCCCACGCCGTAGGGGAGCGAACCGCCGTCAGCAGTTGGGTGGCTTCGCGAACCCTGAATACCCGTTGCACGGCAAGCAGGGGCCGGGACACCGGCGCAAGAAATCGGAAACGGCGTCAGAGCCATAACGCCTTGTGCATCACCACCGTTCAACAAGTACCACACATGGCGCGCGTAGAGCGGCGGGACGATACGGACGGTCGACTGAATGGTCGATGAAGCAGATTGAACTCGCATACGCGGCGCGCAAATTGGCGTAGCGGACGCGGGCAGACATAGAGGTGCGGCGATGCCTTGGAGTTACCGGAGAACCAGAAAGGTCGGCCCATTTCGTATTAACTTGTCCAAGAGCGGGGTAAGTTACTCCGTCGGGAATAAGTTTCTTCGTTATGGGAAGACAGCGCAGGGCCGTTCGTATATATCTTCTTCGCCCGCACCCGGCCTGCGGTATCGGCAGACGACCTCGACGCCGCAGAATTCGAGCGGACGAGGGAAACATCGTACAAATAGCGGGAAGTCGTCTGTCGCCCCGACACACGCGCATACGACCCCGTCCGATGCTTATCTCTCAAAGAGCGTTCAACAGCCGCAACGTATTGCGTTAGTCAATGCATCCCCCGGTTCAGGGGAGATGTCAAGCACACGCTGGCGCGCGAGAAATCGCGGACAAAAGGTTGTTCTCGTTGTGGTGGCACTTCTTGTTCTTGTAGCGGGTGCCTCGAAGCCAGGGACATTTCTCGTGGCGTTACTCGTTGTTGTCGGCGTAGGTTTCCATCTCCGACGTGCGCCCGGTGATCCCAAATTGCGACTTTCACCCACACAATATGCCAGAAGTGTTACGGCGAATACCCTTATAGTCCCTGGAGGCGGGCATCCAATGGGTCCACCGCCTGGTATTCCAACAACTACACAAGGGCTGTATGCAATGCCGACGTTCCTGGAAACACTTGATTCGTGCTCTCAGTGGACGGCTGTTGCGGACGATTTCGTTACAGCGGCCGAGGAAGCCACTGCTGTAATCGCTCAAGGTGACGGCATCTTGGCGATGCCGGGGCTTTCGTGGCGCAAGCGAAGGCGCTTGAAGCGGGATCGTGATGAAACATCGGCGCGATTGAACAACGTGTACTCCCAACACAGCAACCTCTTGGTGCAACTACACAATCTCACAGCGTCGATCGAAACCGCAACGACAGCCCAAACGGCAGAGGAAGCTAGGCTTGCAATGATTGGGCCTCCTACGCTGCCCGCCGTTCGGTCCAGCCTAATATTGGGCTATGACGAGATCGCAAGATTTGAAGGTGTCGCGACATTAGAAAAGTACGGCAAAAGACAGACGGAACTGAGTAGCGGATCCCTTGTGCTGACGGATCGGCGCATTCTATTCGAGTCACATAATGGGATAAGCGAAACGCCGATTGCGAATATTATGCGTGTCACGTATTCGATTAGTTGGCCGAGTCACCCGTTTGTCACTCTGACGGGCAAGGGAAGTAACCAGAAGTATTTTGCTCGCGATGCCGTGCGTATCGCGGTGATCGTTGAGATGCTCGTAAGGATGCAGAATCGCCATGTTATCGCCACGTCTCCAGAGGCAAGTCGGAGCATCCCGCAGCAGGTCAAGATCGCGGTGTGGCAGCGTGACCGGGGGCGCTGCGTCCAATGTGGATCGGACCAATACCTCGAATACGATCACGTCATTCCGTGGAGCAAGGGAGGCGCATCGTCCATGGAAAATCTGCAACTGCTGTGTCGAAGGTGCAATGCGCTCAAGGGCGACCGGCTATAAGCCAGTATTGGTAGTGCAAGGGGATACAGGATGCGACGATCACTCGCGGTTGCAACAGTGATACTCTTAGCTTCGACATGGCTGGTGGCAGTGCCATTACGGGCGGCTTCAGCGTTTGCGTCATCCGCTTTTCAGGCACAATGGCAGGCGGCTGAAGCCGTGGTGCCGAACTTTTGGGGACCGCTCGCGACGGCGCGGGATGGTCAGCAGGAACCGTACGCAGGCAGGGTGAACGACCACCGCCTCGTCCAGTATTTTGATAAGGCACGTATGGAACTGGCGAGAAACGGGACCGTCACGTTCGGTCTGCTCGCCACGGAGTTGAAGTCCGGCAGGCTGCAGCTCGGTGACACCATGTTTGAGCAGCGCGCACCCGCGAAGGTGGGAATGGCGGGCGATCCGGGTGGTTCCGGTCCGAACTACGCCGATCTCGCGCTGTTACCGGAACACGATGGCCGACCTACTTCCGGTCCGCCGCCCTACTTTTGGCGGGATGGGACCTTCAGCCAATCGCAGAACTATCCATTCGGGCGGGATATTCCTGTCTCTAGCCCCCACGATCTCTCCGATCCATCAGGGCGGTATCGCCAATGGGTGTTCGGACCGTTTTGGGATTTCATCCAGTCGTTGCCGCTGCCACTTGATGAGACGACGGGTTACGCCACGTCACCGTTGATCTGGGCAAAGGTGAAAGTCGGTGGCGCGAACACGGATGTACTAATTCAAGCATTCGAGCGGCGTATCCTCACATTTACCTACACAAACCCGGCGGCAACGCGCGTCGAGTTCGGCAACATCGGTCGGCATTACTATGCATGGCGCTATGGCACAAGCCCGTCGTCACAGGTCATCGCGCCGACGTCGAATATCACCGCTGATTTCACCCCCTTTGCGAAACGGTGGGGTGCGCATGGTGTCGGATTCGTCGTCAACGCGGATGGGAGCGCACACCTCGATTGGCGCACCTACATCACATGTTCTGCCAAGAACCCGGACAATATTCCGTGCGAAGAGCCGTACACGTCGTATGCCGGCCACGCAACGATACAATTTGCATCGGTAGATGGGGATGGGGCCTCCGGCAACGTCCTGACAACCAACGATCCTCGCTTCCAACCGGCGAATATCGTCGTAAGGCTCGTTTTGAAGGCTGATGACATGGTGGAACTCAGGGAGCCAACTGGCCAAACATACACATTCTGCGGGCCGGATTACCCGAAACTCGCGCCACGGGAAGTCCGCGACACACACCCGTGCGGAGCGTGACGCCTATCACCTGCCGCTTCACTCAGAGGCCACCACCATCGGGTTCATCCTTGCGCGCAATGGAATTGCCTTCGCGGTACACGCGGATCAGATGGATCGCCTGCCGCGCGCACGATGGGCAGACGGTGGGATAGGGCAGCGGCGCGTCCGTCCCCTCGATAACGACCGTCGGCAACCAATCGGCGCACTGCGAACAGGGCGGGCGCGGACGCTGCTCCAGCGCGGCTAACCGGCTTTCCATGCGCTTCATCGCACTCCTCGCGCGTCACCATCGTCGTTTGCCGTGTCTGGTAGTGGGTCAGCTTGCATCGGGCGGGGCGAGGTTTGTTCTGTGCGGCACAAGGGCGTTTCGCGGTAAGTTTCGGTATGCGAACGCTCCGAACAGTTCGCTTGCCTTTGCATCGTAGGCGCGTGCCGCTTCCTCGGGCGTCCGGAAATAACCCGCCGAGACATAGACGCCGCTGTGACGTACCACGGCCCGCCAGAGCCCCGAGTGCGTGTCGAAGCTCACCCCGCGATAGCCGGAGGTGTTGTTTCGGTTGCGCCGCCGTTTCGCGCCGCGCTCGGCCGGTGTAGACATGCGGAGATTTTCTTTGCGGTTGTCGAGCGTGTCCCCATTGAGAAAGGTGACGCCCAGCTCGGGCGGGGCGTCGAGGATCGCGCGGTGCATATAGACCGTGCGCACCGATGTCCCGGCTCCGTGCCCTATTCGCTCACCCCGCGCGGCGACCCATCGGTCGCCGTCGTAGCTGGCATACCAGCGGTAGGGAGCGACGCGGGACGCGTCCTCGGCGTCAATGAGGGCATACTTCCGGTGGTTGAGGGGAATGCGGATCGCATCGCTCATTCTTTTCTCCACCGCGCCGCCGCCTTCTTAGCCGATTCCCAGCGTTCCTCTGGTGTCATCGCTGCTGCACACACCTTACTGTCACACTTTACCGGAAGGCATAGAAAGATTCAAACTGACCCACTACCCCGTGTCTGGGTCTCCATTCATAAAGTCAATCGCCATCGTGAACCAGCGGATCGCGCCACAGCGCGAGCACCGTTGCGCGGGCATGTTGCGTTCGGGGGCGGGCGTGATGTCAATGGTGAATGTGATGGGCGCGCCGGGGGTCGTGCCACATTCGGGGCAGGTCGTGCCACCCGCATGCTGCCCCAATCGCTCGATTCGTCGCTGCAATCCCCGCATCATTCCTCACCCGCCGCTTCCCGCACGAGGCGGAAGAGATCACTGAGCGTCGCCGGTGATCCGGTCGCTGCGTACCGTTCCGCTTCCTTCCTGATCGCATCGGGATTGATCGGTAGTGTTGACGATCCGGCCTCATTACCGCTCTCCATCGCGTCAGTTGCGGCGATGGACGTAGCGAGCCGCGTGAGCATGTCCACCCACTGATGCACGAGTGCCGGGGCGCCGGACTGTTGACGCTCTAACGTGGCGATCCGCGTGTTCAGTCTCATCATGCATCCCCGCTTGCCCGCTCGTGCAACGCTGCGCGAAGTTCCGCCGTCGTCATCCCATAGGCAGCCGCGACCCGCATTCCCCGCGACGTGTGCGGGCCGGTCGGGATGCCTATTCCGGCATCATGCAGGCGGTCAAGAACGGCGTCTATCCGTGCCTCCACATCGGCATATGTTTCGCCCGCCGGGATGGGCGCGTGTTTTTCCAGCAGTTCGCACAGCCGTCGCACGCCCGCGCCCGCATCGTGCGTAGCGCGTGGCGTGGGCAATTGCCGTGCGAGGACATCAAGGCGTCGGTTCAGTCGCATCGCGCATCGTTTCTGAATACATCAGGGTCGCGCCCATTGTCGGGAATCCAGATAGACCCGCGTGCATTCGGCCTCGGCTCGTGTCCCGGCAGGGGTATGCCCGTCGCGGCATCGTAGATGACGATCTGATACGCGCGCGGCAAAGGCGCATGGCGTACCTCCAAGCGGGCAAGCCGCCCGGCAATCTTCACCGTCCCTCCCTTCCTGCATCGGCGGCGTAGCGCGCTTCCAGTTCCGCGATGCGCGTTTCCAGCACAACCAATTCGCGCAGTTGCAACAAACGCGAGAGCACCGCGTCCGCCGCGCGCACCCGCGTCGCGACCGGTGCGGCTTCGTCGTGCATCGCCGCTTCGAGGGTGGTGGCGGCCGTGTCTGCGAGCCGCACGAGACGGCGGGAGACGGCGGCGAGCGCGTCCGCTTCCGCCGCGTGGAGGGCAGTGGTGAAGGCAGGCACCTGCATCCACTTGTAGACCGTTTCCCTCGATACCCCCGCGTCCTTCGCGGCGGCGGCAGCGTCGGGGGTCGTGAGCAGGGCGCGCACGGCGCGCTGTTGTTTGGGTGTCAGATTATCCGCCATTTTGCCTGTCCTCACCGTCGCCTTTCGGCCCGAACCATGCCGTGAAGTCCGCGATGCTGCGTTCAGTGCGCTTCCATGTTGCCCGGCTCATGCGCCACCCTTCCCTTCCGGCAGATGATAAATCGCGCCCAGTTCCCAGCCAATCGCTGCAATCGAGGCGAACGTCTCCCGTTCCATCGCCTCGATGGCTTGCGCCCGTTCCCATGCGTCCCGGTCAATCATGGTGATGATCTGCTCATGCACCAGGTCTGTGAGCGCGTCCGGTGGCAGGGCGTCCAGTTCAACGCACGCATCGCCGTACCGTGCCGCGAATGCCGCGTGGCGCGAGTCCGTCCACTTGCCCGGTCGTGTCGGCAAGCCATAGGCGGCGATCTGATCGGGATTGAGGGTGACCCGCTCGACCGTCACATCCGCGCCATGCTGCCGCAATCCCGCTTCCAGCGTGCCGCTGATCGCCCGGCCGCTCGCGTCGTGATCGCCGAAGTAGAAGAGGAACGCGGGCTTGCCGACAGCGACGAGGGAGACGGCGGACTCGTATAACAGTGTCACGGAGGGGAAGCCGCGCGTGGCGACATACGTGACGCCGTAGTGCTCGCACACGGGCTGGATGACGCCGGACAGCGCATCCTTCTCGCACCAGACTTCGACATGCACCGACTGGTCAAGCCAATGGTTGCGCCGGTACATCTCCTGTGCGTTGTCGAGTGCCGCCCGCAGACCGCCGTGCTGGTAGACGCCGCGCCGGGTGCGATGACCGTCCGCAATCGTGCCGTAGGGCAGGTCGCCGGAGAGCCGCAGTTGCACCGCCGCGTCACAGACGCGCTTGTAGGATTGTTCCGTCTTGTCGATCACGCGATGGGCGACGAGTTGATAGTAGAGTTGCCGCACGCTCATGCGGTCGTACGCGGCGGCGACACGCAGGATGGCATCGTGCAAGGAGCGGGAACGGGCCTGCGGCTTGCGGGCGATCTTCGGGCTTGTCCGTGTTTCAATCATCGGCGGCCATCCCTTCCGCAGTCCCGGTGCGCCAAGCGCGTTCCTGCTCGAAGACGCGGCTCGCCGTCCTGCCCAACGACTCGCCGGGCACAATGCGAAGCACCACTGTCCGTGCGGCCTCTTCTTCCGCATCCGTGAAAGGTTCGCATCGGCCCGTCGCCCACATAATGAGTGTGTCCCATGCATCCGCTACGACGTCATCGGCGACCGTACCTGTACTAATGTCACACTCGCCAGAAACGTCACTAATGTCATCGTTGGACTGCTCATCGGGCATGACGTTTGTGACGTTTCCGCCATGTGTGACATTAGATAGGGAGGTGTCGGCGTTCGGTTTGAAGACGACGGGGAGATAGGTCGCCTGAAGTCGCGCAATGGACGCTGCGGTGAGCAGGTAGCCGCGCATTCTGCCTGTGCGCTCGGCGCGGGGCACATTCATGCGGGTGAGCAGTCGCCCGACCTTCTTATCGGAATCGAGGCCCCAGATGTCCGCGTCCTCTTCATTGGCGAGGGCGTTCGCCTTTTCCATCACCTGCGACGCGGAAACCGTGACGGATTCATTCGCCGTGCCATACAGCGCGGCAAGGGCGCGTGTGACGAACGCTTCACGCGAGCCGTTGTCTTCGTCGCGCTGGCGAATCAGCGCGTGCGCGAGCCGCGTGAGCGACGTGAAGGCGAGCGCATCCCCGTTCGCGGCGTCCACCATCCGCGCGACGGCGAGTACCGGACGCCAGATTTGCAAGTCGCGGTTCGCCAGTCCGGTGTTCGCGCTGGTGATCGTGCGCACGATCGTCGCCGCGTCCACGAGATGATGTGCCGCGACCATCCAGCAGTGTTGCATGATCTCCTGCGGCTTCACGTTCCAGTTATCGTCGTCCATCGGCGAGAGTGACGCTTTCGCGCTATCGCTCGTGCGGAACATCGTGATGTTGATATTTCGCGAGGCGAGCGCGTCAGCCGCGTCGGCGACGGCGGTGAACGTTCTATTCGCGTAGACGCTCGCTCGCTCGGTCTCCCATCCGCGCCCAATACTGCTTGGCACTTGCAGCGTGACAACCGCGCCCTGTTGATAGCCGAGTTCCGCGAACGAGCGGAGGGCGCGCTGGCTCTCGTCTTTGCTATTGACGGATTCGTAGTTATCGCCAACGTATGTGCCACCCGCGTCCGCATGGCCGCGCAGCGACGCCAGCGTGCTGCTGCTCGACGCCATGAGGGGCATACAGGAGGTGCGTGAGATGACGATCGCCACCGTGGTTTTCCCGGAACCAGCCAAGCCGCCAATCCATAAATAGCCGACAGCGGGAAAAGCGGCAATGAGGTATGTCGAGATAACATACGCTGCGCAGAGTGCCGCATAATCCGCCGCCTTCACGTTCCGGTGCTCGGGGAAGGCGGCGAATCGGAGGAAGATCGCGGACAGGTCGCGGAAGAGTTGCACGAGATCAGGACGGCCGCCATTCACCAGTGTGAGCACTGTTTCCGCAGTCATGAAAACATTGTCGGCAGACGTGGCCGGCGGCACGCGTTTCAGGTTCACGCGCAGATCCTCCGGCATCGGCTCTGTCGCGTCAGCACGGTTGAATGCCTCCGCTGCACCGCCCGCGATTAGTTTCACCGTACCATCCCGCATCCGTGCGATTAATACGGGCATGATGCTGCGCTTGGGTCCTTCGCCGTCTTCTGTCTTCTCCACTTCGAGCCACGTCGCCACATACACCGTTCCACCTGGTCCGAGCGCAATCGGGCGGCGAATTACCGTCTTGCTTCCGACGAGCGTGAGTGTGCTCACTCGAACACCACCCGATCCGGCTCCGCATTCGGTCGCGGCGTGCGCTTGCGCAGCAGTGTGATCGGCGGTGCCGCCACCGCGCGGGCCGGTGCGTCGCGCTGTACGGTCGCTTGCACCCACTCCTCGGCGGCCCGCTCCGCCGCGATGGTCTCCTGCACGACGCCCACGATCATCGCCTTGAGGACCGGCCACGGCAGATCGCCGACCAGGATGTCCGGCTCGTCGAGGATCTCCCCCCGGAAGCGGCGTTCCTCTTCGCCCATGACGAAGGGCGCGGGGTGCTGGAGGAGGGGGATGACGTCATCTATCCGGGCGCGGAGCGCATCGGCGACGCGGTCATTCTTCGGGGTGCGCGCACCCCAGACGATGAGCTGGCCGGACACACCGGGGATGTAGGCGTGCCTCAGGCCCACCTTCCGCGCCGCGACGAGCAGCTCCCACGGTTCGCAGGTATCGAGATCGGGATTGTAGTCGGTTGCGATGTCGGTGCTTTCTGGTATCATCCGTATGAACTCCATTTCCCTTGATTCCCGTCGATCCGCCCGTTTGCGTCGGGCGGTTCGGCATGTCCTACGCCGCATCGCGCGGCCCTTGTGCCTGCTCTTCAAGCCATCGCTCGAACGTCGGTCGGTGGACGCGGATGTTGCGCCCGTTCCTGACAAACCCCGGTATCCCGCGAGCCGCCATCTCATAGAGCGTTGCGGCGGGATACCCCGACCATTCCTCCGTTTCGCGAATCGTGCTCATGAGTGAATCTTGTGCCGGTGCCCGTTCTGTAGTAACCATTGATACTCGCCTCCTTTTGCTGTTGCTGGCCTGCGCCGCCTCATGTACGATCTAATGATATCGGGACACTTGAGAGTCATCTGAGGTACTTAGCGTGAAGAAAACAAAAATGCTGATGGAGTCGCCTGGCCCCTGGCTAAGCGCGCAGTACCCTTCGTTATCTGACGATGAGAAGGCCGCGCTGCTTGAGGATTTGCGGACCTATTACAAACCAGAGGGCCTGACGCTCGTGGCACAAATAGGCGTTGATCCGGAAGGTGTCGGCGCGAAAGTTCGGGAGTACCGGAGGATTTACGCGCGGGAGAAGAAGCGACAGGCGCACGCCATGCCCGCATCCGATCTTGAGGTAACGGATGATGCGGAGCTAATCGATGACGCTACCGTGCGTCCGCTTGGCGCGTGGCTAACCCCCGAAGAAAATGCGCGTGCAGGCGCCATGATGAGATTCTGGGCGCGTCTTGCCGACTTAGACCCGGACGTGCAGCGGTTTCGTGGCGAAATACTCGGTGGCAAACTGTTAGCGACTTTGGAGGACGCCGTCGCATTCTTATCCTCCCCCGCGCTTGCAGTCTTCTCTCACCAGGATTTTGTTGAATCGCGCGCGCCAGTTGTTGGGCACATGGCGCATGTCATCGAGGACGTGCGCACGATCGACGGCGAGACCCGCGTTCGGCGCGTAGCAATGACGCTGACCCCATCCAACGTCACGATTGAACGGACCTACACATCGGAGCATTTCGAACCGATCGTCTCCATCTACTATCCGAATCCGGCTACCAGGACGTTCGAGCCGCAGTGGGTACGTGCCGGCTCCGTCTTGCACGATCTTCTGCATTTAAGTGAAACGCTCGTACAGCGATACGAGTGGAAAGAGGAGCACGCGCCGCTCTTTGTCGTCTCCGGAGAGATTCCGTACCGGTCGCCGCTTGACGCGGGGACACCGATATCGCTCCGTGCGGGCGCGGGCGTCCAGCAGTTCGTAACGTTGAAGATCGAACCATGGGTGTCGGCAAAGACGGTCCGCGAGTCGTACCAGCGGTTGCAGCGCGAGGTGTACCGGGAGCAGATCCCCAAGTCGGTTTCCATCCGCAATGCGCACTTGTTCGGCTACGCCTTACGCTACATGGGCGAAGGAGGCAGCCTGCCAGCCGAAAGTATGCGGAAGACGATCTTCACCGAATGGAATGCGCTGCAAAGCGACGCCAACATGAAGTTTGCCGACCTTGGCGACTTCAACCGCGCGCTGCGGGAAACGCACGGGCGGTTCCTCCGCTTGCAAAGGGATCGCGACGCCTTTTACCGACGTTCGGGTGCCAAGAGAGTTGACAGCCACGCTGACAGCCAAAGGCGGCAATAACTGGCTGTCAGGAGCCACCAGCACAGAGAAGTGATACCCGTTTTTCTCCCTACTGTTGGCTCCCGTTCGCCCCTGTCGGTGGTAACGGGGAATCCCCCCATCTCCACCACCTTTCTTCTTTTGAGCCGACAATGATCGATTACCTTTGCTATCGCAAGGGATTTTGTCGCGCCCTTCGGTGAGTAACGCGCGCGGTTGTCGTTTATGACGCCGCTTCAACGTTGGGAATGCATAGTCCGTTGTTAGGGAGATGGACAACTCCACTATACGTCTCTGAAGAGTATGTAGACCAGGGCTTATCCGAAGTCGCGTGACGACGCTTCGGGTCACCGACCTACACCCCCGACCCCTCCCTCGCGGGGAGGGGCGGGGGAGAGGTCAATCCCGACTTCGAATAAGCCCTGATTTTTAACGATGGCTAGTAAATTGCTACGTCAGATATGCGAACATGGCGGGTCTGATATGTGTGCTGGGTACGGGGTTGTCCGTACGGGTGTATCGGGGAAATGTTGATTTGAAGGAGCAGAGCAAGAACATGCGTCGGAGCCGGTGTTGCTGCTTATGCGGGTTGCTTCTGCTCGTCGTTCTGCTCGTCGGCTGCGGAGGTTCCAAGGCGCAATCGCCCGCCCCACTTGATGCTGTGCGCGCCCCGGTGGGAGCGACGCCGACTCTCCACCGTCCGTCTTCCACAGCTTCCCATCCCTCGTCCACTGCCGTCGCAACCCGCTCCGATGTGCCGACGAAGGCGTACGAGACACTCCGTTACGTCGAGTCGCACAACGGCGATCCGCCGCCTGGCTATACGGGCGGGACGACTTTCGAGAACCGCGAGCGGCGATTGCCAGCGGGCCACTATAAGGAATACGATGTGGACCCGAGAGCGCCGGGAGGCCGCAACGCTGACCGGCTCGTGATCGATCAGGATAACGGCAGGGCCTACTACACATCCGATCACTACGACA
>JAABUZ0100003913.1_pt1 | contig 21266 bp, 22 predicted proteins | sample 5562091 | NCBI WGS metagenome assembly JAABUZ01 (sample SAMN12813069, study PRJNA571459) | rock metagenome | isolation source: Antarctica rocks | place: Antarctica: Victoria Land, Linnaeus Terrace sud | collected 2015-12-21
GCGGCGTCGCCACCCGCTACGACAAGTACGCCCTGACCTACCTCGGCGGCATCACCCTGGCCGCCATCGTCATCCACCACCGCGTCCGCAATTAACAGACACGCTCTAGTCCTCAATCACCGAAATGAACGCACGGCCAGACGGCCTTCCGGATCGTATCGCCCCTTGCCGTCGACCATAGTAAAAACAGGCTCCAGCCCCGGTAGTTGGTCCACATCACAGGTCAACGGATCGTCACGGAACGCGACGATGTCTGCGTACTGCCCCACAGTCAGGCACCCCCGGCGGCCCTGCTCTCCCGTCAGTCGGGCCGCATCGGCGGTGTACAGGCGGAAAGCCGTCTTCCTATCAATCGCCGACTCCGCCCCCTGGGTGCCAGCCATCTTTGTGCCCCGAGTGGCAAATCCCCACACTGAGAGCAGTGGGTCGAACGGCGCCACGTTGCAGTCGCTGCCCGCCGCGATTTCGGCGCCGTCTGCAAGCCACTCGGCTACGGGCATCACTCGTGCCGTGCGTTCGCTTCCCCAGTGTGTCAGCATATTGCCGGCTAAGGCGTACAGCAACGGGTGCTGCACTGTTATTCGCACGCCGGCTGCGATCACTCGCCGACGTGTCTCGGCGTCCGCGAAGAAAGCGTGCTCAATTACCAAGGTTCCGGGAGCCAGAGGACCGTTGGTCGCGATCACGCGCTCGTAAACATCGATCACCATGCGGACCGCTTTATCGCCGACGGCATGGCAGCCGACCTTCCAACCGACTTGCACGGCGCTTTGTACGAGTACCTGTAGCTCGTCCGTGTCGAAGAATGCATGCCCGCAGTAGTCGGGGGCATTGAGGTACGGCTCCGATAGCCAGCCGCCTTCCACACCACCGTCCGCAAACAGCTTGATTCCCTCGACACGGAGCATGTCATCGCCCTCACCTGGACGCGCTCGGAACCGTCTCATCATCTCCAAGTTCGCGTCGACTCCCGACGAAGGGTCAAGACGCAGCATGGGCCGGGCCCGGAGGCTCAGACCGCCCCTGTCATGCAGGGCTCGATAAACGTCAATGTCATCGTCATCGACTCCTGGGTCACGAACGGCGCCGATACCGCGGGAGTTGTAACGAAGGCACGTCCGCTCAAGTGCATCGATCAGATCGTCACGACCGAGCTTCGGCAGGAGCGCCGCTACGGGCGCCACGGCCGGGAACTCGATCAGGCTTCCCAGCGGGCGACCAGTGGAATCGCGCAGAACCGTACCGCCAGCAGGGTCGGGCGTGTCCGCTGTAATGCCAGCCATCGCGAGCGCCCGATAATTCGCCACACCCACATGGCCGCCCCGCGGAAGAAAGATCGGATGGTCCACCGACGCACGGTCGAGTTCGGCGGCCGTCGGCAACCGTTGTTCAACGATTGTCGACTCGTGCCATTGCCGACGTCCGACTACCCAGTGCCCCGGATGCGTTCGCAGAGCTCGCTCGCGGAGTAGCGCGACGATTTCATCGACAGACTCGGCGCCCGAGACATCGACGTGGGCGTCATCCTGACTCGTCCAGAATAGATGATTGTGGGTATCAAAGAAGGCGGGCATGAGCACGAGGTCGGAATCTGCAACTGTACGAGTCAGCGGACCTTCGAACGACTTGAGCTCATCCACATCTGTGGCTGTCCCAACTATTATGCCGTCCCTGATGGCCACCGCGGTGACTTCCCGATCGACGTCGCTGAACGTGTGCACGGTCCTGCATGCCAAGATCACGTCAGCCGCTGTACTCACTTGTACATCACTTCTTTTCGCTGATTGCCAACGGAAGAAACTTGAATTGAGCGCCCTGCACAACAATTCGTCCCCACATGAAATGTGCAGGCATGAGAATGGCGCCGCAATTGGCGACCCGAGACAGCAGAGCGGTCCGTGCGGCGGTGGACTCCCGAGCATCGCAACAGAAGCGAGAACTCAGGTCCGGACGTCCACACTGGACGGGGTGATGGATCAGGTCCCCGGAGAGTACCGCGGTAGCGTTATCGCCGCGCACCACGATAACCGATGAACCGGGAGTATGCCCGGGCAACAACTGGGCACTTACGCGGTCGCTTAGCTCATGCCCGAAGTCGACCGGCGTGAGGACATCCGCCATCAGCAACGGCTCCACACTGTCGGTGTAGGAGCCATAGTTAAAGGAAGGATTTCGGGAGTACTCCTGGGCCGCCCAGGTCAACTCTTGACCCGCCGTGAGGTAACGGGCGTGTGGAAATGTGGGCTGCCACCGTTCACCGGTCCAAATGGTGTTCCAACCGACGTGGTCAGCGTGCAAATGAGTCAGATACACGGTATCGATGGTCGAGAGCGTGTATCCGAGCTGCGCTAGCTCCCGAGGAAGAGCACCGTCGGCGCGCATGTGCCACTCGGTCCTAGAGCGATGCTTGGTGTCGCCGATGCCGGTGTCGACAAGAATGGCGCTGCCTTCGGAAACCACCAGGTATCCGCCGAAAGACAGCGCCAACACATCATCAGGCACGTCTTTCTGATCGATCTGATTATGCCGAAAGTCTTTAAGTTCGGCGGCGGATAGGTCCGGGAAGAGGTCTGACCGGTGGAAGCGCATGCTGGGTATGTCGATCAGCCGGTGGACGACAACGCCGCCAAGGTCAAGTGAGAGCGTCATGGCACTGTCCGCACCAGTACGCGGCCGATTGCAACGGCAACGTGTCTGAACACCTGACTCTGTTCGTCACCGAGGTCGGTCGTATCGACATGGTGTGCAATTGACGTTGCCAGCATCAGCCGACCCCGAGGAGCTGACGGGCGAGCTCGGGGTCTCGCTCGAAGTCGGCGGCGCTCGCCGTATGCCGCACGGTGCCCTTTTCGATTACCGCCACCTCGTTGGCTACCGACAGCGCAAGAGAGATGTCCTGCTCGACCAAAAGAACTGTCAGGCCGTCGGCGCATACCGAACGTATGAGATCAGCTAATTGTGTAACGATCGCGGGCGCCAGACCGTCTGAGGGCTCGTCCATGAGAAGTAGGCGTGGATTGCCGACCAGCGCGCGTCCTAGCGCGAGCATCTGCTGTTCGCCTCCTGACATAAGACCGGCCTGCTGCTTGCGTCGCTCGGCCAGCCTGGGCAGTAGGTCATAGACTCGCCGCTCGGTCCAGACGCCCTTCGCGCCAGTCCGCGCGGAGATTTTTAGGTTCTCCTCCACGGTGAGAGTCTGGAAGACCCGTCGACCCTGCGGGACGAGCCCTACACCGAGTCGCGCGATCGACTCCGGCCGCCGGCCAACGAGGTCGTCTCGGCCGAATCTGATGCGGCCACTGTAGGGACGCACTAGACCCATGATGCTCATGACCAGGGTGCTTTTGCCAACTCCGTTGCGGCCGAGCAAGGCCAATACGGCACCGGCCTCAACTTGAAGGCTTACCCCCTGCAAGACCAAGCTGCCGCGATAGCCCGCCGTCAACTGATCCACGTGAAGAATCGATTCAGACGATGTCATGGGATGCTCCCGGCGCTGGGCTATGGCTCGGGGCAGCGGCCCCCAGATAAGCCTCCTGCACCCCCGAATCGGCGCGGACCTCTGCGGGCGAGCCCGTCGCGATGACGTGCCCGAGATGCAGTACCGACACATGGGTGGCGAGCCGGAAGACGACATCAAGGTCGTGTTCAATGATGACGATTGAAATAGCGTTGGGGAGTTGACTGACTAGCGTGACAAATCGATGCGTCTCCGCGGGCGACATTCCCGCGGTCGGCTCATCGAGCAGGAGGACCCGTGGTCGTGCTGCGAGTGCAACGGCAACCTCCAGTTGCCGCCGCTCACCATGCGACAATTGGGTCACTACGCTTTCGGGGCGGTGGACGAGGCCGACGTATTCTAGGCACTCGGCCACGTCGGCACGTACATCCGTGCTCCACGGCGTCCCGAAGAGTCGGGCGGCCGTGCCACGCTTCCGCTGGGCCGCGATCGCAACGTTTTCCGCGGCGGTAAGGCTGAGAAATAGTCTCGAGTGCTGGAAAGTCTGGACCATTCCCAGCTGCGCGCGCCGAGCTTGCGCCTCACCCGTCACATCTCGCCCGTAGAAGCGAATACACCCAGCTGACGGTCGCGTCTCACCGCTAATAATGCGAAAGAGCGTGGACTTGCCGGCGCCATTTGGACCGATGAGCGCATGTCGCCCACCGGACTCCACGGCAAGCGAGACATCGTCGAGTGCGGGCAAACCTCCGAAGACCTTCTGTACGCCTGTCACTTCCAGAGCAGGCGTCATCGCGCACCCCGCTTCAGCGCATGGAGGCGTTGCGGAAGTGCCGCTACACCGCCTCGCAGGAGGTAAACCGCGGCGATCAGCAGGAGTCCCAGGACGAGAGGGCCATGACCCTCCCACGACGCAGGCAGGAAGTTCTGCACGGCGATAACGACGACTGCGCCCACCACGCCGCCGACGAGGCTGTCGGCACCGCCGATGATAACCGCGACGAGCACTAGGGCGGAGGTGCCGAACCCCAGGTCGGCGGGCGACACGAACCGCACCTGCGTCACCAGCAAGGCGCCGGCCGCACCCGCCACCGCACCGGCTAGGCAGAATGCAACGTACTTATAAACACCGGTGGCATAACCCAACGCACGCATGCGCGCCTCGTTGTCACGGATGCCTCGGAGGGCAAGCCCAAACGGCGATCTTCGCAGGAGGCCCAGTAGGCCGAGCAACACGAGTGTAGCCACGAGTGTGTACCAATATATGTAGCCTGCCACGTCGAGATTGATCGAACCGATCGCCAGTGTCGGGATGGTCATGCCATCGGACCCGCCCGTAAGCCCGGACCAGCTGTTCGCCACAGAGGCGATGATTTCGCCGATGGCCAGTGTGAGCATGAGGAAATACGACGCTCGACTACGGACGAGCAGCCAACCCGTCGCTGCCGCCACCACAAGGCCCGCGGCGGCAGCGACCAGGAGCAACAGCGGCGCCGAGAGCGTCACATGCTGGGCGACCAGGCCAGCCGCATAACCCCCGACGCCAAAGTACGCTGCCTGGCCGATCGACGGCATCCCGGCCGTCCCCATGAGCAGCACCAGACTGCCTGTCAGCACTGCGAAGGTAAAAATATGCGTCATCACTGACACGGCAAATACGCCCAAAAACGTCGGAACTGCGAATAGCATCACCACGCCAACTATGGCGAGTGCTGCACGTCGGTTGGTTAATCTAGCGAGGCCGCTATGCAAACTTCCTTCGGGGCTTGCGATCTCGCCGGTGGCCGAGGGCTTGTCCAGGTTCGGATGGTTGAGCGTAGCGTCGCTTTCCGTCACGTTGTCCATCATGAAGCCTGTACCTCCGTCGCAGTACCGAGAAGGCCGCCCGGTCGCACAACTAGCACGATCGCCATCGCCCCAAAAAGGAGAAAGGGAGCAAACGTCGGCACTAGGGCCGTACCAAGACTCTGTACCTCACCGATAATGAGCGAACCGAGAAGAGCTCCCCATATAGAACCGAGACCACCCACCACGACAACGACGAGTGCGATCAGCAGCACTTGATCATCAAGTCCTGGTGCGGCGCCGAGCAGGGGACCTCCAAGCACGCCTCCGACAACGGCCAACAGCGACCCGAACCCAAAGACCCCGAAAAGGATCTTTCGCGTGTCGATACCGACGGCGCGGACCATCTCGCGGTCGGTCACGGTCGCCCGCATGATTGCTCCGACCTTTGTGCGCTTCATTACGACCGCAACAACGACCGCAACAACGACCCCAAAAACGATAACGGCAAGCCGGTAGGTGGGGAAGGGTCGCCCCAGAATCATCACATTTCCCGCGAGTCCCGGTGGCGGCGGCAGCGAATGTACATCGCCGCCGAAGGCGATCTGCATGAGATTGCCGCCCGCCAAGGCCAGGCCCAAAGTAAGCAACGCTTGGTCCATATGACCCCGCCCGGCCAGGGGTGTCACCATCGCTGTTAGTACTCCGCCCAGCACCGCACCAACTCCTGCTGCGATCGCCACTGCGATCAGAAACGACGCCCAACCAGCGCCGTGCGCGGCGACGTATTGGACACCGATGTAGGCGCCGGCGAGGTACAGGGTGCCGTGCGCAAGGTCAAGCACGTCCATCATCCCAAAGATCAGGGACAGTCCGAGGGCCAGGGTGTAGAGAAGGAATCCGGTCGCCAGCCCGTTGACGATCGTTGGCAGGTTGTCGGGAAACCATGTCAGCAGGGACATCAGGGCTTCTGAACCTTCTCGCCGATTCCGTTGTAGAAGCCCAGGTCATCGATGATGGTGTTGGCGAGCGTGCCGTTGCTGTTATCGACGCGTCGCAGGTACACGGTCTGCGCTGGCCGCTGGTATTGATCGAGGTACCACCGTCCTCGAGGGCTATCGATCGGACCGAGATTCTGGAGTGCCTTCACCAAGTCGTCGCTGGAAAACCCTGTCGTCATCTTCTGCACAGCCAGGTCGAGGACATGAGCGGCGTCATACTGATCCAACGCAAAGACGTCCGGGCGGTTGCCGAACTTGGATTGGTATGCGTCGACGAACGCCTTGTTCTTCGGGTTATCGAGCGTGTCGCTATAGTGCCAGTTTGTTACGATGCCGGCGGCTGCTGGCCCCCCGGCAGTCAGCGCCGCGCCGTCGGTGAGCGCGCCGTCAGCATATAGTGTCGCCTGTTTGGATAGTCCGAACTGGGCGTACTGCTGCACAAATCGAACAGCGTCGGAGCCAGCAAAAAAGCTGTACACCGCTTTGGCGCCTGACTGCCGAACTTGCGCCAGATAAGGCTGATAGTCTTGCGTGGTTCCGAGTGGTGCGTAGGACTCCCCCAGCGACTTTCCACCCGCCTTTTCCAATGCTGACTTGGTACCGTCGACTAGCTGATGGCCGGCGGCATAATCTGCAGCGACAAAGTAGACGCCATCCGAACCATATTTCTTAGCGAGATACTCGCCCATCGACTCGGTCAGTGGCGGAGTCGGGAACGAATCGGTCCAGATATACTGGGATGGACGCTGCTCATTCGGCTCGTACGGCTGTCCGTTGGATGCGATGAGTACCGTCTTCGCAGAAATGAAGTTGGTCTTGACTGCTTGCGCGACGGCCGAGCTAACTATCCCTGTCGCCACATTGACGTTGTCGCGTTCCAGCAGCTTACGTGCAGCGGCGACGCCGCTTTGCGGGTCAGCGCCCTCGTCGGCCGTTACTAGTTGCACCGCCTTGCCGCCCAGCTTGCCACCTTGCTGGTCAAGGTAGAGCTGCATGCCGTTTTGCATTGACTTACCGATCCCGGCGTAGACACCAGAAAGCGGCACAATGAAGCCGACCTTGAGCGGCCCGCTCGCGGTCCCGGAACCACCGCTGCTGAGACTGTTCCCACATCCGGCTGCGGTCGCCAGCAGCAGAACAGCGGCTGCCGCCGGGAGGAGTCGGGCCCGAAAGTGGAAGTTAGTCATGCTGCGTTCCTCACTCATCGTTCCAAGTGGCCACGCCCTGGCCGTTTTGGGCGGTTACAGACGGCCCTGCCCTTCAAGCATGTACTGCACTCCCATGTGTGAGAAATACCGTCTTGGTTGAGAGGCATATCAGAATGGACATGTCTTAGCCTCGATCTTTCGCGGGTCTGATGTGTTGGTCTGCGCCGGTCGGTGAGTCGGATTTTCCTCCTTCGTTCCGCTCTCGGGTGTGTTGGTGTGCCCCGGTGTTCAGTCGGGGTGGTCTGCCGGTTCCACGTGCGGTGCCGGTGGTGGTGCCGTCTCGTCGGGCGGATTCGTGGTGGTCAGGTGTGGGGAGTGCTTTCATCCGGGTGAGGGCGGTTTCAATGAAGTGGCGCCAGGGGGCGTGCGCGGACAGTCAGAGTCGGTGGCGTCTGGCGTGGCGGACGAGGCGCCCGGTGATCGAAAACAGGCGTTTTGGGTTCCCACCGACGTGCTGGTTGGTCAGTGAAGGCCAGCATCTGCAGCCACGCGGTGAGGTCGACGGCGAGGGAGACGACGGCCAACCTGAGCCGGTTCTGGGCGTAGCCGTGCATCGACAGGTCGGGCAGTTCGGTGTCTTTGCAGATGCGGATGCGGTCCTCGCAGCGGGCGCGGCGGTGGCGGAGTTCCAGATCGGCCAGTTGCCCGCGGTGGGTGTTGGTGATGAACGTGGTCAGCCGCAGCCGCAGCCGCAGCCGCAGCCGCAGCCGCAGCCGCAGCCGCAGCCGCAGCCGCAGCCCGTCGGTGTCGGTGAACCGCAGCTGCGCACAGGGTGGGTCGACGAACGCGCAGAACGGGTGGTGCCCGAAGCCCCGCTTGTACGTGGGGGCCGCGTGTTCCTTCTCCGATTGCGCGGTCACCAGCGTGGCGTCGAGATCAATGATCAACGGATTCTTGGCGCTGAAGTCGTGATCCCCGCCGAGCGCGACGGCCACGGCGACATCGAGCAGTATCTTGCCGGGATCATGGGTGGCCAACGGCTTCCGCCACGGTGATAGTGCCGACGATAACCCCGTGGTCAGACCTGTCTTCTCCGGGGTGCGCAGCAAGACGCCGCATCCGTTGGTGGCTACCGACGGTGATGGGTACAGCGACGTAGACCTGCTCACCTGAATGGTGCTCTTGGCTCTGGTCGTAATTCTTCTCTCAGCAAGTCGAAAATCCCAGAGGTGAGAGCACCATTCTTGATTCACGACACGGCAAAAAACCCGACCGCCGTGAAGCGCGACGTTAGACCCAGCCGGTTCATTTCGGTCGGAGGATGCGACAAGTCCGGGAGGGGATCATCCATTGAACCATCCTCGCACTAGAATGTCAGCGCGCCAGGAACCGCCGCGCGTTGCCGCCGAGGATGGCGGCGCGGGCGTCGTCGTCGAGGAAGTCGGCGTTGTGGACCACACCGGCGACGGGCCGTTCTCCCAGGGGGTAGGGGTAGTCGCTGCCGACCATGACCTGGCTGGCGCCGAGGGTGTCGACCAGCAACCGCAGTGGTTCCGGTTGAAAGACCACCGAGTCGACGCTGAAGCGGTCGAGGTAGTGCGAGGGCGGCAGCTGCGAGGTGGCGATGATGTCGCTGCGCTCGTGCCAGGCGTTCTCGAACCGGCCCAGCCAGAACGCGAAGGAACCGCCGCCGTGGGCGAAGCACAGGCGCAGCGAATCCGGCACCTTGTCGAACACCCCGCCCAAGATCATGGCGAGGATCGACAGGTGCGTCTCGGCAGGCATGCCGGTGAGCCACTGGGCCATCCAGCGGTCCAGCCGGGGGGAGTTAGTCATGTCCCAGGGGTGGATGAACACCGGGGCGCCGACGTCGGCGCAGTGCTGCAGAAAGGTCACCACCCCGGCGTCGTCGAGATCCTTATCGCCGACGTGGTTGCCGATCTCCACGCCGACGTGCCCGTTGGCCAAGCAGCGGTCGAGCTCACGGCAGGCGGCGTCTGGGTCCTGCAGCGGCACCTGGGCGAAGGGCAACAGCCGTTGCGGTGCGGGGGCGCAGATGTCCAGCGCCAGGTCGTTGAAGATGCGGGCGACTTTGATGGCTTCGGGCCCCGACCGGGCGTAGGAGAAGAAGACCGGCGTGGGGGAGACCACCTGGATGTCCACCCCGTCGGCGTCCATGTCCGCCAGCCGGACCTCGGCGTCCCAGCAGTTCGATTCCACGCGGCGGAACTCCGTGGAGCCCACCATCATCATCGCCTCGCGCTCGGTCTCCGGGCGCATCCACGGCCAGTCCTGCGCTGGCCCGACGTGTTCGTTGAGGTCGGGCCACGCCTGCGGCACGTAGTGGGTGTGCACGTCGATGGTGCTCACAGCTCAGCCCCGGCCCGGGTGCAGGGCACCACAGTTGTCGCAGGTACGGGCCTGCTCGTCGTCGTAGAACAGTTCGAACACCGGCGGCAGGTCGGCCACGATGTCGCGGACCTGCAGCTGCACCTCGTAGACCTTGTGGTTGCAGTTCAGGCAGTACCACTGAAACTTCTCCAGCGTGCCCTCCTCGCGGATGCGCTCGATGACGATGCCGATCGAGCCCTCCTCCGGGCGCTGCGGGGAGTGCGGGGTATCCCGCGGCAGCATCCACATCTGCCCGGGGCCGATGTCAATGCGCTGCTGCCCGTCCGCGGTCTGCAGATTGACGTGGATGTTCCCCTTGACCTGGTAGAACCACTCCTCGTAGGGGTCGAGGTGGAAGTCGGTGCGTTGGTTCGGCCCGCCGACGACCTGGACGATGAAGTCGCCCATCGGCTCCCACATCTGCTTGTTGTTCACCGGCGGCCGCAGCAGGTGCTCGTGCTCGGCAACCCATTTTTTGAAGTCGATGACGGGCGGGATGACGTTCACTGGTCCTCTTCCTTCTGGCTGGACAGGTGGGCGATGCCCTGGATTTCGATCAGCAGATGCGGGTGCGGCAATTGGTGCACGGCGACGGTGGTGCGGGCGGGGCCGGCCTCGTCGAAGTACTCGCCGTAGACCTCGTTGTAGCCGGCGAAGTCGTTCATGCTGACCAGGTACGTGGTGAGCTGCGCCAGGTCGGAGAGCTGCGCACCCACCGCGGCCAGCACATCGCGGAGGTTCTCGATGACCGCCCGGGTCTGCGCCCGGATGTCCAGCGTGGTGGCCCCCATCGCGTCCGCGGCGGCGCCGCCGATGGTGTTGTCGGGGCGGCGGCTGCTGGTCCCGGAGACGAAGACCAGGTCCCCGACGACCTTCACGTGCGGGAAGCGGCCGCGGGGCGTGGCCTTGCCTGGTACCACCACACCATCAGCCACGCTTGTTCCCCGAGACGGTGAAGCCCACCCGGCCGAGCCCGGTCACGGTGGCTTCGACGGATGCGCCGGGGGACAAGGCCACCGCGGCGGTGGCGGCGCCGGCCAGCAGGACGGTGCCTGCGGGCAGCTCCAGCCCGTATTGGCGGGCCATCCGCTGCGCCGCATGCAGCGCCCGCACGGGGTGGCCGAGGATGGCGGCGGTGGACCCGGTCTCGGCCACGTGCCCGTCCACTTCCAGCAACACCCCCCGGTTGCCTAGGTCGCCGGCGTCGCGGTAGGCGGTCCACAGGCCCAGCACGTAGCCGGCGGCGGAGGTGTTGTCGGCCACCACGTCCTGCAGGGTGAAGCGGAATTCGCGGTAGCGGGAGTCGATCACCTCCAGGGCGGGGCACACGGCGTCGATGGCGGATTCCGCTTCGACGCCGGTGTCGGCCGGGTCGATGGCTACCCCCAGCCGGAACGCGACCTCGGGCTCCACCCGCGGATGCACGTAGGCGTCGAAATCGAGGATGCCGCCCTCGTCGATCCGCATCTGGGCGGTGATGCGGCCGATGATGACGTCCTCGACGCCCATCTGCACGGCCTTGGCCCCGCTGGTGAAGCCGAGCTTGACGCCGGAGAGCGCGTCGCCGCGTCCGCAGCGCAGGGCCACGAGCTCCCGTTGCACAGCGTAGGCCTCGTCGAGGCTGAGCGGATGCTCCGCGGTCAGCTGGGCGATGGGCGAGGCGGCCTGCGCGGCCTGGTCCAGCCGTTGCGCCAGCTCTTGCACGTTGGTCATGCGACCCCTCCGACTAGTTGCTCGTTCTTGGCCTTGACCATGTCCAGGGCGACGTCGACGATCATGTCCTCCTGCCCGCCAACCATGTGCCGACGTCCGAGCTCCATCAGGATCGCGCGGACGTCCAGGCCGTGGCGCTTGGCGGCGCGTTCGGCGTGCAGCAGGAAGCTGGAGTACACGCCGGCGTAGCCGAGGGTGAGTGTCTCTCTGTCGACGCGGACCGGCCGGGTCTGTAGCGGTCGAATGAGGTCTTCCGCTGCGTCCTGCAGGGCGAACAGGTCGCAGCCGTGCTCCCAACCCTGCAGGTTAGCCACGGCGATGAACGCCTCGATGGGACAGTTGCCGGCCCCGGCGCCTTGCCCCGCCAGGGAGGCGTCCACCCGGTGCGCGCCGTTCTCCACGGCGACCACGCTGTTGGCCACGCTCAGCGACAGGTTCTCGTGCGCGTGGATGCCGATCTCCGTTTCCGGGTTCAGCACCTCGCGGTAGGCGCGGATCCGATCGGCCACCGCGTCCATGGTCAGGCGGCCGCCGGAGTCGGTGACGTACACGCAGTGCGCTCCGTAGGACTCCATCAGCTTGGCTTGCGCGGCAAGACCATCGGGACTGTTTAGGTGGCTCATCATCAGGAAGCCGGCGACGTCCATGCCGTGCTCGCGGGCCCAGCCGATGTGCTGTGCGGCGACGTCGGCCTCGGTGCAGTGGGTGGCCACGCGGACGCTGGTGACGCCCAGGCCGTGCGCGCGTTCCAGGTCCTCGATGGTGCCGATCCCGGGCAGCAGCAGGGTGGTGAGCTTCGCATTCTGCACCACGGCGGCGGCCGCTTCGATCCATTCGGCGTCCGTGTGCGCCCCGTGGCCGTAGTTGACGCTGGAGCCGGACAGCCCGTCACCGTGGGAGACCTCGATGGCGTCGACCCCCGCGGCGTCCAGCGCCGCCGCGATGGCGCTGACCTGCGCGGTGCTGTAGCGGTGCCCGACGGCGTGCATGCCGTCGCGCAGGGTGACGTCCTGGATGTAAAGGCGCGGTGGCGTGGTCATGCGGTGAGGGCTCCTTGACGTACCGAGATCATGCGCTCGGCCGTGCGCAACGCCGCCGAGGTCATGATGTCGAGGTTGCCGGCGTAGTCGGGCAGGTAGTGCCCGGCCCCGGTGACTTCCAGGAAGACCGACACCTTGGTTCCGGAGAAGCCGCGGCCCAGGACGGCCAGGTAGCCCTCGTCGACTGGGTCGAACTGGACGTCCTGCTTGAGCCGGTAGCCGGGCACGTAGGTCTGTACCTCGGCGACCATCGTCTCGATGGAGGCGGTGATGGCCGCCTCGTCGGCGTGCTCGACGAGGCAGTACACGGTGTCTCGCATGACCAGCGCGGGTTCGGCGGGGTTGAGCACGATGATCGCCTTGCCGCGCTCGGCGCCCCCGACGGCGACGACGGCGGCCGAGGTGGTCTCGGTGAACTCGTCGATGTTGGCGCGGGTGCCCGGACCGGCGGAGCGGGAGGCGATGGAGGCGACGATCTCGCCGTAGGCCACCGGCGTCACCCGGGAGACCGCCGCGACGATGGGTACGGTGGCCTGCCCGCCGCAGGTGACCATGTTGACGTTGTCCGCCCTGAGGTGCTCCGCAAGGTTGACCGGCGGCACGACGTAGGGGCCGATGGCCGCCGGGGTCAGGTCGACCATGATCTTGCCGTGGGCCCGCACCAGCTCGTAGTTGTGGCGGTGGGCACCGGCGGAGGTGGCATCGAAGACCACCTGGACGTCCGCGAACTCCGGCATGGCCAGCAGCCCGTCGATCCCCTCGTGGGTGGTGGCGATGCCCAGGCGCCGGGCCCGGGCCAGGCCGTCGGAGCGCTCGTCGATGCCGACCATGGCGGCGACGTGCAGCTGCTCGGAGAGCCGCTTGACCTTGAACATCAGGTCGGTGCCGATGTTGCCCGACCCGATGATGGCCACGGGGATCGTCATGCGCGGCTTCCTTCCTTGCTGGTGAATACGGCGTGGACGGCGCCCAGCCCGTCGAGCCGGACGCGGTAGCTGCCTGCTTCGGTGACTGCGACCATGGGTCCCAGGGCGCCGGAGAGGACGATCTCACCGGCGCGGAGGGGTTGGCCCTGGCGGGCGACGGTGCGGGCCAGCCACGCGAGCGCGGCCACCGGGGTGCCGAGGCAGGCCGCACCGGCGCCGGTCGAGATGACCTGGCCGCGGTGCTCCAGCACCATGCCCATGCTGGGCAGGTCGAGGCCCTCGAGCCGGAGGGGGGTGGCGCCGAGGACTACCGCACCGCTGGAGGCATTGTCGGCGATGGTGTCGCCGATCGTGATGTCCCAGCCCGCGATCCGGGAGTCCACGATCTCCACCGCGGGCAGCACGAACTCCGTGGCGCGCAGCACGTCGGCGACGTTGGTGGTCGTCGAGCCCAAGTCAGCGCCGAGGAAGAAGGCGACCTCGGCTTCGACGCGCGGCTGCAAGAAGCGGTGCAACGAGATGGGTTCCCGGTCGGCGTAGACCATGTCGTCGAGCAGCACCCCGAAGTCAGGGGTGAACACGCCGAACTGGCGCTGGACCGCCTGCGAGGTCAGGCCGATCTTGCGGCCGACGATCCGGGCGCCGCCTGCCACCCGACTAGCGATGAGGGCGGACTGCACGGCGTAGGCGCTGTCCTGGGCGTCCGCCCCGATCAGCTCGCGCACCGGCGCACACGGGATCCCCGTCTCGGCGGCGGCCGCCAGCCGATCGACCGCGGCCTCCTGGGCGGAAGAGAGCAAGGCGGCGCTCACAGCTGCACGCACACGTTCGTCGGCTCGGTGTAGAAGTGCAGCGAGTGCTCGCCACCCTCCCGGCCGATCCCGGACAGCCCGACCCCGCCGAAGGGCGAGCGCAGGTCACGCAGGTACCAGGTGTTCACCCAGGACATCCCGACCCGCATCTGCTGGGCGACCCGGTGGCCGCGTTCCAGGTTGGTCGTCCACACGCAGGAGGCCAGCCCGTAGGCCGTGTCGTTGGCCAACCGGACCGCCTCGTCTTCGGTGTCGAAAGGCACCAGCGCGGCCACCGGGCCGAACACCTCCTCGCGCAGGGTGCGCGCAGAGTTGTCCAGGCCGGACCAGAGGGTGGGCTCGATCCACGCGCCGCCCGCGAGTTCGTGGCCGAGCGAAGGAATTCCGCCGCCGGCGAGGACGGTGGCGCCTTCCTCCTGGGCAAGCTTGAGGTGGGAAAGCACCTTCTCCCGGTGGCTCACGGAGATCAGCGGGCCGGTGGTGGTGTCCGGGTTCTCCGGGCGCCCGAGCTGCAGAGCCTTGGCGCGCTCGGTGAGACCGGCGGCGACCTCGTCGAACACCGACCGTTCGATGTACACGCGTTCGGTGCACAGACACACCTGCCCGGTGTTGGTGAACACCGAGCGGGCCAGGCCGTCGATGGTGCGGTCGAGGTCGGCGTCGGCGAACACCAGGGCGGCGTTCTTTCCGCCGAGCTCGAAGGACACCGGCCGCACCAGGGGCGCGACGGCCCGCATGATGGTCGAGCCGGTGACGGACTCCCCGGTGAAGGTCACGCCGTCGATGTTCGGGTGGGTGGTGAGGAACTCGCCGGCCGAGTCGGGACCGAAGCCGTGCACCACGTTGTAGACGCCCGCCGGGACGCCAGCTTCGACCATGATCTCACCGAGCAGTGTTGCGGTGGAAGGCGTTTCCTCCGACGGCTTGACCACCACGGCGTTGCCGCAGGCCAGCGCCGGGGCCACCTTCCAGGTGAGCAGTAGGAGGGGAAGGTTCCAGGGGACGATGACGGCGACCACCCCCAGGGGCTTGCGCACCGCGTAGTTCAGGGCCCGACGACCGCCGGGCAGCTCGGTGAGGAACGAGTCGAGGCCCGTCGCGGAGATCGTGTCGGCGAAGGACCGGAAGTTGGTGACCGCGCGGGCCACGTCGAGCTCGCGGGCCATGGCGACCGGCTTGCCGGTGTCGGCGACCTCCGCGGCGACGAAGTCCTCGAACCGGGCCTCGATGCGGTCGGCGACGCGGCGCAACAGGGCGGCGCGCTCGGCGACCGTACTGTTCCCCCAGCCGCCGTCCAGGGCGCGGCGGCCCGCCGATACCGCGGCATCGACGAGGCGCCGGTCGGCCTCGTGCACCTGGGCCACCAGGGCGCCGTCGACCGGGCTCACCTTGTCGAAGGTGCGCTCGCCGTCGAGGAATGTGCCGTCGATGAAGTTGCGGACCTGCTTCGTCGCAGTGGTGTACGTCGCAGTGTTCGGGAACATGCTTTGAGCGTAGAAACTCAGGGCATGCCTGAACAATGCCTATTGCGTACCAAGGCATGCCGTTAGAGGCATACGCTGTCATCATGGCGACAGACAAGCTCCTCGACGGTCGGCTGAAGCTGCGGCACCTGACGCTGGTCACGGCGATCGCCGAGCACGGCAGCATCATGCGCGCGGCGGAAGCCCTGCACGTTACCCAGCCCGTCGTCACCCGCGGCCTGCAGGAGGTCGAGGCGATCGTGGCTGTCGCACTGTTCGACCGCGGTCCCCGCGGGGTTAGCATGACGATCTACGGAGAGTCCTTTGTGGACCACGCGCGGGCGATCCTGGCGCAGCTACGCCAGGCTGGTCAACAGATCGAGTTGCTCGCGCAGGCTGAGCTGGGCACGGTCACCGTCGGCACCCACCTCGCCGGATCCAACCTGCTGCTGCCCCGGGCGATCGCCGCACTGAAGGCCGAGCATCCGACCCTCACCGTTGTCGTACGCGAGGCCACGCCGGACACCCTGCAGGCCGACTTGTTGGCCGGGGACATCGACCTGACCGTGGGCCGGCTTTCGACCTCCGTGCCGCCGCGCCTAGGGCAGGAACGGCTCTACCTCGAGCCGATCAGTCTCGTCGCCCGGGTCGATCACCCGGTGCACCAGCAGAACAAACCGATCCTCGCGGAACTCGCCGGGTACCCGTGGATCTTCCCGATCGGCCAGACGGCGCTGCGCGCCGAGCTGGAAAGCATGTTCCTCCACGAGGGAGTGCCGATTCCGATCAACCGGATCGAGTGCACCTCCATGCTCACCCTGCGTCATCTGCTGATCTCCACCGACGTCATCGCCGCACTACCGATGCTGATCGCCACGCAGGACGACAAGTTGGCCATCATCCAAACCCCGCTGCGGTCGATCCGCCGCTCGGTCGGCGTGACGCACTCGATCGACCGTCCGCTGTCTCCAGGCGCCGGCGCCCTGCTCGATCACCTACGGCGTGTGGCCGCTGGGCTGGGAACCGAGCCGACGCAAGCTCAGCCCATCTCGAAGGCCAGGACGGCATAGCCGCGCCCGTCGAGAGCGAATCGTCCGATGACATCCATCCCGAGGCCGTCGAGCTGGGCCTTCATCGACCGCCGGTTGCGTTCCTCGACGAAACACACACCCGCCTCGGCCCGCGTCAGGACTGCACGAGAGCATTGAAGGGAGGAGCAGTCCACGTCTGCGGTACTCGGCGGCGATCACCACGGGTCCATACATGATCCACAGCCCGGCCTGCTCACCGAACGTCGCCAATGTCGAACGGTCGAGGGCTCCTTGGGCGGACCATGCTCGTCCGGGTCTGCGACCTCGTAGCGGGCGTGGCCAGAACAGCTCTCGCACTGCATCGGCATCGGCATCGGCAGAGTCGAACCGGCGAACCGTGGCATCGCTGCCCCCGTCGTCGGTGCTCATTCCTATTCCCTCGCCTGCTGGATCTGCTGCGGCGGCGCCGAGGTAGCGGTTGGGATCTCGGAGGTCTTGCGAGACTCCGCTGTCGGCCGTGCCAGGGCCATCGAGCCACGGACCAGGAAAAACAGGGCGAGCCGTGCGGACTCACGCTCTGGCCACGGTCATCGGGCCGATGGCCGCGATCGGGTCAGGATCGGGGCGCTACGCCCCGGACACCACCCGCATCGATATAGCTCACAGCAAACTCGGCGTGAGCGGCAGGGAACGACCAGAAGCCACGAACACATTCTGCTGCAAGGCAACCAGTTATGAGCGAAGTTTTTTGGCTACGCGAGGGTGTCCACCGCTGAGCAGACCGCGGAGTTGCAGGGGGACGCGCTGAGGGCCGTGGGGTGTTCGCGGAATTGGTCGGATACCGCCAGTGGTACTAGGACCGACCGCCCCGCAGTTGGTGGCGTTGTTCGATCACCTGAGGGTGGAGGACACCTTGGGCGACCGTGCTCTGCACCTTCGGCAAGTGCCGACCTCGGTTCGGCCCTGTTCTCCAGAGTTGCCTCGGCGCTGCGGTACTGGGCATGAGAGATTCCCGGAAGGAAGTTGCTCCTGCGGCGCCCCCGAAGCGGAGGCTCTCCCGCTGCGTGTTGACGGCGTCTTCAGTTGTGGCCGATCACTCCGCGTTCGGTGTCCCGGGTTAAGCTCGCCAACGCCGGTGGCGGGTTGCGGGGGCCCCTTGCCGGATGAGGTCGAGTCGGGGTCGTGGTTCGTCGGCGCGGCCCGCGGCGGGTTTGCGGCTGCCGCCCTGGAACGGTTCCGGCCAATCGGCGCCAGCACCGGTGTAGCCCTGCTCGGCGGCGGCGTGCAGCGTCCACTGTGGATCGTAGAGGTGGGTGCGGCCCAGTGCCACCAAGTCGGCGCGGCCGGCGAGCAACACTGAATTGACGTCGTCGTGTGAGGAGATCGCGCCGACGGCGATGACCGTGGTGCCGTACTTCTCGCCGATTTCGTTGCGGATCCGGTCGGCGAACGGCGTCTGGTAGCTGCGCCCGAAGGCCGGCTGCTCGGTCTTGACCACCTGGCCGGTGGAGACGTTGATGGCGTCGACGCTGTGCTCGGCGAAGGCGCGGGAGATCTCCACGGCGTCCTCGACCTCGTTGCCACCCTCGGCCCAGTCGGTCGCCGAGATCCGCACCGACAGCGGCCGCTGCGCCGGCCACGCCCCCCGGATCGCGTCGAAGACCCGCAGCGGGAAGCGCAACCGGTTCTCCAGCGAACCGCCGAAGTCGTCGTTCCGCTGGTTCGTCAGTGGGGACAGGAACGAGGACAGTAGGTAGCCGTGCGCGCAGTGCAACTCCAGCAGGTCGAAGCCCGCGCGGGCACCGGCGCGTGCCGACGCCACGAACTGCTCGGTGAGCTGATCCAGATCGTCGGGCGTCAGCTCGCGCGGGGTCTGACTACTGGGCCCGTAGGGCAGTGCCGAGGGGCCGACCACCGCCCAGTTGTGCTCGGACAGCGGCTCGTCGATGCCCTCCCACATCAGCTTGGTGGAGCCCTTGCGCCCGGAGTGCCCGAGCTGGAGGCCGATCTTGGCGGTGCTGCGCTGGTGCACGAACTCGACAATCCGCCGCCAGGACTCCTCTTGTTCCGGGGTGTACAGGCCGGTGCAGCCGGGGGTGATCCGGCCCTCGGGCGACACGCATACCATCTCGGTCATCACCAGTGCGGGGCCACCGAGGGCCTTGCTGCCCAGGTGCACCAGGTGGAAGTCGCCGGGCACGCCGTCGATGGCGGAGTACATGTCCATCGAGGACACCGAGATCCGGTTGCGCAGCTCCAGCTGCCCTAGTCGATAGGGCTGGAACATCGGCGGCCGCACCTCCGGGGCACCGGTCACCATGCCGCGGCGGGACTCGTGCTCGGCATACCAGGCGTCCAATGACTCTACGAACTCCGGGTCGCGCAGCCGCAGGTTGTCGTGGGTAATCCGGCGACTCCGGGTGAGGATGTTGAACGCGAACTGGGTGGGTTCCTGGTGGGTGTACTGGTCGATGTTCTCGAACCACTCCAGGCTGGCCTGCGCCGCGCGCTGGGTGGATTCCACCACCGGACGGCGCTCGGCCTCGTAGGCGTCCAGGGCCTCGGCGACGGTGGCGTGCTCCTGCAGGCACGCTGCCAGCGCGAGGGCGTCCTCCATGGCCAGCTTGGTGCCCGAGCCGATGGAGAAGTGCGCGGTGTGCGCGGCGTCGCCCAGCAGGACGATGTTGCCGCGCCGCCAGGACTGGTTGTGCACGGTGGTGAAGTTCGCCCATCGGGAGTTGTTGGCCAGCACCCGGTGGTCGTCGAGGATGCCGCCGAGCAGCGCGGTGGCCGCCTCGATGGAGCGCGCGTCGCTCTCTCCGGGTGCGTAGTCCCGGTCGGCGAACTCCGCGAATCCGGCCCGGACCCAGACGTCGTCGTGCATCTCGATGATGAAGGTGCTGCCGTCGGTGCCATAGGGGTACCCGTGGACCTGCATGATGCCGTAGGGCGTCTGGCAGATGTGGAACTTGAAGGCCTCGAACACCTTGTCGGTGCCCAGCCACATGTACTTGCTGTGCCTGCGTTCGAGTGTGGGCGCGAAGACGTGGGCAAACCGGGTGCGGATCGCGGAATTGGCGCCGTCCGCGGCGAGGACCATGTCGTGCTCGGCGCTCAACGTCTCGATGTCCGGGGCCTCGGTGCGGTAGTGCACGTCGACGCCCAGCTCGCGGCAGCGCTCCTGCAAGATCAGCAGCAACTTTTTCCGGCCCATCGCCGCAAACCCCTGACCGCCCGAGGTGTGCACGGTGTCGCGGAAGTGGATGTCGATGTCGTCCCAGCGGGCGAAGCACTCGGACATCCGCGAGTACACCACGGTGTCTGCGTGCTCAATGCCGCCGAGGGTCTCGTCACTGAACACCACGCCGAAGCCGAAGGTGTCATCGGCGGCGTTGCGCTCCCACACGGTCACCTCATGGACGGGGTCCAGTTGCTTGACCAACGCCGAGAAGTACAGCCCGCCGGGCCCGCCGCCGACCACCGCGATCCGCATATAGATCCTCCCTCTTCGTTGTGGGCAGTATATGGTGCTACCTTGACGTTCGTCAACATATAACTATGCCTCGACTGATATGTCGGATGCACGTGGGTGACAGGTGGGTTGTGGCACCTTGACACCAGTAGGTCGGTCACCCGTATCCAACATCCGGTCCGGACCGCTAGAGACTGCAGGCAATACGGCAAAGGAGGTGCTGAGTGCGCATGATGTGGCGGGCCGTGCACAACCCGCCGCCGCCACCGAGGTGCCATGGAAGCGTGGGCACGCTGGTCAAGACGCGCATGCCGCTTTCTGACCGTCAATCATATCGGCACGATACGAATGGGCCCGCCGCCCGCTCAAGTGAGGAGGCTTTCTGCGAGGCTCTGCCATTGTGGGGGGTCTGGGGCTGTTAGGCGTTAGCGCGTTGAGCGTCTGTGACGGTGGCAATTCCGCGTCGTCGGCCTCTCCCGCAAGGTCGTCGGCGGTAGTCCCAGATCAGGGCACCCATGTTGTCTTGCTCGGAACACAGGGGGCCCGATCCCCGGCAAGCGCGCGGCATCGTCCAGCTCGTTGGTTGTCGATGGGTTTTATTTACGTCATCGACGCTGGTAGTGGTCTACCGCTGCGCTTTTCGGAGATTTTAAGAAGGTACTGGGTGTGTTCATCAAACACCTGCACTCGGATCATGTGGGGACTACTTCAACTTCGTTACGCTCAATTGGACCAACTGGGACTCCGGGAAGCAGACAGTCGAGGTGTACGGGGCCCGGCCGGGCCCCCGTACAGTGGGGCGGCCGGATCGCCGGTTCGGGGGTTGCACGTCACCCCGACGGCGCCCCTGGTGACCCCAATTCTGCCACCGCCTGGGATTGCCGACATTACTGCGCCATCGATCCAGGCGAATGCATACGATCTGAACGAGCGAGCCACCCATATCCCAATGGTGTCATTGCGTTGAACGATATTGTAATAAAGATCGATCTCCTGAGAATCGTCCGCAACTAGCCTCGATCTT
>JAABUZ0100003914.1_pt1 | contig 21249 bp, 20 predicted proteins | sample 5562091 | NCBI WGS metagenome assembly JAABUZ01 (sample SAMN12813069, study PRJNA571459) | rock metagenome | isolation source: Antarctica rocks | place: Antarctica: Victoria Land, Linnaeus Terrace sud | collected 2015-12-21
CACGCCCCAGCGGCCTGACGGCGCTACCACTGCACCGACGACGCGCGCCGTCACCCACGCCATAGGCCCGACGACCCACCCCCAACGGAGCATCGGCGATCGCCCGTGCCCTTTACGCGACAGCCTCATTTGGAGGCCCTTTTGTAACGCGCCCGAGAGGATTCGAACCTCTGACCTTCGGTTCCGTAGACCGACGCTCTATCCAGCTGAGCTACGGGCGCAGACGCGTCACTCTACCGGCGTGCCGCATCCGGGCTCGATGATTGAGCCCACAGCCTCTCCTGGTCGGCGGCGGCAGGATAGATCGGCAGGCCATCCTCCCCGCGTCGGGCAATCGGCGACAGCTCGTGTACCACTAGCCGGCCGTCGGGCATGACATGGCGCCCGACCAGCCACGCAGGAGAAGCACGTCAGCCAGCAGACGGCGATGACAGCGCCACCAGACCGCTTCGGCGCACATGATCGCCGTCCGGTTGGCCGTAGCCATGGCCTCGAGCCAGCTACGACCCGACGGTGACGGTGAACTCATGGCTGGGCAGGTGATCGGCATAACCGCGGAACGCGTCGTTCGCCAGGCGGTGATCGGCATAACCGCGGAACGCGTCGTTCGCCAGGCGGTGATCGGCATAACCGCGGAACGCGTCGTTTCGCCAGGCGGTGTTCGGCGAGTCGGCTTGGGGGGCACGGCGACCTCCCTGCTCGGAAAGATGCAAGCAGCCGATCTTCGCCTGCGGCAGGGTCTGGGCGAGCGAGGCACGGGCAATCTGAGGATGACGCCTCGAGCCAGGGAACCTCCGTTACGTCGGCTATCGCCTCGATCGCAGCCCCTGACAGCAGAGCCACGAGCTCGCTGAGCTCGTGGGTGGAGTGACCGACCGTGGAGGATCTCGGGCATCGGCTCAGTGAGATCAGCCCGGCGCGCGATAGCGGAGAGGGCGGGATTCGAACCCGCGATGGGGTATAAGCCCCATACTCGCTTAGCAGGCGAGTGCCTTCAGCCACTCGGCCACCTCTCCCGAGATGCGACGGGAGTGTAGACCCTGGGCGAGGCAGGCCCCGGCCCAGCTGGCCGCGACCATGGAGGGGTGGCAGAGCGGTTGAATGCGACGGTCTTGAAAACCGTTGGACCGGTAGCCCCGGTCCCGAGGGTTCGAATCCCTCCCCCTCCGCTCGCTGGATGACCTCCCGCGGGAGGTCATGCGCGGGAGCTGAACACACCTGGGACCAGAGCGCTCGGGTTGGGCGTAAGCTCCTCGCGGGTCCGCATGGCGGACGGGACAACGTCAAGGAGAAGAGATGAGCACCACAACGATCATCATCATCGTCGCCGTCGTCGTCGTGCTGATTGCGGTGGCTGTCGTCGCCGGCCAGAAGGCTCGGGAGCGAAAGCTCGAGGGACAGCGCACGGAGGCCGGGGAGTTGCGCGATACCGCCCAGGCTCATGGCGTCCGCGCCGAGCGCGAGCAGGCCGCCGCCGATCAGCAGGCCGCGCGCGCTCGACAGGCTCAGGCTGAGGCCGACGAGAAGGCGGCAGTGGCTCGCAGCGAGAGCCTCGCCGCCGAGGAGCGTAGTCGGTCGGCCCAGCATGAAGGTGGCCTCGCTCGGGAGCACCACGAGCGCGCGCGCTCTGTGGATCCCGACGCGGTTGAGGAGGGCGACGGCCAGGGACAGACGGAGACCCCGGCACGCCGCCCGACCTGAGGCGGCGCAGCGGGCGCGCGGACGAAGTCAGTCGCTGGGCGGCCCCGCCCCGTGCGACGGCCCTGCGGCGACCAAGCTGTCCTTGCCCGATCGCTTGCAGTCGCTCAGAGCCTCGTCGGCCTTGGTCAATAGCTCCGTGGGTCCCTCGGGGCCGTCCCAGGTGGCTAGGCCAACGGAGACCGTGAGGGGCAAGCGTCCACCTTCCTCGCCCTCCACCGCGATCTCGCGCAGTCGCTCGAGGATGCGCCTTGCCGCGCTGGTGGCCCGACCGATCTCCGCATTGGGGAGGATGACGACGAACTCGTCTCCGCCGTAGCGAGCCACCCGATCGAAGCGGCGAAACTCGCGTCGCAGGGTGTCGGCCACGCGGCGCAGGATCCCGTCGCCGGCCAGATGGCCGAACTGATCGTTGATCTGCTTGAAGTCATCAAGATCGACGAGCAGGCAGGCGAGGGGGCTGCCCTGCCGGCGGGCGCGCTCGATCTCCTCCTGCAGGCGGCTGAGCATTGCCCCGTGATTCATCAGACCGGTGAGCGAATCGGTGCGCGCCGCCGTGCGGGCGTTGATCAGCCCGACCGCCAGGGTGCCGATGTCGACCAGCATCGCCGCGTGGTCCAGGCGATCCTCGCGCAGTCCGTCGGGGGTGCGGCTGATAAGGACCACCACCGCGGCTACCCGCCCCTCGATGACCATGGGCAGCAGCGCCGCCCCCGCCATCTGGGAGCGCCCCACCAGCTGAGCGGGTAGGGCCGAGGCGTAGGGAGCGATTAGCGGCCGCTGGGTGGAGGCCACCCACTCGATGCCGGAATCCGGCGCCTCCTCAGGTACGGAGTAAGGCCGGCGCACGAGCGTGGACTCGTAGGTGTAGGCCACAGCGAACTCGGGACGCCCGGTCTCAGCCAGGTGATGGACGTGGACCTCCTCGATACCCGACAGCCCGAGGAGCTCCTCGGCCAGACCGTCGTGGATGTCTGCCGCGGCCCGAGCGTGCTCCCCCAGTGCCGACAAGCGACGTACACTCGAAACCAGAGTCGTTGTCGTGGGTCGGGCGGGTAAAGTGGTCACAGACGAGTGGGCAGGGCCCAGCCGGGCCCTGGGCGTCGACCCCGGGAGCGGCTACCGTGCCAGAAGCGTAAACGTTGTTCACCATCAAAACTTGCGCTGTAGCTCTGGAGCTGATCGATACCCAGCGCCGCACACCCGAATGCCAATCGGTTGAGATGCTCGCTGCCTCTCCGATCGTCGACCGGATCGCCTGAGCATCGAGCATGCTCGCACACCCCGGACATCGACCAGATCTCGAGCCGGCAACGGTGAGCGATCCCAGGATGCGGAGACCCCGCGCCGCCGTCAGTCGGCGGCGCGCAGCCTCGGCGGGGCGCCGTGGGAGGTCAGGCAGGCGGGCAGGTCCACGCTGCCGTCCTCGCGCTGGCCGTTCTCCAGCAGCGCGATGATCGTGCGTCCCACCGCCACCGCTGTGCCGTTGAGGGTGTGCAGCATCTCGGGTCGGCCCGCATCCGCAGGCCGACGACGGATCCCCAGTCGCCGAGCCTGATAGTCGGTGGTGTTCGAGCAGGACGTGAGCTCGCGGTAGCGCCCCTGGCCTGGCAGCCACGCCTCACAGTCGTACTTTCTCACCGCCGAGGGGCCCAGGTCGTCCACGGCGATGTCGACCACCCGATAGGGGATCTCCAGCCTGGTCAGCAGCCCCTCCTCGACGCCCAGCAGGCGCTCGTGCTCGGCCGCCGAGCAGTCAGGGGCGACAAAGCAGAACATCTCCACCTTGTCGAACTGATGCACCCGAAAGATGCCTCGACTGTCGCGTCCCGCCGCGCCGGCCTCGCGTCGAAAGCAGGACGAGAAGCCGGCGTAGCGCAGCGGCAGGTCCTCAGACGCGATGATCTCGCCGGCATGCAGCGACGCCAGGGCGACCTCCGAGGTCCCGACGAGATACAGGTCGTCGTCGGCCAGGCGGTAGATCTGCTGCTCGGTGTCGGGGAGGAAGCCGGTGCCGAACAACGCCTCCTCGCGCACGAGAACCGGAGGAATCACGGGCTCAAAGCCCTCAGCGCGTAGCTCACCAAGTACCCACTGGACGAGCGCGAGCTCGAGCATGACCAGATCGCCCCGCAGGTAGGCAAAGCGTGACCCCGACACCCGGGCTCCCGCCTCCATGTCGATGCGCCGGCCGGCCAGCTCCAGGTGGTCACGGGGTGGCTCGACGGTCACGCGCGGGTGTCCGACCTGGCGCAGCACCGTATCCTGGTCGGGCGCCTCGGGGGAGGGCAGGTTGGGGAGGGTGACCAGCGCCGCCCGAAGCTGTTCCTGGACCTGGGCGGCCTGCGCCGTCAGCTCCTGCTCGTGGGTGCGCACCTCGCGCATCTGGTCGATCGCTGCCTGCGCATCCCCGCCCGTCCGCTTGACGATGGCGATCTCCTCGGAGGCCCGGTTGCGCCGGGCACTCAGCTCCTGCACCCGGGGCAGCAGCTCACGATGACGGGCGTCAAGCTCGAGGACATCGTCTAGCTGGCCCGACGGGCCCCGTCGGGCCAATGCCTCACGGACGGCCTCAGGATTGCTGCGGATGAGCTTGACGTCTAGCACTGACTCGGCCGACGCCGGTCAGCGACCCGAGGAGCCTGGGGCGCCGGCCCCCCCGCTGCCTGGTGACGCCGGGCCCCCGGAGGGGCCCGCTCCACCCGCTGCCCCCGACCCGGACCCGCCAGAGGGACTGGCTCCGCCCGGAGTGCTCTGACCCACATTGCCCTGGCTGCTTCCGCTGTTGGGCCCCCTGGGTGACTTAGCCTTCAGGCCCGAGTACTTCGACAGGAAGCTGGCGATGGCTTGGGCGTCGACGCCCACCACCAGGTTCTGGGGCATGATCGCCCCCGAGAAGCCGCCGTTGCGAATCGCGTAGAGCACCTGGTCGGGCTGCTCCTTGCGCTGATTGAAGTTGGGCCCGTTGTTGCGCAGGCGGTCACGGATCTTGGTGGCCGACCCCTCGGCGGCGACGACGTCGAGAGTGTGGCATCCCGAGCAGTGCTCGGAGAACAGTTGAGCCCCGCCGTAGTCAGGGTTGGCGTGGGCCAACTTTATGTTGGGGGAGCCGCAGGCACTCAGAGCACCTCCGCAGGCCAGGAGCAGGGCGACGCCGGCGGCGGTCAGGCGGACGCGAGTCATGCGGGCGGGGATCATACGGAACAATGACCGCCGCGATGGTGCCCCGATCCTTCCGCCCCCCGCAGTCGGAGCGGGCCGACCCCGACGCGCCCGCGCGTCGCCCATGCTGAGGCGCATCCCTCGCCCGCGACGTCCCCGCCGGCCCGTCCTGGCGCGCGTCCCTCGCCCGGGACTTCCCCGCCGGCCGGTCCTCAGACGGCTGTCCCCGCCATGGCGCGCCCTCGGCGTACGGCGACCCCGCGCCCCGGCTTCCCCTCTGGCCAGCTCTCCCTCCGCCTCTCCCGCCAGCTCCCCCTCACTTGCCCCTCCCGCCGGCTCCCCCCGGCGCGCCCCGGCCGCCAAGCGCCCCGCACGCCAGCGCGCCGGTGAGTCGCTGGCGCCGATCGTGCCCGCCGTCCTGCTGTGCGCGCTGAGCGTCTCGGCGGCTGCGGCCGTCCTCGACGCGGTCGATACCGGCCACGGAACCGTGGCGTCGATTGCGGGCACCAAGGTGCCGTTGACCCTGGACGAGTACCGCATCGCGCCCTCCGACGTCCGCGTGCACGCTGGGCGCATCAAGATCGTCGCCCGCAACGTGGGCGTCCTCACCCACAACGTCAAGGTCGAAAGCGAACGGGTCGATACTCATGGCAGCCCGATCATCCTGGGGGGCACCACGACCGCCCAGCCGGGCCAGACGGTGAGTGTCAAGATCGATCTCGCTCCCGGACGCTACAAGCTCGTGTGCACCCTCGCCGACCATGCGAACCTGGGACAGCGCGGCACGCTTACGGTGAGATGAGCGTGTCCGCACCCCAGACCCGCCAGCATTACCGCTCGGTCATCGGACACTTCGCCACCGGGGTGACCGTCATCACCGGCTCGGGCGAGCGCGGACCGGCGGGGATGACCGCCAACGCCATGTGCTCGCTGTCGTTGGAGCCCCTGCTGCTGCTGGTGTGCTTTGACAACGAGGCGCGCACGCTGCCGGTGGTGAGACAGTCGGGGCGCTTTGGCGTAAACGTCCTGGGCTCCGACCAGCACGAGCTTTCGGGAGTCTTTGCCTCCAAGATGAGCGAGGGCGAGAAGTTCCACGGCGTTGACCACCGCCTGGCCCACGGGGTACCTGTGCTCGGCGGCGTGCTGGCGTGGCTGGCGTGCGATCTGCGTGAGCTCCATCAGGCGGGCGATCACACCATCGGCATCGGAGCGGTGACCGAAATGCAGCACGCCGACGAGGCGGGCGAGCCGCTGGTCTGGTACCGCGGCCGTTACACGACGGTGGCGCCCGCGCCCTAACCGGCCGGCACCGACCTCCGCGAGCGCCGGCTAGAACCCGTGGGCGGTACCCGCCGCTCGCAGCTCCAGGACGCAGACCACCACCGCCGCCAGGGCCATGACGCCCATCTCCCGGCGCAGGATGCTCATCACGATCGAGTGCTGATCGGCCTCGGGCAGGGCTCCCACCGCCTGGGCATCGGCGAGCCCGCGGGCGCCGAGGACGGTCTCGGCCGCGGCGATGCGCAGCTGCTCGGCGGCCAGGCCCACCGCCAGAGGGACCAGCGCGTAGAGGTAGAAGAGGTCGTCGCGGGGGTGGCGTCCCGAGGCCACCAGCACACCGGTGAGCAGCGCCAGAGCCAGGGCGCTGGCCTGGGCGCCGCGTGCCAGGATCCAGAACAGACGGCTCTGGCGCACACGGTAGTAAGCCCACCCCCCGATCGCGGCCGCCCCCAGGTTCACCGCCGCCGCGACCAGCGCCACGAGCACCGCCGCGGAGGTCATCGTCGGAGCGCTTTCGCGCCGTTCGCCACTAAGTAACGCATTGCCACAAGCCGGTGATATAACCACGCCGAATGCTCCGCAGCTACCTGCCCGCGCTGGTCTTCCTCGCTTTGGGCGCGGGAGTGGGCGTGGCCTTCTCGGTGCTCAACAGCGTGATCGGTCCGCGCCGGGCGATCCAGTCCAAGCGCGATCCCTACGAGTGCGGGCTGCCCTCCGAGATTCAACGGGGCTTTCGCTTCGGCATCAGCTTCTACCTGGTGGCGATGCTGTTCATCCTCTTCGACATCGAGGTCATCTTCCTCTATCCCATCGCCGTGCAGCTCAAGGCCTTTGGCAGCTTTGCGCTGGTGGAGACGATCGTGTTCATCGTGCTGCTCAGCGTGGCCTTCCTGTACGTGTGGAGAAGGGGGGCTCTGGAATGGAGGTGACGCGCCAGGTCCTCACCGGCGACGGCGAGGACTTCCGGGTGCGCCAGCTGCGCGCCCGCGACCTGCTGCGGGGAGACATCGAGGGCAAGGATCTCGAGCAGTACGTGGAGGAGCGCGTGCTCACCACCACCATGGACAAGGCGGTGGCCTGGGCGCGCTCCAACGCACTGTTTCCCGCCACCTTCGGTCTGGCGTGCTGTGCCATCGAGATGATCTCCATCGTGGCCGCCCGGGTCGACGTCGCCCGTTTCGGCTTCGAGGCGTTTCGGGCGTCGCCGCGCCAGGCCGATCTGCTCATCCTCTCGGGGCGGGTGTCGATCAAGATGGCGCCGATCGTGCGGCGCATCTATGACCAGATGCTCGAGCCCAAATGGGCGATCGCCATGGGGGCGTGCTCGTCGTCAATGGGCGTGTTCAACAACTACGCGATCGTGCCCGCCGACAAGTTCATGCCGGTCGACGTCCACGTTCCCGGGTGTCCGCCGCGTCCGGAGGCCCTGGTGCACGGCATCCTGGCGCTGCGCAAGATGATCCAGGAGGATCCCGGCATGGGCTGGCGCACACGCTATGGCGCGGTGGGAACCGAGGAGGTGCTGGCGCCCCAGAGCGCGGAGCAGGAGGCACAGGACGCAAGCGCCGTCAACGTGCTCCGTGGAGGAGACACCGCCGGTGCCTGACGCCACCGGCCTCGAGCTCATCGCCCAAGACCTGCGCGAGGCCGAGACCGACAGCGTCCTGGACACCCTGTTCTTTCGCGACCGGGGCACCCTGATCGTCAATCCACCGGCGCTGCGATCCACCATGGGTCGCCTGCGCGAGCGGGGCTATCGCTTCCTGGCCAGCGTCCACGGAGTCGACTACTACCCCGACGAGCCGCGTCTGGGGGTCCTCTATGAGCTGCTGGACATGAGCACCGTCGACCGTCTCACCGTCAAGGTGCGCCTGCACACCGAGGAACCACACGTGCAGTCGCTGACGCCAGACGGCGATGATGCGGCGGGCTGGCCGACCGCCGACTTCCAGGAGCGTGAGATCTATGACATGTTCGGCGTGATCTTCGAGGGCCATCCCGACCTGCGGCGCATCCTCATGCCCGAGGACTACGAGGGCTATCCCCAGCGCCGCGACTTTCCCCTCGGCGGCGAGCCCGTGCTGTTCACCTACAACGACGCCGGCGCGCCGGGCTGGACGCGATGAGCACCCCCGGCGTCAGCGACTACCGCCAGCTCGAGGAGAGCATCACCCTGTCTCCGTTGGCGGGGCCGACGGTGGAGGGGATGGGCCCCGAGGATCCCAGCCAGGAGCTGCTCACTCTCAACATGGGTCCTCACCATCCCGCCACCCACGGGGTGCTGCGGCTGCTGGTGACCTTAGAGGGCGAGGTGGTGCGTGACCTCAAGCCGATCGTCGGCTACGTCCACACCGGCATCGAGAAGACCGCCGAGGACAAGGCCTACTGGAAGGTCATCCCGGTGGTTGAGCGCATGGACTATCTGTCCTACTACTTCAACGCCCAAGCTTTCTGCGGGGCGGTGGAGACGCTGCTGGGTGTCGAGGTCCCCCGGCGGGCGCAGTACCTGCGCGTCATCCACCTCGAGCTCAACCGGATCATGTCTCATCTGGTGTGGCTGGGCACCAGCGCCCTGGACCTGGGGGCGATGTCCATGCTCTGGTACTGCTTTCGCGAGCGCGAGACGATCCTCGACCTGTTTGAGATGTCCTCCGGCCAGCGCATGCACACGCGCTACTTCCAGGTGGGTGGGGTGATCGAGGACATCCCGGTGGGCTTTGCCGAGAAGCTGCGCGACTTCGTGGAGCGCATGCCCGGTCGCGCCGATCAATACGGCGCCATCCTCAACCGCAACGAGATCGTCCTGCAGCGGCTGCGGGGGGTGTGCGCCGTGGACTCCCAGACCCTGCTCGACCTCGGCGTCACCGGACCCCTGCTACGGGCGGCGGGTGTCCCCTGGGACCTGCGCAAGGTCTCTCCCTACTGCTGCTATGAGGACTTTGACTTTGAGATCCCAGTAGGCAGCGCGGGTGACAACTACGACCGCTACGCGGTGCGCATGGCCGAGATCTATCAGTCGACGAGGATCATCGCCCAGGCCCTGGACGGGCTTCCCGAGGGCCCCTACATCACTGATGACCGCAAGGTCGCCCTCCCGCCCCGTCATGAGCTCGCCACCTCGATGGAGGCGCTCATCCACCACTTCAAGCTGGTCACCGAGGGCTTCCGGGTGCCGCCGGGTGAGGTCTACTACCCCGTCGAGGGGCCGCGTGGGGAGCTGGGCTGCTTCGTGCGCTCCGACGGCTCCTCAAAGCCCGCCCGGGTCCACATGCGAGACCCCAGCTTCGTCAATCTCCAAGCCCTTCGCGCGATGACCCAGGACGCCTATATCGCCGACCTGATCTCCACCCTGGCCATGCTCGACCCCATCCTCGGCGGCATCGACCGATGAGCACCCGCGAGAACGGCGCAGACCGCATCCAAGACGGTGCCCAGCTGCCCGGCGCGCAGGATACGCCGCGCCGGCGGGGCCGGTGGGCGGGGCGGGGTGGGCGAGGCGCTTCGGACCCCGGTAACGCATCTGACTGGGCTCCCAGCTCGGCAACCCAGACGGTGGCGCGCTTTGCCCACGGATCGCGGGTGCCCGGCTGGGACGATGCCGTCGACCTGAGCAAGGACCCGGCGCTGGTCCCGGACCCCGCGACCACCCCCGTGCCCGAGGACCTGCGCGCCGACATCGAAGCCCACATGGCCCTCTACCCCGACCACCGCTCGGCGGCGTTGCCCGCGCTGGCCGCCGCCCAGCGCGTGCACGGCTGGTGCTCACCCCAGGCCCTCGACGAGGTGGCGTGCGTCATGGGCCTGACCCCGGGATACCTGAGCTCGGTGGCCAGCTTCTACGACATGCTCGAGACCGAGCCGGCGGGGCGCCACAGCGTTTACGTGTGCACCAACATCTCCTGCTCGCTGCGCGGCGCCGACGAGGTCTATGACGCCCTGCGCAGTGCCGCCGCCGATGATCCTGACTTCAACGTGCGCTCCTTTGAGTGCTTGGGGGCGTGTGACATCGCCCCGATGGCCTCGGTGGACGGGGTCTACGTGGGTCCCCTGACCCCCAACGACGCCGAGACCCTCCTCGACGACGTCCGCTGCGGCCGGCCGGTCCTCGCCGACCGCCAGATCGTCAACCTGCGCTGTGCCGATCTGAGCGCCAACCGCTCTCCCGCCGCCCGCGCCGCCGCCGAGGAGGACGGTGCCCGCACCCAGGCCTCAGAGACCGCCGACGCCCAGCGCGCCCACGTGGCGCGCGCGGGAGCGGCCATCGCCGCCCCCGAGGCCGAGCGCGAGGGCTTCGGGCCGCCGATGGCCGAGGAGTCTGCCGGACCACCGGCGGCCAAGGAGCAGGCCCCCGAGACCCCCCGCGACTCAGAGCCCGAGGCCGATTGATGGCCTCCACCGCAACCCCGGTAAAGCTCCTGTTCGCCGACATCGACGAGCCCGGCTTGGCGCGGCGTGAGGTCTATGAGCGCCGGGGCGGCTACGGGGCCCTGCGCAAGGCGCTGGCGATGCCCGCCGAGGCCGTCCTCAACGAGCTCCTGGCCTCCGGGCTGCGAGGCCGGGGCGGGGCGGGCTTTCAGATGGGCAAAAAGGCCTCCTTTCTGCCCCAGGGGGCGATGGACAAGTACCTGTGCTGTAACGCCGACGAGTCCGAGCCGGGCACGTTCAAGGACCGCGAGATCATGCAGAAGAATCCCCATCAGCTCATCGAGGGGATCGTCATCGCCGCCTACGCGGCGTCCATCAACCGGGCGTTTATCTACATCCGCGGTGAGTACTCCCTCCAGGCCGACATCCTCGACGCCGCGCTGGCCGAGGCCCAGGAGGCTGGGTACGTGGGCGAGCGCATCCTGGGCTCCGGGCTCACCCTGTCGCTCGTCGTGCACCGGGGGGCGGGGGCCTACATCTGTGGGGAGGAGACGGCGCTGCTTGACTCGCTGGAGGGCAAGCGCGGCAACCCGCGGCTGAAGCCCCCGTTTCCGGCCAACCAGGGCCTGTATCAGGGACCGACCCTGATAAACAACGTGGAGACGCTGTCCACGGTGCCTCACATCCTCGACATGGGTGGCGAGGCCTACGCCAAGCTGGGGACCGAGACCTCAACCGGCACCAAGCTCGTCAGCGTGTCGGGCAACGTGCGCCGTCCCGGCAACTACGAGGTCGAGCTGGGGATCTCCTCGCGCGAGATCATCTACGGGCTGGCGGGGGGACCGTCTGAGGGGCGCGAGGTCAAATGCTGGTTTCCGGGTGGCTCCTCCTCCCCGGTGCTGACCGCCGCTGACCTGGACTTGCCCTATGACTTTGACTCCATGGCCAAGGCAGGCTCCATGCTGGGCTCGGGGGCGATCATCGTCGTCGACGACTCGATCCCCATCGTCAGCGTGGCTCTGAAGCTCGCGAAGTTCTACCGCCACGAGTCCTGTGGCAAGTGCACGCCGTGCCGGGAGGGCACCAACTGGACGGTCAAGATGCTCCAGCGCATCGACTCCGGCGAGGCGACCCCCATGGACCTGGACATCATGGCCTCCGTCCAGGACCACATCATCGGCCACTGCCTGTGCGTGCTCGGCGACGCCATGGCCATGCCCATCGGCTCGATGATCGTCAAGTTCCGTCCCGAGCTCGAGGCCCACATCGAGGCCGCGCGTGCCGCCTGGGTCGACGGTGAGCCCGACCTCAGCGCCGGCCAGAGCGCTGACTCAAGCGCCGGAATCGACCCCGCCGCCGTCGCCCGCAGCAGCGCCGACGGAGGCTCGAGCGCCCTCGCCGCCCAGGGCGCCACCTGATGCCGCGCCCGCAGACGCAGACGATCACCTTCACCATCGATGGCCGTGAGGTCAAGGCACCGGAGAACGTGATGCTCGTCGATGCCGCCAAGCACGGCGACGTCGAGATTCCGGTGTTCTGCTATGAGCCCAAGCTGGGCCAGCCGGTCGGCGCCTGTCGGATGTGCCTGGTCGAAGTCGAGGGCATCCCCAAGCTGCAGACGGCATGCTCGACCCCGGTCAAGGACGGCATGGTGGTCAACACCCAGACCGAGCGCGTGGGTGAGGCCCAGCGGGGCGTGGTCGAGTTCCTGCTCGTCAACCACCCCCTGGACTGCCCGGTCTGTGACAAGGGCGGCGAGTGCCCGCTGCAGGACATCTCCTTCGGCTGGGGCGGGGGGCGCTCGCGCTTCATCGAGCCCAAGCGTCACTTCCGCAAGCCCCTGGAGCTCTCACCGCTGATCGCCATCGATCGCGAGCGCTGCATCCTGTGCTACCGCTGCGTGCGCTTCTCCCAGGAGGTCTCTGAGGACTATCAGCTCGTGCTCTTGGAGCGCGGGGCCAACTCCTTCGTGGGCACCTTCGATGGCCATCCCTACGTCGGGCCCTTCAGTGGCAACATCGTCGAGCTGTGCCCCGTGGGCGCGCTGACCTCGCGCCCCTACCGCTTCCGCGCACGCCCGTGGGACATCGAGGGGTCGGGGTCGGTGTGCACGCTGTGTCCGGCGCAGTGCAACGTGCACTTCACCGTGCGCGACGAGCGGGTGCTGCGCGTGCTCTCGCGCGAGCACGACGGCGTCGATGACGGCTGGCTGTGTGACAAGGGACGCTTTGCCTATCAGTCCATCCACGTCGATGAGCGGATCACCGCGCCGCTGGTGCGCGAGGGTGAAGAGCTGGTCCCCGTGAGCTGGGAGCGCGCCCTGGACGCCGCCGCCAGCGGTCTGCGGCGGGCCGGGACGACCACGGGCGCGCTGGTGGGCGGACAGAGCACCAACGAGGAGGGCTTTTTGCTGTCGCGCATCGTGCGCGAGGCCCTGGGCTCTGGCGATCTGGACTCCCGCGCCTGCGGGCGCCTGGCGATCGAGCTCGCGCGGGCGCTCGCCGCCCCCGCCCTGCAGGCCAGCGTCCCCGACCTCGAGTTCGCCCACGCCGTGCTCGTCCTCGACTGCGAGCCCGTCGATGACGCCCCCATCCTTGACCTGCGCCTGCGCAAGGGCGCGCGGCGAAACCGGGTGCGCGTGGCCGTGGCCAGCAGCCGTCCAAGCTCCCTGGACCCGGGCAGTGCCCTGAGCGTGCGCTTTGCCCCCGGTGCGGGGGCCGCATTTGTCTACGCGCTGCGCGCTGCCCTGGCCCGGGATGATTTTGAGGAGGCCGCATCCGCGGCCGGAGCGGACGCGGCGCAGGTGGGTGCCCTGGCCGAGCTGCTGCGCGAAGCGGGAGGCCCTCCTGCGGAGGATGGCAGCCGAGCCCGCCCGGAGATCGTCGTCGTGTGGGGTGAGCGCCTCACCCAGGGACCCCACGGCGAGCGGGCGGCCCGCGAGCTGCTGGCGCTGGCCCACGGGCTGGGACTGGCCCAGACCGCGGGCGCGGGCCTGCTGGAGATCCCCGACGCGACCAACGGACGCGGCCTGCGCGAGGTGGGAGTGCTCCCCAACGGCGGCCCCGGCTACGCCACCCTGGACGGGCCCGAGGGTCGCGACGGCGCTCAGATCGCCGCCGGGCTGGCTGCCGGCGAGCTGTCGGCTCTGTACCTGCTGCACTGTGACCCCCTGGTCAGCCGCCCCGACCGCCAGCTGTGGCGGCGCGCCCTGGAGCAGGCGAGCACGGTGGTCGCCCACGCCTCCTTTCTCAGCGAGGGACTGCGCGAGTACGCCGACGTGGTGTTTCCGGCTGAGTCCTACGCCGAGAAGGAGGGGACGGTGGTCCATCCCGACGGGCGGATGCAGCGCCTGCGCCCGGCCATCGGGCGCCAGGGTGAGACCCGGGCGCAATGGCAGGTGCTGTGTGAGCTCGCCGGGCGCCTGGAGCTCGACCTCGGCGTGCTCAGCGGCCCGATGGCCACCGCCGCGGTCATCAACGCCGTGCCCTTCTACGCCGGGCTGACCCTGGATGAGATCGGAGGTCGAGGAGTGCGCTGGCCCGACCGCGACGCCGCCAGCGCGCTGGCGGAGGGAGAGACGCAGAGCCCTACCGTTGCCGGGCCGCCACCGGCCAGCGATCCCGACACCTCAGGGGCGCTGCGGCTGGGCACGTTTCGCTCTGTGTGGGCCTCCAGCGAAGTCGAGGTGTCCCCCGCCCTGGCCTTTCTGCATCCGCGCCAGCGCCTAGAGATGTCGCCGGCCGACGCCCGGCGGCTGCACGTATCTGACGGTGAGCAGGTGCAGGTCTCGCTGAGCGCCAACGGCTCCGAGCCCAGTCTGACCGCCGACGTCGCCCTGCGCGAAGCGGTCACCCCGGGAACCGTCTTTCTCCAGGAGGCCACCCCTGAGCAGCCGGCCAACCTGCTCACCCGCGCAGGGGTGGCGACCCTGGTGGAGGTCCACAAGCGGTGATCGCCACCGTGGGCTACTACGAGACCTGGTGGATCCAGATCCTCAAGGGGATCGTCATCTTCGCCGTCGCCCTCCAACTCGTCCCGGTGGTGCTGCTCATCGAGCGCAAGCTGCTCGGGCGCCTGCAGGGGAGATACGGCCCCAACCGGGTGGGACCGTTCGGGGCCCTGCAACCTCTGGCCGACATCCTCAAGCTCCTGACCAAGGAGCAGTCGCGCCCCAGCACTTCGGTGGGGGCGTTGTTCGTGATCGCCCCCATCATCTCCATCTGCACCGCGGTCGCCGCCTTCGCGATCATCCCCTTCGGCAACCCCCAGGACATCTTCGGCACCAGGGTCGGGCTCTACGGGATCGATGTGGGGATCGGCCCCCTGTACCTGTTCGCCTTTGGCGCGGTCGCCTTCTACGGGCTCATGCTCGGGGGCTGGGCCTCGGGCTCGAAGTACTCCTTTCTGGGGGCGATGCGCGCCGCCGCCCAGCTCATCTCCTACGAGGTATCCCAGGGACTGGCGCTGGTGGGGGTCATCTTCACCGCGGGCACACTGTCGCTCACCGGCATCGTCAACGCCCAGCGGGGCATGTGGTACATCGTTCCCCAGCTCGTGGGGTTTCTCGTGTTCCTCACCGCCAGCTTCGCCGAGACCAACCGCGCCCCCTTTGACCTCGCCGAGGCCGACGCCGAGCTGGTGGGGGGCTACAACACCGAGTACGGCGGGGGACGCTTTGCCTCCTACTACTTCGCCGAGTACCTCAACGTGCTCGTCGTTTCGGGAATCGCCACCACCGTGTTCCTGGGCGGGTGGCTGTTGCCCTTCGGCATCCATCCCCCCGGCTGGGTGGACCCCTTCGTGGTGCTCACCAAGATGATGATGGTCGTGGTGTTCTTCATCTGGATCCGAGCGACCCTGCCGCGCCTGCGCTATGACCAGCTCATGTCCTTCGGCTGGAAGGTCCTGCTGCCGCTGGCCACCGTAAACGCCCTCGTCACCGCCGTCCTCGTGGTGGTCACCCACTGATGAGCCCGCCCCCCAGGAGCCCCGCATGACCTGGAACCCCGAGACCGACGTGGTCACCGTCACCCGCGTTCCCGCCAGCCGGCCCGGGGGCACCTACCGCGCCTTTGGCGAGACCCTGCGCGGCCTGAAGACCACCTTCTCGCGCATTCTCGAGGGAACGCACACCATCCAATACCCCGAGGAGAAGGTGGCGGTCTACCCGCGCTTTCGGGGGCGCCACAAGCTCCATCGCTTCGAGGACGCCCCCGAGCACGGGGGACAGGCGGGCCTGGAGAAATGCGTCGGCTGCTCGCTGTGCGCCGCCGCCTGCCCGGCCGACTGCATCCGGGTGGTGGCGGCCGAGAACGATCCCGAGCACCGCGTCTCGGCCGGTGAACGATACGCGGCGGTGTATGAGATCAACCTCAGTCGCTGCATCTTCTGCGGTTACTGCGAGATCGCCTGTCCCTTTGACGCGATCACCATGGGCCACGACTACGAGCTGTCTGACTACAACCGCTCCGACCTCATCTTCACCAAGGAGATGCTCCTCGCCGAGCCTTTGGACCGCACCCCGCTGCGCTCCAGCGGCGAGTAGGGACCAGACCCGATGGTGCTCTCTTCGGTCATCTTCTTTGTCGCTGCCGTGGGCGCCATCGCCGGGGCGATCGGGGTGATCGTGGTGCGTAACCCCTTCTACAGTGTGCTGGCGCTGGTCGGCCACCTGATCAGCTTGGCCGGCCTGTTCCTGCTGCTGCGCGCGGAGTTCGTCGCGGCCGCCCAGGTGGTGGTCTACGCCGGGGCGGTGATGGTGCTCTACGTGTTCGTCGTCTCCTACGTGGGCGAGCCCGGCGTGCCCCTGGGTTCGGGCATCGCTCGGGGCGGCTCGGCCCTGAGGGTGGGAGCCGGGGTGTTCTGTGGCGCCGTGCTCGTCGAGCTGTGCATCGCCGTGCTGGGCTCGGGCCTGAAGGCCATCGACTCCTACGGCGCTCCCTACGTCGTCGGCTTCGGCTCCCCCGCCCAGATCGGTGAGCTGCTGCTCACCCGCTTCCTGCTGGCCTTCGAGGTCGCCTCCTTTCTCCTGCTCATCGCCGCCGTGGGTGCCGTCGTCCTCGCCCGCCGCCGGGGGGGAATCCACGAAGGTGGCGACACCTTGACCCCCGCGCGCCTGTTCCTGCGCCCCCCGCTGCTGGGCACCATGGCCGAGGGCGTGGGGGTGGGCCCGTCGGCCCCCCGCCCCGGCCGCGCGGCGGGGGCCAGCGGGACGCCGGTCGCCGGGGCGCCGGCCACGCGGGCGCACGCGACCGTCCCCGCCCGCGAGCATCCCCCGACGCCGCGCGAGCGCTCCCAGGGACGCACCGGAAGCGAAGGCCAGGGGGGTGGCGGGTGAGCATCGCCTGGTATCTGGTGGTGTCGGCGTTCATCTTCTGCATCGGAGCGGCCGGAGTGCTCACCCGCCGCAACCCGCTGGTGGTCCTGCTGTGCCTGGAGCTCATGCTCAACGCCGGAAACCTGGCACTGATCGCCTTCTCGCGCATGTGGGGAAACGGCGACGGGCAGATCTTTGCCCTCATCGTCCTGGTGGTCGCCGCCTGTGAGGTGACCGTTGGCCTGGGCATCATCGTGGCCATCCACCGGCGCGAGCTGCCCATCGACGTCGACGAGCTGCGCGAGCTTCGCGGATGAGCACCACCACCTTCGCCTGGCTGGTCCTCGCCTTTCCCCTGGCGGGCACGATCGTCATCGGGCTGGGCTTCCGGACGCTGTCTGAGCGCGCCGCCGGGTGGATCGGCACAGCGGCGGTGGGGCTGGCCTTCGCCAGCGCGGTCGCGTGCCTGGTGACCCTGCAGGCCCACGGAGCCGGCCATCGCCAGCTCACCTCGGCGCTGTGGGACTACGCGGCCACCGTCGGTGTGGACGCCCGGGTGTCGATCCTCGTCGATCCCCTGTCGGTGCTGATGATCCTCGTGGTCACCGGCGTCTCGACGCTCATCCACCTCTACTCGGTGGCCTACATGGCCTCTGACCGCGGCTACGCGCGCTTCTTCTCCTATCTGAACTTCTTCGTGTTCTCCATGCTCGTGCTCGTCCTGGGCGGAAACTTCCTGGTGCTCATCGTGGGGTGGGCCCTGGTCGGAGCGGCCTCCTATCTGCTCATCTCCTTCTGGTATCGCCGCGGCACCGCCACCCGCGCGGGGATCAAGGCGTTCGTCATCAACGTCGTCGGCGACGTCGGACTCGTGCTCGGGACCTACTTCATCTTCAAGCACACCGGGACCCTTGACTTCCTCAAGAACTTCGCCGTCGTCAGGGACACCTTTGCGTCAAACCAGGGCGACCTGGTGGCCGGCTGCATCCTGTTGCTGCTGGGGGCATTTGCCAAGTCGGCCCAGATCCCGCTGCACACGTGGCTGCCCGACGCCATGGAGGGTCCCACCCCGGTGAGTGCGCTGATCCACGCCGCCACCATGGTCACCGCCGGGGTCTATCTGATCGCCCGCCTGCACCCCCTGTTCGAGCGCGCCCCGGCGGCCGCCGACGTGGGCGCCGTGGTGGGCTGCGTGACGCTGGTGGTGGCGGGCACCATCGGCCTGGTGGTCTCTGACGTAAAGCGGGTGATCGCCTACTCGACGATGTCGCAGATCGGCTACATGATCATGGCCGTGTCCTCGGGGGCCTACGTGGCGGGCCTGTTTCACCTCATGACCCACGCCTTCTTCAAGGCGCTGCTGTTCATGGCCGCCGGCTCGCTGATCGGGGCCATGGCCGGCGATCAGGGGCTGGACCGGATGGGCGGCTTTCGCAAGGCCATGCCCTTCACCTTCGGCTGCTTCGTGGTGGGCGGGCTGGCCCTGACGGGCGTCCCCCCCTTCTCGGGCTTCTTCTCCAAGGATCAGATCCTGCTCGACGTGGCCAACCGCGGGGGCTGGCACTGGATCCTCTACGGCGCCGGCTACGTGGGCGCGCTGCTCACCGCCATCTACACCTTCCGGCTGATCTTTCGCGCCTTCTGGGGGGAGCCGGTGGCCCAGGCGCGCGAGCTGGAGAACGGCCAGCTCGCCCACGCCGAGGCACCCACCAACCCGGCCACCGGTGAGGAGGAGGACTCAGACGTCGGCTTCCCGGGCCCAGGGCACTACATCGCCGAGCGCTCGGGGCCCATGCGCACCGCGATGGCCGTACTCGCGGTGCTGTCGGTGGTGGGGGGCGTGGTGCAGATCCCCAAGCTCACCCATTGGCTTGAGCACTTCCTCGGCCCCAGCTTCCGTGACTCGACCACGTTCAATCCCCCCTCCTCGGGGCCGGTGGCCTTCGGGCTCATCCTCGGCACGGTGGTTGGCGTGGCGGGCATCGCCATCGCCTACCACGTGTGGGTGCGCCGGCCCGGGACGGCAGCGCGGCTCCAGGAGCGCTTCGGTGCGCTGCACCGCCTCCTCCTCAGCAAGTGGTACTTCGACGACCTCGTCGACATCCTCGTCGTGCGCCCGTTTGCCTGGATCGGGCGCTTTGCCCAGCAGACCTTCGAGCGCATCGTGATCAACGGCACCTTGGTGGGCGGAAGCACCGTCCTGGTGCGGGCGGGGTCGGCGGCGGTGCGCGCCGCCCAGACGGGCTTCGTGCGCTACTACGCGGGGCTGCTGATCGTCGGCGTGGCCGCGGTGAGCCTCTACTTCCTCCTGCAGGCCTGATCGCGTTGCCCCTGTCGATTCTCATCTGGCTGCCCGCGGTCACCGCCCTGTTGGGAGCCGTTGCCTACTCGCGCGGTCGGGACGCCGGCGCGCAGGACGAGCGCGGTGCCGACGCCGGCGCCCAGGACGAGCGCGGCGCGCCCCCGGGGGCGGCCGGACGGCTGGCACTCGCCGGGGCGCTGGGTGCGCTGCTCATCGCCATCGGCGAGATCGTGGCCTTTGACCCCGGTCACCGCGGCTTGGCCCACGTCACCGACCAGGTGTGGATCGCGCAGCTGGGCATCCACTACAAGCTGGGACTGGATGGGCTGAATCTGTTCCTGGTAGGCCTGACCACCCTGCTCTTCGCCGCCAGCTCGCTGGCCGCCAACCGCCGCCGCTGGGCGCATCCCGGCCTGTTCTTCTTTCACCTCGGCCTGGCGGAATCGGCGGTGCTCGGCGCCTTTCTGGCTCAGGACCTCGCCCTGTTCGTCGCGTTCTTTGACCTCATGCTCATCCCCTTCTACTTCCTCACCGGCCAGTGGGGTGGGCGCCAGCGGGTGGCCGCCACCACCAAGCTTGTCATCTACACCCTGGTGGGCTCGCTGCTCATGCTCGCCGCCGCGGTGGCCACCGCCGTGCTCAGCGCCCAGCAGACCGGCGGGCACATCACCTTCGTGCTCTCAGACCTCCAGCGCGTGCATCTGGCCACTGGGTCCCAGGAATGGATCTTCTTGTTCTTCGCCGCCGCCTTTCTGGTCAAGATGCCCGCCTTTCCCCTGCACGGATGGATGCCCGACGGCTACCGAGCCATGCCCATCGAGGTCCTCGCCGTGTTCTCCGGCGTGCTGGCCAAGGTCGGCGCCTACGGCTTCCTGCGGATCGTGCTCCCCCTGTTCCCCCAGGCGTCGGCTCATTTTCAGACGCTCATGCTCCTGATCGGCCTGGCCTCGGTGCTCTACGGCTCGGTGATGGCCTTCACCCAGACCGACATGCGCCTGATCGTGGGCTACTCCTCGGTGGCCCAACTGGGCTTCATCACCCTGGGCATCTTCTCGTTACAGCCCCAGGGCGACCAGGGCGCGCTGCTGCAGATGCTCAACCACGGGCTGGTCATGGCGCCTTTCCTGTTCATCCTCGCCCTGCTGGCCCAGCGCGCCGGAGGCTCGGAGGACATCCGCGACATGGGCGGTCAGGCCACGCGCGCGCCGCTGCTGGCCTCTCTGTTTCTCATCGTCTCCCTGGCCACGCTGGCCATGCCCGGCTCGTCGAACTTCGTCGGTGAGTTTCTCATCCTCCTCGGGGTGTTCAAGGTCAAGATCGTCATCGCCATCATCGCCTTCTCCGGAGTGATCATGGCCGCCGTGTACATGCTGCGCGCGTTCATTCGCGCCATGCACAACCGCACCGGCCCCGACGTGCTCTCTCGCGACCTCAGTCGCGGCGACGCCCTGGTGCTGGTGCCGCTGGTGGCGGTCATCCTGCTCTTCGCCTTTGACCCCCAGCTCGCCCTGCACCGCAGCGAGCCCGCGGTCACGGCGAGCATCGCCGATGCCCACGCCGCCATTGCGCCGGGCGGCGCCGCCGCGTTCGCGGGCGTGGCGTTGCCGGCGGGCGCGGCGTTGCCGGCGGGCGCGGCGGGCGCGGCGGGCGCGGCGGGTCAACCATGATCGCGCCGCTGCTGGGCGCCATCCACCACGTCCACGGCCCCCACGTCGACTTCGCCGGGCTCTCGCCGCTGCTCGCGCTGCTCGGCGGAGCCATCGTCGTCCTCCTGGTCGGCCTGTCGGGCCGCACCGTCGTGCGCGAACAGCTGGTCCCCGCCCTCAGCCTCCTCGCCCTGGCTGCGGCGGCGGCGCTGAGCGTGTGGCAGTGGGACGCAGGGAAGTCGATCGTGGCCGGCGCCCTGCGCGTCGATGATCTCGCCCTGGTCCTCAACCTGGTGTTCATCGCCGGCGCCGTGGGTGCGGTAGCCCTGTCGTGGCGGGGGGTGGCTCCCCGCGAGTCCGCCCACGGCGAGTATCACGCCCTCCTGCTCACCTCGGTGGCGGGCATGGCCGTGCTCGTCGCCGCCCAGAACACGGTGTCGCTGTTTCTGGGCATCGAGCTGCTTTCGATCCCCCTCTAC
>JAABUZ0100003915.1_pt1 | contig 21248 bp, 16 predicted proteins | sample 5562091 | NCBI WGS metagenome assembly JAABUZ01 (sample SAMN12813069, study PRJNA571459) | rock metagenome | isolation source: Antarctica rocks | place: Antarctica: Victoria Land, Linnaeus Terrace sud | collected 2015-12-21
CACTGCGGAGAGCACGGCGATCATCGACGGCGCGGGCTCGGCCGAGCAGATCTCCTACCGCGTCACCCAGCTGCGGGCCGAGCTGGAGCGGGCGACGTTCGGCATCGACGAGGAGGTGCTGACCGAGCGGATCGGTTCGTTGTCCGGGAAGGTGGCGGTGATCAGGGTGGGAGCGCCGACCAACGCCGAGCTCACCGAGCTGCAGCACCGGGTGGAGGATGCGCTGTCGGCGACCAGGGCGGCCATGGCGGAGGGCATCGTCGCCGGCGGCGGGGTGGCGCTGATGCATGCCGCACCCGTCCTGGACGAGCTCGACGTCAACGACGACTACGCGATCGGGGTGGACATCGTGCGCCGGGCGCTGAGCGAGCCCACCTATTTGATCGCGTCCAATGCGGGCTACGTCGGCCAGGAAGTGGTCTCCGAGGTCGCGAAGATGGGCGTCGACGAGGGCTTCGACGCCCTGCAGGGCCGCTACGGCAACATGATCGACATGGGCATCATCGACCCCCTGCGGGTCTGTCGCTCGGCCCTGCAGAACGGCGCGTCGGTGGCGGGTCTGCTGCTCACCACCAACACACTGATCGCCGAGGAGCAGACGCCGTGGGGTGGTAGCCGCGCGCTGATGACCGAGTTCGGCGAGCTCGACGAAGGCATCCACCAGCCCTCGCCCGACTCCAGCACTCCGCAGTCCCTGGGCCTGGGACCCTCGGTCGGATGAGCCCGACCAGCACCCCCGGCGCCCCGCCTGCAGCCTTGCGGCGCCTGAGCACCACGAGCGCACGCGCCCTCGCGGAGCTCAACGCCCGGTTCGAGGACCTACAGATGGTGCTGCGGTGTTGCGAGCGGCTGGTTTCCGAGCTGGCGGAGGCCGACGGTGCCCCCGATGACGTCGTGGTCGAAGCGGTCTGGACCACGGCGCTGCTGTCCTACGGCCGGTGCTTCGCGGCCGGGGCCACCGACACCGCGTTGACCGCGGACGACCTCACGGCGACGCAGCCGCACGGCGAGGTCCTGTCCTGGCACAAGGTGCTGCTGCAGTTGCGGGACCACTACGCCGACCCGACCGCCAACCCCCGCGAGCGATTCTCCGTGGGGGTGGCGCGCGGCGGTGACGGCGCGCCCGACGGCATCGCGATCACCTCCGCCAGGCAGCCGTTGGTGGACAACCTCACGGTGCGGCAAACCGGGGCGATCGCGTTCGCGCTGAGCGGTCTGGTCAACGACCGCATCACGGCCATGCAGGAGAAGGCCTTCGGTGAGGCGAAGAGCATGCCGAAGGCCGAACTTGAGAGCCTGCCTGCACTCGAGGTCGTGGTGCCCCAGTGAGTTGACCGCGGATGCGGCCGGCGATGGGAGTACGGACTTCGTTCGTGCCGATCGGGCAGCACCCTTGGCCTGGCGGCTTGATGCGCACGCTCGATTGGTGCCATTGTCGGCCCGGGAGAAAGAGCAATGTGCGGCGCATATCTGTCTGTATTGCTTTCAATGCGGGATGATGCATTAAGTGCCCGCGCAGCCCGCCCAGCAATCTTCTGAGGAGGTCAGCGCACAATCCGTGTTTTGGCTGCGCGCAGGGTGGCTAACCCGTGGACCCTGAGAGGACATTGCCGATGATTACGCTACTCCCGATGACACAGCCCGAGGTTGCCGAGGAGGCTCCACTCTGGCGCAGCTATTGGGACGCACGATCGGAATGTCGGGTGATCGCGACGGTGCCTTCCGCCGTCCCGTCCCTGTGGCAGGACTACCTCGACGGTGCGCGCGCCACCTACCGGAAGCATGGCGTGGACAGCGCCGTGGAATACGACCAGATCCGGGACGGGCGCTCCACCTCGCTGGTGTTTATCGCCATCGATGGAGACGGCCGCGTGGTCGGGGGTGTGCGGGCACAGGGCCCCTACAGCCGTGCCGAGCAGTCCCACGCGATGGTGGAGTGGTCAGGCCAGCCCGGACAGCCGGACGTGCACGCGATGATCACCGACCGGCTGCCCTTCGGCGTGGTGGAGATGAAGACCGGCTGGGTGTCCGGCACCTCGGAGCGTCGGCGCGAGTTGGCGATGGGTATCCCACGCGCCTGCGTCCACGCGATGACCCTGCTGGACGCGCAGTACTCGTTCTGCACCTCCGGCGTGCACACGCTCGATCGGTGGATGAGCACGGGCAGCGTCGTGGCGGACACCTTGGAGCCGGTTCCCTATCCCGACGACCGGTACCGCACCACCATGCTGTGGTGGAACCGCAGAACCTTCGCCGATCATGCCGAATCGGTCCAGCTGGCGGAGATCCTCGCCGAGCAGGCACAGCTGTCCGAGGGCACGGACCTTCACGAAGAGCGAGAATTGGCTACTGTCAGTGGATGGTGAGTCCGCCAGACCAGGTGAGTCCGCGACGCAGCGTGAGTCAGCGTCTCGACACCGAACACGCGTACCGAGCGCGCCTTCTCGACGAGCGGGTCGAGGCCGACCGGGCGCTGCTTGACGAGTTACGGGCCGACCCCGGAGTGCGGGTACTCGATCGTCGTGCCGAGCAACAGGCCGAACGGCAGCGGGTGCTGGGAAGGCCGGAGGCGGCCGGGTGGAGCGCAGAAGGTCGGTGGGCAGGAGGTCGGTGGGCGGGAGGTCGGTGGGCCTACTACCCGTGGCGCCGGGCCGTGGTGGGCGTCCTCGGTGCGGAGGCGTTCAACGTGCTGCGGCTGGATCGCAACCGCAACAAGATCACCGTCGAGGAGCAGGAGCGGCTGCGGAAACGCACCGTCGGCGTGGTGGGGCTCAGCGTAGGCCACGTCATCGCGCACACCCTCGCGATGGAGGGCTTGTGCGGACGGATCAGGCTGGCCGACTTCGACACGATCGACCTGTCCAACCTCAACCGCATCCCCGCGACTGTTTTCGACCTCGGCCTGAACAAGTCGGTCGTTGCCGCCCGCCGCATCGCCGAGCTCGATCCCTACCTGCCGGTCGAGCTGATCGAGGACGGACTGACCGCGGAGACGATGCCTGCCTTCTTCGACGGGCTGGACGTGGTCATCGAGGAGTGCGACTCGCTGGACATGAAGGTGCTGCTCCGCCAGGAGGCCCGGGTGCGCCGCCTGCCGGTCCTGATGGAGACGAGCGACCGCGGACTCTTCGATGTGGAGAGGTTCGACCTCGAGCCGGATCGTCCGCTCTTCCACGGGCTGCTCGGCGACATCGACGTGCGGTCGTTGGCGGGTCTGTCCACCAGCGACAAGGTGCCGCACATGTTGCGCCTGCTCGACCCGGCGGCGCTGTCCTCCCGGATGGCCGCCTCGATGGTGGAGATCGATGAGAGCATCACCACTTGGCCACAGCTTGGTGGCGACGTCGTACTCGGCGCAGCCACGGTGAGTGCGGCGGTGCGCCGCCTCGGGCTCGGCGAGCACCTGCCTTCCGGCCGGATCCGATCGACATGGGGGAGCAACTCGACGCGCTGCGCAGCCCGCTGCCCGAGCCGGCGACGCCGTCCCCGCACCCACTGGTGGCGCAGCCCGCGGATCTCGCGGCTGCGGCCCGCGGAAAGGACGCCGTGCTGCAGGCCGTGCGGCTCGCTCCTTCGGGCGGCAACATCCAGCCGTGGCTGGTGTCGGCAGACCCCACGGCACTGCGCATCTACCTCGCGGGCGAGCGCACGACCACCATGGATGTGCGGCATCGGGGAAGCTACGTCGCGATCGGGGCGGCGTTGTACAACGCCCGGGTCGCGGCCTCCGCGCACCGCATGCTGGGCCCGGTCGAGCTCTTCGCCGAAGGAGCGGACTCCCCGCTCGTCGCCACGCTGCACTTCGGCGATCAGAGCGATCGCCGATTGACCGCGCAGCTGGAAGCGATGCGCAACCGGGGCACCAACCGCAGCCATGGCCGACCCCAGCCGCTGACCACGAAGATCGCAGATGCGCTCCACCAGGCATCCTGCGATTCGGGTGGCCAACTCCAGCTGATCACCGACCGCGCCGCCATGGCGGAGGCGGGCGAGATCCTGGCTTCGGCCGACCGGCTGCGGTACCTCACGCCCGTGCTGCACAGGGAAATGATGGCGGAGCTGCACTGGCCGGGCCGGGACCGCATGGACGTGGGGATCGACGTGCGCACCCTCGAGCTGGACGAGGCGGATCTGGCCAAGTTGCAGATCATCCGCCGCCCAGACGTGATGGCCCACCTAGCCCGGTGGGGGGAGGGCTCGGCGTTGAAGACCGACACCCGCGATCGCATCGCGTCCAGCTCGGCGCTGGCCGTCGTCACCGTTGATGGCTACGCGGCGCGGGATTTCGTCCGGGGAGGGGGTGCGGTCGAGGCCCTGTGGATCTGCGCGGAGCGCCACCACCTCACCGTGCAACCCACCTCGCCGGTATTTCTCTACGGACTGGACCCCGTCGACCTCGCCGAACTGGCCGAGCCGTACGCGGAGGAGCTTGCCGAACTGCGGCACGGCTTCCGTGCGGTCGCCGGTGTCCCCGATGGCCAGTCCATCGCGCTTGTTCTGCGCCTGAGCCACGCCCCCGCGGCGACCGTGCGGAGTCAACGCCTGACGTTGGACGCCATCCGGTACCGCGATGGTGTGCAGCCCAGCGGCACAAGGGAATAGGGTGCGGACGTGTCACGCGGGAGCCTCGAAGAACTCGTCACTGCAGTTGCCAGTCGGTTGATGGCCGTCGACTCCACGACGTCTCGTCCGGCTGCCGAAGGAGTACTGCGAGAACTTGTCGAGTACTTCGGTGTCGATCTGAGCTTTCTGCGCCACCACGACCGCGTTCTCCGGACAACAACACTGGTCGCGGAATGGCCGCCACGGCCCAATGTTCCCGACCCCGACCCCTTGGGGGTCATCCCCTTCGCCACGGCCGATCCGACATTCGCCGCTACGGAGAATCTCGCCGAGGTCTTCATCGTGCGGCCGGACCCCGAGTCCGAGGAGTATCAGCAGCGGGTACGGGCCGCCTCCGGTATGCCGGCAACCTCCGTGGCGACCGTTCCGATGCGGTCGGGCGATGCCACCACCGGCATTCTCGGCTTCGTCAAGTTCGGGGACCGGGAATGGCAGCCCAAGGAGATCAACGCGCTCAAGGCGATCGCCGCGCTGCTGGCGCAGCTGCAGGCCCGGCTTGCGGCCGAGGATCAGCTTCGGCACGTCGCCCATCACGATGAGCTCACCGACGTCGCGAACCGACGCGCCCTATTGCGCCACATGGAGCGCAGACTTGCGGTGGGCGAGCCGGGACCGGTCGCGATTCTCTTCCTCGACGTGGACCGGCTCAAGGCGATGAACGACTTCCTCGGGCACATGGCGGGGGATGAGTTCATTCGCTCGATGGCGACGAGACTGCGCGACTGGGCGTGCCCGAGAGACTTCGTGGCCCGCCTGGGCGGCGACGAGTTCGTGATCGTCCTTGCCGGGACCGCGGACCTGGCCACGGCGATGTCCGCTGCTTCGCGCATCCAGCGGGTGGTGAACGAGCCGATCTCCCTGGGCGGACATGAGCTCAACCGCAACGTCAGCATCGGCGTCGCGATCGCCCAGCCTGGCCGCTCCACGGTGTCGCAGTGGCTTCGGCAGGCTGATGAGGCTGGACTTGCGGCCAAGAGCCGAGGCGGAAACGGCATCGTCGCCTACACCGAGGAGATGCAGGAGCAGAACCAGGTACGCAACGACATCGAGCTCCACCTGCACAGCGCGATCCACGAGGGGTCCCTCGTGCTGCACTATCAACCGGAGGTCGACCTGCGGACGGGACGGGTCATCGGCGTCGAGGCCCTGGTCCGGTGGAACCACCCGACGCTCGGCCTGCTGCCGCCCGACTCGTTCATCGGCGTGGCGGAAGCGACGAACTTGGCCGGCGAGCTCGGCCACTGGGTGCTCGACGAGGCGTGCTGTCAGCTCGCCTGCTGGCAGCGCGAGATCCCGGAGCTGGCGGTGCGGCTCGGCGTCAATGTTTCGCCGGTCCAGCTCATCACCGTGAACTTTGTCGAGACCGTCGCCGGCGTCCTCGCCGAGCACGGCATCGACGGCAGGCACCTGACGCTGGAGATCACCGAGCACGCCGTGGTCGGTGACCTCCGTCAGGTGCTCGTCACCCTGAACGGCCTCCGCGAGCTCGGCGTCCGCATCGCCATCGACGACTTCGGTACCGGATACAGCTCGTTGGCCCAGTTGAAGGCGCTACCGGTGCACACCCTCAAGATCGACCGTGGCTTCGTGCGTGAGCTCGGCGCGAACCCGGACGACCTGGCGATCGTCCGGTCGATCGTGGCGCTGGCGACCGCGTTCGGTCTCCACCTGGTCGCCGAGGGTGTCGAGACCGTGGAGGCCGCGCGCACGTTGCTCGAGCTCGGCTGCCACGACGCTCAAGGCTTCCTTTTCAGCCCGCCTGTTCCCGCCCCGGAGATGCGCAAGCTGCTCGAAGCCGGCAGCATCGACACCGCGCAGATCACCCAGCTGGGCTGACCGCCGAGGGCAGCCGGCATCGGCTACCGTCCCACCATGGCCGACGATGATCTGCGCGACTTCGACCGTTCCGAGTTCACCCACGACGGCAAGACCCGCAGTATCTTCCGCATCGGAGACGGCCCGGCGGTGATCGTGATCGCCGAGATGCCGGGAATCACGCCGAAGGTCCTCGCGTTCGCCCGGCGCGTTGCTGCCATCGGGTGTACCGCTGTGTTGCCGCACCTGTTCGGGACGCCGGGCCGCGATGTGAATCCGGCGGCGCATGGCCTGCCCCGCGCGGCGACCGACTTCGCCTCGTCGTTCGTGCCGACGTGCGTCAGCAGGGAGTTCGTGGTGCTGGCCACCGGCAAGACCTCGCCGGTGGTGCGGTGGCTGCGCGCCCTCGCGGCTGAGGAACACGCGCGGTGTGGTGGTCCGGGGGTCGGAGCCATCGGAATGTGCTTCACCGGCGGGTACGCCCTGGCGATGGCCACCGACGAGCGCCTGCTGGCGCCGGTGCTGGCCGAGCCGTCGATGCCGCTTCCCGTCACGCCGTCGCGCCGCAGGTCGATCGATATCTCCCGCGCGGACCTCGAGGTGGTGAAGAACCGTTGCGCCTCGCAGGGTCTGCAGGTGCTGGGGCTGCGGTTCAAGGGCGACCGGGCGGTGCCGCCGGAGCGGTTCGCCTTCCTGCGCGCCGAGCTCGGCGACGCCTTCGTGGCCGTTGAGCTCGACGACGCCGCCGCCAACCCCGATTCGCCGTTTCCGCCGCACTCGGTGGTCACCGAGCACCTCATCGACGAACCGGGCCAGCCCACTCGGGAGGCGTTGGACCAGGTGTTGGAGCTCTTCCGCAGCCGGCTGTTGGCGGCTGCATAGGCTCAGCCGCCCATCTGGAACGGCGGTGGCCCGAGAATCTCGATGCCGCCGTTGTCGTCCGCCGAGGCCTGGACCCGGGAGAAGTCGGTCGTCCCGGTTGCCTCGCCATCGGCGCTGATCGGTTCGCTGGCGCCCCAGTAGAACGCCTGGCAGGAGCCCGGAGTGTGCAGGCACAGCAGGCGTGCCGTGTCCGACAGCACCATGAAGGCATGCGGAACCCCGCGCGGGGCCACCGCCAGTCCGCCGGCGGCGATGCGGTGTTCCGCGCCGGCCAGGTGCATGAGGATCTCACCCTCGAGCAGATACATCGTCTCGTCTTCCGGATGGGTGTGCAGAGGCGTCACTTTTCCCCGGTCCATCCGGGCTTCGAACAGGAAGAAGGCGCCGGCGGTCTCCGCGGCCGTCACCTTCCAGGTATGCACACCACCGCCGTAGAACCAGCGCGGTCACCTTCCTGTTCGGAGCGAACGATCGGAACCGAGGCACCCACTGTGGTCATGCGGCCGACCTCATCTCTGTCAAGTAGTTCGTGGGATGGCAGTACCATAATGAGAGTGCGGTACCATTTGCTCTGTGTCAACCCCCTACCGCAACGGCGGCCGTATCGCGCAGAAGCAACGCACGCACGAGGCACTGGTGGAGGCCGCTCGCAGGCTCGTTGCCGCAGGCGCGACACCCACCGTGGAGGAGGCGGCGTCGGCAGCAGCCATCTCGCGCACCACGGCCTACCGGTATTTCCCGAACCAGCACAGCCTGCTGGCTGCCGCCCACCCGGAAACCGGCGCCCGGTCGCTGCTGCCGGACGAGCCACCCGAGGCAGCCGCTGAACGGCTGGATGCGGTCGTCCGCGCCTTCACCGACATCATCGTGGACACCGAGACCCAGCAGCGGACCATGTTGCGGCTCTCGCTCGAAGCCGACTCCGCGCAGCGGGCAGCATTGCCGCTGCGTCAAGGGCGAGCCATCGGGTGGATCGAGGAGGCACTGCTACCCCTGGATGACCAGCTCCAGCCCGAGCAGCTGCATCAGCTGGCCCTGGCCATCCGCAGCGCCACCGGCATCGAAGCCCTTGCCTGGTTGACCGATGTCGCGGGGCTCACCCGCGAGGGCGCGGTGGGTGTGATGCGCTGGTCGGCCCAGGCCATGCTGCATGCGGCACTTACCTGGCGACCGCCGGAATCAGCTCTCGGAGCAGATGCATTGCCACGGTGACCGACCGCTCCCGCACGTCGGAGCGCGAGCCCGGCATCCGGATCGTGCGGGACACGCTGCGTTCCGGGCTCGTCGCGCACAGGTGCACGAGACCCACCGGTTTGTCCTGCGTGCCGCCGCCCGGGCCTGCCACGCCGGTGATGCCCACACCGACATCGGCCTGCAGGCAGCGCCGGGCGCCATCGGCCAGCGCCTGTGCCACCTCCTCGCTGACGGCACCGAAGCTCTCGATCAGCTCGGCCGCCACCCCGACCGCACCCGACTTCGTGGCATTGGAGTAGGCCGCGACACCGCCGACGACGCGCACCGATGCGCCCGCTGGGGCCGTCAGGCGCCCCACCAGCAGTCCGCCGGTGCACGACTCGGCGGTCGCCACCGTCCAGCCCCGTTCATCGAGCAGACCGGCCACCTGTTCATCCACTGTGGACCCGTCGGCGGAGAACAGCGCGCTGCCGTGTGCGTTGCGAAGGGCATCGACAAGGTGCTGGTACGTCGGGTCGGCGGTGGGGTCGTAGCGGGTGACGACCTCCAGCTCGCCGCCGCGCAGGCAGGTGGTGATCTCCAGCTCGTCGAGTGCGGCTCCGGCGCTGCGCAGCGTTGCGGCAAGCTCCGGCTCCTGCACGCCCCATAGCCGCAGCGTGGATTGCCGTAGCTCCGAGCGGCCTGCCAGCGCCTGCCGTACCACCGGCGACCGCACGGCGGCCGGCCACATCCCCTGCAGCTCCCGAGGTGGTCCGGGCAACACCACCACCGGGGGCCCGCTGCGCCCGTCCGCCACCGGGACGACGAGCCCGGGTGCGGTGCCGACCGGTTCGAGAACCTCGGCGCCGGAGGGGACCATGGCTTGTTTGCGGATTCCCGCCGCGGCCGCCTCCGCGTCGATGTGCCACCGCAGGCGGGCCGAGAGCCGCTCGATGATGTGGGCGATGCGTTGTTGCAGTGCGCTGTCCAGCTGGGCCTGCCTGCCCTGCACCTCGGCGACGACCTGCGCCGTGAGGTCGTCCGCGGTCGGCCCCAGGCCACCGGAGGTGATCACCAGGTCCACCCCGGTGCCGGCGAGAAAGGTGAGCGCGGACCGCAGCTCGGCGGGGCGGTCACCGACGACCATGATGTGGCCGATGTCCACCCCGAGCAGGCGCAGCTGCTCAGCCAGCCAGGGGCCGTTGCGGTCGGTGACCCGCCCGGTCAGCACCTCGGTGCCGGTGACGATGACGGCTGCGCGTGCGCTCATGGGCGCCAGCGTAGGGGGCAGCGGTCCGGCACACCCCGAGCGCAGCGACCCTGCAACACTGACCGGATGGACGCCGTCGAACGAGATCAACCGGGCTCGGCCTTCGCCCAGAGCCCGACCTGCTGCCCGGCGCGAACCCGCCTGTACCGCAACGGCCGACTTGAGGCCGAGGGCTTTCCGGTCGCGGACATCAGCGAGCACATCCAGGACGAGGGGGTCACGGTGTGGCTCGACCTGCTCGACCCGGAACTGGCTGACCTGCAGGTGCTCTCCGACGAGTTCGGTCTGCACCCGCTGGCCCAGGAAGATGCCGTGCACGACCGCCAGCGGCCCAAGCTTGACCGCTACAAAACGCACCTGTTCGTCAATGCCTACGGGATACAGCTCGACGAGGAGACCGGCGCGTTGCACACCAGCGAAGTGGCGGCCTTTGTGCTGAAGCAGGCGCTGATCACGGTGCGCAAAGACGATCGCCTGGATATCGAGGCGGTGATGCAACGGTGGGACGAGGACGCCGACCTGGCCAAACACGGAGTGGCATTCCTGTTGCACGGACTGCTCGACTACATCGTCGACGGACACTTTGCCACGGTGCAGTCCCTGGATGACTGCATCGAGGAGCTGGAGGACCAGCTGTTCTCTGATGTTCCGCAGGGCAAGCAGGTGCAGCGTCGGACCTTCACGTTGCGCAAGAGCCTGGTGATCACCCGCCGCGTCGTGCTCCCGATGCGGGAGGTGCTCAACTCGTTGATGCGGCGCGACCTGCGGGTGCTCGACGAGGCGATGGTGCCCTACTACCAGGACGTCTACGACCACGTGCTGCGGGCGACGGAATGGACCGAGAGCCTGCGGGACATGGTGACCACCGTGCTGGAAACCAACCTCACCATCCAGGGCAACCGCCTCAACGAGATCATGAAGCGCCTCACCTCCTGGGCGGCCATCATTGCCATTCCCACCGCGGTGACGGGCTTCTACGGCCAGAACGTGCCGTACCCGGGTTTCCAGCAGGAGTGGGGATTTCTCTCCAGCGTGGTCTTGATGCTATTGATCGCCGGCGGGTTGTTCCTGGCGTTCCGCCGCAACGGCTGGCTCTGAGGCAGTGCTGCCGTGCCGGATGCTGGCAAGCAGCAGGCGAGCGAGCTCCGTGACCTGCGGTTGGTCGAGGAGCCCGTCGTGGTGACCCGGCAGCCGGTGAATGCGCAGCGGACCGCGGTGGTACGTGTCCCAGCCGAGCGAGGCGTCCTTGACCTCGACAGCCGAGTCCGCGGTCACGAACAGCTCCGTCGGCAGCTCATGGGCGACCGTGGTGTAGGCACGCGCGATCAAGACGGCGCCCCGGTAGTCGAAGTGCTCATCGGGCCGGGGCGCGTTCGGGCCTGCTCGGAGGGTTCGTAGCCCGACTTCGCGGTACTTGGCCCAGCGCTCCTTGCGGCTGCGCGTACGAAGTCGGACAAATCGGCCCCACGGCGTGATCTGTCGGAGGAGCAGATCGGCGGTGGCCGGCGTTGGGGTGTCGAGCACTCCGAGCCAGTCGACCTGCTCGCCGGTGGCGCTCAGCTGGCGGGCGATCTCGTAGGCGAGCAGGCCGCCCAGGGAGAAGCCGGCGAGTGCGTACGGGCCATGCGGCTGCCTCTCTCTGATGGCCTCCAGGAGGGGTCGTACGAGCGTTTCGACCGTGGCGGCGGGGTCGAAACGCCCGTTGGGCTGCGCAGGCACGAGCGGATGGATCTCCTGCTCGGACCCCCAGGCGTGGACAAGATGCCGCAGGCTGACCGCGGAGGGCGGGTCGGGATAGACGAAGAACAGCATTCGCGTGGTCACGGCGGGCGCTATGGTCGGGGGCTGTTCGAGCAACATGGCGAGCCCAGCGATGGTGGTGCCGTCTCTGATGAAGTCAGCGAGAGCGATGGCATCGCCGAACTGGGCCTCGGTCTCGGCCATCAGCCGGACGGCGAGCAGCGAGTGTCCGCCGAGGTCGAAGAAGTCGGCGTGGACGTCGGCGACTTCCCTGCGTAAGACCGCGGACCACAGGTCGGCGAGCCGTCGCTCGGTCGCGGTGCGGGGCGCCTGACCGACGTAAGCGGCAAGGAGTCGGGACTCCGGCGCCGGCAGCGCTGCGCGGTCGACCTTGCCGCTGGAGGTTACCGGAAGCGCTGGCAAGTGCACGATCCCGCCAGGCACCATGTGGTCGGGTAGCCGCGAGCGCAGCCACGACCGCAGGGCGACGTCGGTGGTTGGACGGCCGACGACATAGGCCACCAACTGCCGTTCGCCGTCGAGATCTTCGCGGGCCACCACCACGCTCGCCGAGACTGCGGGGTGCTCGGCCAGTACCGCCTCGATCTCGCCGGGCTCGATGCGGAACCCGCGCAACTTCACCTGCTCGTCGTAACGCCCGAGGTGCTGCAGTCGTCCGTCGGCCATCAAGCGCCCCCGGTCACCACTGCGGTAAACCCGGCCGCCCTCGACGAACGGATCGGCACCGAAGCGGGCGGCGGTCTCGGTTGGCCGGTTCAGGTATCCGCGGGCGACGCCGGAGCCGCCGATGACAACTTCTCCCGGTACACCGGTGGGCAGCGGCCGCCCCTTCTCGTCGAGCACGTACACCCGGGTCCCCGGCAGCGGCCGGCCCACCGTGACCGGCTCACCGTTCACCATACGACCGTACGTTGCCAACACGGTGGTCTCGGTAGGCCCGTAGCCGTTCCACACCGCACGACAGCATCCGGAGAGCCTTGCAGCGAGTGACTCGACCAGCGGCTCGCCGCCGGACGCCGCCGTCAACCGGGGTGCGCCGCTCCAACTCGCACTGAGCAGTGCCGACCAGGTCGTCGGCGTCGCGCATAGCAGTGTCGCGCCGGAACTTTCGATGAGTGCGGCTAAGGCCCGCGGGTCCGTGGCCTGCTCCGAGGACGCGAGCACGAGTCGCGCGCCGAGGCCCAGGGCGCCGAAGATGTCACCTACTGACAAGTCGAAGGTATATGGCGCAACGGACAAGACGGTGTCGGATGCTGTGATGCCCAAGCGCGGCAGCAGAGTGCCCATGAGGTTGGTGACACTGCGGTGCTCGACCTGTACACCCTTCGGCCGTCCGGTGGAGCCAGAGGTATAGATGACGTAGGCAAGATCCTCGGGGATGGGACGCCGCCTGGGTGCGACCACGCGTCCCGAGTCGGTCGCTGGGCCGTCCATGGCGACCACTACGGCGTTGACCGACGGTATCTCATGCACCAGCGCGGCGCGCGTGAGCAAGAGCGGTGCGTCGGCGTCGGCGATCATGAAGGCATTGCGCCGTGCGGGCTGCTTCGGGTCAAGCGGAAGATAGGCCGCACCTGATATGAGCACGCCGAGCACCCCGACAACCAGATCAGGGGTGCGGTCCAAAATCGTGGCAACGATCGTTCCAGGGCCGGCTCCCGCCGCGATCAGGCGCTGAGCCACAGCGGTGGCGCGCTCGGCGAGCTGCCGGTACGTGAGTTGGTCTTCGCCGGCCACCACCGCCACAGCGTCGGGAGTAAGCGCAGCACGCATGAGGATCACGTCATGAACACAGCGCTCAGAATTGGTGCGGCCCTCGGTGGCGGCTGGCGCAACTGATGGGTTCCATTCCACCAGTTGGCGATGCCGTTCCTGCTCGTCGACGAGGTTCAGCGCGGCCAGCGGTCCGTCAGGGTCATCGGCGAGCACGTCGAGTAGCCGGATCCAGTGCTGCACCATCTGCTCGGCCGTTCCGCGCTCGAACAGGTCGGAGTCATAAACAATCCGTCCGGAGATGTGCCCCTCGGGACGCTCGTCCAGTTCCACGCCGAGATCGACCTTCGCCCCGACTTCCCCGGTCGTGGTCTCCATTAGGTGCATGGACCAAGCTGGATCGGCGGGGAGGGTGGGTGGCTCGAGGACGAGGCTCGCCTGGAACACCGGATTGGTCCGTGGGTCCCGGGGCAGACCGAGCTCGCGCACCAACTGCTCAAAGGGCACGGCGTCGTCTAACCCGTCCACCACCTCCCCCCGCATGCGAGCGATGAGTTCGGCGAAGGTCGGCTCGCCGGAAACATCGCCGCGGAGGACCACCGGCGTCAAGCAGTAGCCGACCATCGACGTCAGTTCGGGTCGCCGCCGAAGATCGTTAGGCGTCGCGAAGACGACGTCGTCTTGGCCGCTGTACTGGTGCAGCCACCAGGCGTATGCCGCCGCCAGCACCTGAAAGAGGGTGGCACCCTCGCGCTGTCCGATTGCGCGTAGTCGCGCGACGGTGGACGGCGCCACGCTCAACGGCACCATGCCGCCGCGAAAGCGCTGCTGGGGCGGCCTCGGATGGTCGAGGGGCAATTCCAGCGGAGCCACCCGGGCCAACCGATGCCGCCAGCGTTCCACCTTTGCAGCGACATCCGGTTGGTGAGCCGCTTCGAGTTCCCATGCCGCATAGTCGCCGTACTGGATCGGCGGCTCCGCCAGCGGCGAGGACAAGCCAGCCGCATAGGCCTCGTACAGCGTGACCAGCTCGGGCAAAACGATTCGGTAGAGGCTTACGCCGTCGAACACAAGGTGGTGCAGGCCGAGATAGAGGCGGTGCTGGTCGACGGCGAGGCGGACCAGCCGCGGACGCAACAGGGGGCCGGCGGCCAGGTCATAGATGTTTTGGGTGTCCTCGGCTGCGAGCTCTCCGGCAGCGCGCTCCGCCTGGGCCAAAGGCATCTCGGAGAGATCCAGCACAGGCAGTTGAAACGACGGCGGATTGTGCACCAATTGCCGGGGCTCCCCGTCGATGATGGGGAAGGTCGTGCGCCACATCTCGTGGCGGCGGACCACCTCGGTGAAAGCTTGTCGCAGTGCATCGGTGTTGAGCGATCCCGTCTTGCGAATCGTTACGAGCTCGTTGTAGGCGGTGGACTCCGGTGCGAGCTGACTGAGGTACCAGAGCTGCCGCTGACAGATTGACAGCGGCGCCGGGCCCGTGTCGCGCCGTTGGGTGACCGCCTGCACTGCGTCGATACCAGTATGGGCTTGTCCGCGCAAACGTAGTTTGAGTAGCGCCTGCCGTGCCTGGCCAGGTGTTGGGCGTCGCCGGCCGTCACGGGGACCACGCCACCGGCAGCGCGGTGAGGCCACGGAGTCCCAGGTTCGCCCGCCAGTGCACCGAGTCCGCGGCCAGCTCCAGCTCCGGCAGGCGCCGCAGGACCGCCTCGAATGCCAACTGGGCCTCCAAGCGGGCCAGGGGTGCCCCGAAGCAGAAGTGGCTGGCCCAGCCGAAGGCCAGGTGCCGGTTGTCGGGGCGGGCGAGGTCGAGTCGGTCCGGGTCCGGGAAGCGTTCCGGGTCGCGGTTGGCAGCGCCCATCACGGCGATCACGGCCTGGCCCGCCTGAATCGGCTGGCCGCTGAGCTCCACGTCGTCGGGGGCGAGGCGGGCGGTGTGCTGGCTGGGGCTCTCGTACCGCAGCAGTTCTTCGATGGCCGTGGGAATCTCCGCCGGATGCTCCCGCAGTCGTCGTAAAGCATCCGGGCGGCGAAGCAAGGTGAGCAGGCCGTTGCCGATGAGGTTGGTGGTCGTCTCCTGGCCGCCCACCATGGTGACGATGACGTTGGCGATCACCTCGTCCTGGGTCAGCCGGTCGCCGTCCAGTTCGGCGTTGGCCAGCGCGTTGAGCAGACCTTCGGTGGGATGGGTCGTTTGACGCTCCAGCGCATCGCGGAAGTAGCCGGTCATCGCCTCGACGCTGTGCAGCACCTTCGCCACTCGGCCGGGGTTGTGCTGGAAGTTGCCGAGCATCTCGGCGAAGTCCTGGGACCAGTTCTTCAGCTGATCGTGGTCGGCGGTGGGCACCCCGAGCAGTTCAGCAGTGACGATCGCCGGCAGCGGGTTGGCGAGCTCGGCCAGCAGGTCCGCCTGTCCGCGGGCGACCACTGCATCGATGAGCCCGTCGGTGATGTCCTGGATGTGTGCGCGCAGCCGTTCCACGCGGCGGGGAGTGAAGGCGGTGGCAGCCAGTCCGCGAACGCGTCCGTGCTGCGGTGGGTCCAGGAAAAGCATCTGCCGCACCATCACCCGCGCCAGCGGAGTGAGTTGCTGCATGCCCAGCGCGGCCAGCTTCTCCGGCGTGGGCGTGCGCGCGGCGTGGAATCGGCTCAGCACCTGGGCCACGTCGGCGTAGCGGGTGACCACCCAGGCGTGCAGGTAGGGGTCCCAGTGCACCGGTGCCTCGGTGCGCAGCTCGGCGTAGAGCGGATACGGATCGGCCAGTACCTCCGGGTCGAGCAGGTGGAACAAGCTCAGGGGTTTACTGGGCATGGGTTTACTGGGCGTGGTCATCCGGACTCCTCGTCGGGCTGCGCCGCCCGCAGGAGTTCCGCTTCGCTCATCCTTGAGATCTCCTCGACCAGGAGGCGTTCCACCTCCTGGGCCATCTCCGCAACGGTGGGGTGCTCGAACAAGGTGCGTAGGGACATTTCGACGCCGAACTGCTCACTGACCCGGATGATCAGCTGCGCACCCAGCATCGAGTGCCCACCGAGCAGGAAGAAGTTCTCGTCGACGCCGACCTGCGGCATGCCCAGCCGCTCGGCGACGATATCGGCGATGACCGCCTCGGGGTCGTTGCGCGGGGCCAGCAGATGGCGACGTGCGTGATCCGGTACCGCATGCTCACGCAGCGCCGTGCGGTCGACCTTGCCGTTCGCGGTCGTGGGCAGCGCGTCCAGCAGCACGAAGTCGCGGGGAATCATGTGTTCGGGCAGGCGTTGTCGCAGGTGCGCTTGCAGCTCCGCCGGCTCGGGCTGCTGTGTGTCCGCGGCGACGACGTAGCCGGTGAGGAACGCCGCATCACCCCTGCCGCTGGCGAGGACGACGCTGGACTCCACGGCGGGATGCCTATTGAGCACCGCGGCGATCTCGCCGGGTTCCACCCGCACGCCCCGCACCTGGATCTGATCGTCGATACGGCCCAGATACTCCAGTTCGCCGTCGGGCCGGGCACGCACCAGATCTCCCGTGCGGTAGGCCCGCTCGGAACCGGATCCGCTGAATCGCGCGCGGTCCAGTTCCGGTCGGCCGAGGTAGCCACGTGCCACCGAGACGCCGCTGATGACCAACTCGCCGGGCTGACCCGCAGCTACGGCGTCGCCCGTCTCGTCCACCACGGTGAGATGCACCCCGTCGATCGCCGAGCCGATGCTCGGGGGCACGGGGTCGGCGTCGCATTCCGGGGCCACGACGCCCGAGGTGGACACCACGGCGCCTTCGGCCACGCCGTAGTTGTTCACCAGCGTGAACGGCAGCCCGGGAGGGGGACGGTGGTGCAGGACGTCCCCACCGGTCAGCAGAAATCGTAGTGATGCGTTCGGCGGCCACGCGAGTTCCAGCACGGTCTCGGCCAGGGGAGTGGGCAGAAAACAGACCGTGATGCCCGTGCCGACCAGCCAGTCGCGCAGCGCGCCGGGGTCGGTCTTCAGCGCCTCTGGGGGGACGTGCACGGACGCGCCCGCGGTCAGGCAGGGCCACAGCTCCCAGATCGACGCGTCGAACCCCGGGCTGGCCAGCAGGGTGCTGCGGTCGGCGAAGGTGAGCCCGAAAGCACGCTGATGCCAGTCGACGAGGTTCAGCAGGCTGGCGTGCTCCACCAGTACGCCCTTCGGCTCGCCGGTGGAGCCGGAGGTGTACACCGCATACGCCGGCTCGTGCGGGTCTGCGTACACCGGTGCCCGCGCGGCCGGCTCCGCACCAGACGCAGGCGCGAGCACCAGCACGCCGGGCGGGCACCACGTGGCCTCGGACCCGGCGACGACCATGCGGGCTCCCGAGTCTGCGGTCGCAAACCGCAGGCGCTCGTGCGGCTGCGCGGGGTCGAGCGCGACGTAGCAGCCGCCCGCAGCCAGGATGCCCAGTGCGCCGACGACGAGCTCGGCCGAGCGGGGCAGGCACAACGCCACCGGCTCATCACTACCCAGCCCGGCCGAGCGCAGCCGCTGTGCCAGCGCGAGCGCCCGCCCCCACAGCTGCGCGTAGCTCAGCGTCGCGTCGGGAGCTGCGACGGCGAGTGCCTCAGGACGATGGGTGACCACTGTGGCAACCCGGGCCACCACTCCAGGACCGGCTGGAAAGCCCGGTTCCCAGCCCCTGTTCGTGCTTGCCTCGCCAATCGTCCCCGGCATCACTCACCCCCGACCAGCAGCACGGAGTTCCTGTGCCAGTGCTACCAGAAACGGCGCGGAGCTGCAGGACGATCCGGCCGCGACGAGCGCTACACGGAAACGCCGCGGGCGCGCAGCCAGGGCAGCGGATCGATCCGGACGTTGTTGCTGTACGGCTTGATCACCTCGAAGTGCACGTGCGGGCCCGTGGACTCACCCTCGTTGCCGATCTTGGCAATGATCTGGTTGGTCCGGACCCGTTGGCCGACGACGACGAGGTTCGCACTGTTGTGGCCGTACACCGTGATGGTGCCGTCGTCGTGCTGCACCCGGACCCACCGGCCGAACCCCTGCGCCGGCCCAGCGTTGATCACTGTTCCCGCGGCCACCGACACGATGGGCGTGCCGATGCGGTTGGCGATGTCGATGCCGTAGTGGATGGCTCCCCACCGCTCGCCGAACGTCGAGGTGAGGGTGCCTGCGGCAGGCGCGACGAATGCCGCGTTGGTGACCTGTCCGGGTGGGAGCTGGGTGATGTCCTCGCCGGTTCCCGGGCCGGGCACCACCGCACCCGGGTCACCACCCGCGCCGTACGCCACGAAGCAAGAGGTGAAGCCGTTGATGGCGCTATCGAGCTGGAACCTGCCCGCCACGAAACGGTCGATCTGGCTGCGCGCCTCATCGAACAGGCAGGTCACCAGGGTGATGGTCGGATCAGCGGATGCTTCGCTCGCGGCACCGTTAATCGTCTGCAGCAGCTGCGCGGCCTGTTCGACCCAACCGGTGGCAGGGGCGGGCGGAGTCGGTGCAGCGGCGCCGATATTGGGTGCGGCGGTGACGAAGACGGCTGCGGCAGCAACGCCCAGTGCGGCGCGCGCGGCCCAGCGTTTCGGAGCTGCACGGTGCGGGGTGGCAGAGGGAAACACGAAGACAGCTCCTTCTGGGCGCCTGGCGGCGTCTGGCGAGTGACGGGAGTGCGGGTCGGAAGGTCTTGTCAATCCGACACGCTGGTCACTATGGCATCTTTAACCCCATTGACGCCATAGCCCTCTGTAATCACTCCAGCACCGTGAGCAAACAGCGGAGAAGGCTGCGGGGTGGTTTCAGGCCGGGCGGCCGCGTTGTCCGCGATAGAGACGGACGAGAGCGTCGGTGGAGGAATCCGACTGCGGCTCGGGCGCCTGTTCGGAGATGAGGGCAGGGAGAAGCTGCAGGGCCTGCGTCTTGCCGAGCTCCACGCCCCACTGATCAAAGGAGTCGATGCCCCAGATTACGCCCTCCACGAACACGGCGTGCTCGTACAGCGCCACCAGCTGGCCGACGGTGGAGGGAGTGAGCTTCGGCGCCAGGATGGAGGTCGACGGCCGGTTGCCCGGCATCACCTTGTGCGGCACCACCGCTTCCGGCGTGCCTTCCGCGACGATCTCCTCCGCCGTTTTGCCGAAGGCCAGCACCTTGGGCTGGGCGAAGAAGTTCGACATCAACAGGTCGTGCATGCCGCCGTCGCCGTCCATCGTGGACAGATCCTGTAGTGGTTCGGCGAAGGCGATGAAGTCGGCAGGCACGAGCCGGGTGCCCTGGTGCAGCAATTGGTAGAAGGCATGCTGCCCGTTCGTCCCCGGCTCGCCCCAGAAGATCTCGCCGGTGGACGTGGCCACGGGGGAGCCGTCGGCGCGCACTGACTTCCCGTTGCTCTCCATCGTCAGCTGCTGCAGGTAGGCAGGAAAGCGGCTGAGGTCGTTGCTGTAGGGCAGCACGGCACGCGTCTCGGCGCCGAAGAAGTTGGAGTACCAGACACCGAGCAGTCCCATGAGGACGGGCCCGTTGCGGTCCAGTGGCGCGGTTGCGAAGTGCTCGTCGATGCGGTGGAAGCCGGCCAGTAGCTCGCCGAACGCGACCCGGCCGATGGCGCACATCACCGACAGTCCGATGGCGGAGTCGACGGAGTACCGCCCGCCCACCCAGTCCCAGAAGCCGAACATATTGGCGGTGTCGATCCCGAAGTCGGCGACACCCTCGGCATTGGTGGACACGGCGACGAAGTGCTTGGCCACGGCGTCGTCACCAGCAGCAAGACCGTCCAGCAGCCACCGCCGGGCGGCGGTGGCGTTGGTTAGGGTCTCCAGGGTGGTGAAGGTCTTGGAGGAGACGATGAACAGCGTGCGTGCCGGGTCGAGGTCCGCGGTCTTGGCAATGAGGTCAGCGGGGTCCACATTGGACACGAATCGGCAGCTGATGCCGGCGTCGGCGTAGGCCCGCAAGGCTTGGTACAGCATCACCGGCCCGAGGTCCGAGCCGCCGATCCCGATGTTCACCACGGTGGTGATGCGCTCACCCGTGGCGCCCCGCCAGTCCCCGGAGCGCAGCCGGTCGGTGAACTCGCCCATCCGCTCGAGCACCTCGTGCACCTCGGCGACGACGTCGTTGCCGTCCACCGTCAAGGAGACCTCGCGGGGCAGGCGCAGTGCGGTGTGCAACACGGCGCGGCCCTCGCTGGTGTTGATGTGCTCACCGGCCAGCATGGCATCGCGGCGGGCCGGCAGACCCGCGGCGTTGGCCAGGTCGGTCAGCAGCCGGAGCGTCTCGCGGGTCACCCGATGCTTGGAGTAGTCGAGGTAGAGCTCACCGGCCGTGGTCGTCAGCTCGCGTCCGCGGTCGGGATCCTCGGCGAAGATGTCCCGCAGCTGCAGCTGCCGGATCTGCGCGTGATGGGTGAGCAGCGCCTGCCACTCCGGTGAGCAGGCGATGTCCGAGGGCGCCGTCGTGTCTGTCATTTACCCCATCCTTGTCGGTGGCGGAGCGGATGCCAATGTGGTGGCTGGGCGTTCTTGCTACCCCGTGGGCCGCTTCTTCTGTTGTCCCGCAGCCAGGTCCGCGCCGATCTTCTCGCCGCCGACCAGCCGGGTGACCTTGGCGGCAAGCTCGGGTGCGACTCCGGCGAAGGCCGCGGAGGCACGGATGAGCAGCGGTGCGACGTCCACCTCACCCCGGTGGCGCTCGATTGCGTCCACCACGGCGTCAGCGACGTTCTCCGGGCTGTTGGTGCCGACGCCCTTGGGCAGCACGGTGCCGGAGTCGGCGAACATCCCGGCATCGCGCACGAAGCCGGGAAAGACCACGGAGACGCCGACGCCGTCGGTGGCGAGTTCGGCGCGCAGCCCCTGGGCGAAACTTGGTGGCGCTGTACATCGAGGAGTGCGGGGTGCCGACCTTCCCCGAGATCGAGGAGAAGAACAGCAGGTGCCCGGCCCGCTTGGCGCGGAAGGCCTCCGCATAATGGCGTGCCATGACGATCGGCGCGCGCAGGTTCACCTGCAGCGCCTGGTCGATGTCCTCGGTGGAGAAGGACGTCAGCAGT
>JAABUZ0100003916.1_pt1 | contig 21243 bp, 16 predicted proteins | sample 5562091 | NCBI WGS metagenome assembly JAABUZ01 (sample SAMN12813069, study PRJNA571459) | rock metagenome | isolation source: Antarctica rocks | place: Antarctica: Victoria Land, Linnaeus Terrace sud | collected 2015-12-21
CCGCATTGCTCCGGCCGCATGTCCCGGTAGGGTACTGGTGGTAGAACACCAGGTTACGTCCCAATTGCTCGGTCGTAACAGCCATGTGCGCGACCTCGTGTCGCACGAAGCCAAGGAAGTCGAATCCTTTCGTGAGGTGGACGATGCGCGTCTTATCTGCCGAGAGCGTCAGTCCTCGGACGGCAAGCCAGGCATGGAGTGTCTCCACGACCGCATGGGCATCGTCCTCGGATTCGCAGAAAACGCAGAAGTCGTCGGCGTACCGGACGACGGCGCGCGGCCCCGTAATGCCGCCGCCTTTGCGGCGGCGGACGCCGAGCGCGTCTTCCAGGCCGTGCAACGCCACATTCGCTAACAGGGGGCTGATCACGGACCCCTGGCCGGTCCCGGTGGGGGTGTCGTGGAAGACGCCATTATCCATGTACCCCGCCTTGAGCCACTGTTTGATCAATTCCCTGGCCGGGAATGACCCGATGGCGGCCAAGATGTGGGTGTGGGACACGTTGTCGAAACAGCCTTTTATGTCAGCATCGACCACCCACCGCTTCCTCCCCTTGGAGTTGGCGAGCAGGTAGATCTTGGCGATGGCGTCGTGACAGCCCCGCCCTGGGCGGAATCCGTAGCTCGTTTCCTCGAATCTGGACTCCCAGAACGGTTCGAGGGCGTTCTTGACGCGTGCCTGGAGGCAGCGATCAAGGATGGTCGAGATTCCGAGCGGGCGGAGTTTTCCGGCCGCTTTGGGGATATACGTGCGCCGCGCGGGTTGGGCGCGCCAGGGTTGCGTCGTCGACAGGAGATCGACGAGCCGCCCGCGCGCCTCAGGGGTCTTGACAACCACCTTGTCCACGCCCGGCGTGTACCGCCCCGCGTTCTGTTGCGTCACCCTCCGCACGCTCACGAGCGTATTGGAGTAGCTCCGCAGCATGAGTTTCTGGAGCGCATGCACTCTGCGCATGTCGCCTTGCTGGGAGGCCCGAAAGATGCGCTGCCTCAGATTGCGGACGGCCCGCTGGGTCTTGCGCCAGTTGACGCCCGTCCAGTCGGTCCCTCCCTCAGGTCCGTTTGTATCGCTCGTCGCGTACATCTAACTTTCCCCTCGGTTAGCGTTCGTTGCGGCGGTCTTCCGGTGATTCACCAGGCCCACGTCAGCCCCCTTGCGGGGTGGGTATCTCCACGTTCGCGCGTGGCCCTATGCGCCGGGTTATATCTTCCCCGTGCCTTTCGGCGGGCGCCATTCGCTTGTTGGGCCGTCCTGTCCCGCTGCGGGCTTGGGCCGTCCTCGCGGGCGGCTGACTGTGCTGGTTGGACGGGCTGTCCGCTCCCCGCACAGACCGCAACGGGGTTTCCACGTTCCGCATCGGTGAGATGCGACGGGGGAGGGTGTCCTCTTTATCCCGGAGCCACGGTGTCCCCACACAACGGACGCACGACCGTTGTGTCTTGGCGTGGTCGCTCGCGCGCCACGCTTTTAGCTCAGTGATGCCGTCTTGGTCAGCCACCGCTTCCGGCATGCTGGAATAACGAGACCTCATCGAGGATTCGCTCCCGCTCACCCTTCCCGTCTTCCCCTGACCTGAGATGGACGGATGGCTCATCCACCCCTTGGGTGTTACCCTCGGCTTCGCACCCCGCCGTTACCAGCGACGCACGCGAGGATGGGGGACAGGTCTGGGACACTGACCTGGGGAAGCGTCCGACCGCTTCCCACTCACTAAATGCGACCTCGTGTCGCACAGGCATATTTCCAGTCGATGCGCGCGCGTACCGCGTCGGCCGCCTGCCGGTCCGAGAGTCCCTCCATGTATTGCAACACCGTGACCACCACCATCCGCCACGGCGCCTCGACCGGCCGCCCGCGCAGGCAGTACACCCGCTCCAGGTCGATGTCGTGCACAAACGCGCCCAGGTGGTCGTACATCCACAGGGCGACGTTGCTCTTGGGGAACGCGGCCCGCGCCACCCGCGCCGTTTCCTCTGGGACCACCGCCGTCGTCCACTCGTACTGTAGAGACAGGTCGCCCTCCCGTTCTCTCCGCTAGACACCCCCGCGCGTCTCCGCACGGGACCAAAACCTCTCCTTTTTGTGATACCACACCCCTCTCTTGCACCCTTTTATACGCCCTGCCATTTACCAACAGTATCAATCTCGGGGCGCACCCGCCAGAATCAGTCCATACGGTTCTTGTCGATGGCCGCGACGGCGGCGTCGCTGATGGCGCGGACGGCGTGGATGAGCAGGCCGAAGCGCTCGTCCTTGGTGAGCCCTTGCTTGTAGCGGGCGTAGATCTGCTGCGAGATCACGGCGATCTTGTACAGCCCGAACACATAGTAAAATACAATATTGGACACATCGCGTCCGCTCGCGCGGGCGTAGCGCTCCACCACCTCCGCGCGCGTCAGATTGCCCGGCAGCGTGGTACAGCCGAAGCGCAGCGCCTGCAGGTCGGGCGCGTCGGTCCGCTCCACCCAGTAGCCCAGCGTCGTGCCCAGGTCCATCAGCGGGTCGCCCACCGTGGCCATCTCCCAGTCGAGCACGGCGTTGATGCGGGACAGGTCGGCCGGGTCGAGCGCCAGGTTGTCATACTTGTAGTCGTTGTGGATGAGCGCGGCGCCCGACTCGGCGGGCTTGTGCGCGACGAGCCAGCGCGCCGCGCGGTCGAGCGTGGGGATATCGTCCGTCCTGGCCCGGTCGTAGCGCCCGATCCATCCCGTCACCTGGCGCTCCACGTAGCCCTCGGGTCGGCCCAACTCGCCTAGATCGGCCGCGCGATAGTCGACGGCGTGGATCGCGGCAAGGTTATCGATAGTGGCCTCGGAGACGCGGCGCATCCGGTCCGGGGCGATCGTCATGCCCTCGGGCAGCGTGGCGCGCAAGATCACCCCCGTGACGCGCTCCATCACATAGAACGGCGCGCCGAGCACGGCGGGGTCCTCGCAGTAGACCAGCGCGCGCGGGACCTTGGGGTAGGCCGTGCCGAGGCGCGAGAGGATGCGGTACTCGCGGCCCATGTCGTGCGCCGACTTAATGTTGGCGCCGAAGGGCGGCCGCCGCAGCACCATATCCCGCTCCCCCACCTTGATGAGATAGGTCAGGTTCGAGTAGCCGCGGGGGAACTGCTCGACCACGAGCTGCCCCGCCAACCCCGGAATGTTCTCTTTGAGATACGCGTCCAGCTTGCCCGTATCCAACTCTTCGCCCGGCCGGATATCGCGCGCCTGATCGACGATGCCCTCGCTCATGAAAAATCCTCCAACGATCTAATCCTCTGCTACCTGTTATGCCACAGATGGCGGGCAAAGTCATAGGACTGGTAATAACCTTCTCCATTCCGCTATATTAAATCTAGACAGTCTAGCTATCTATAGGAGAGAGTAATGAAAAATCAATGGCCGATGCAGGAGGCCAAGAACCGTCTGAGCCATGTGGTCGAGCAGGCGGCGTCGGGCCCGCAAACGATCACGGTGCGCGGGGAGCCAAAGGCGGTGGTCGTGTCGACGGAGGAGTACAATCGCTTGACGCGGCCTACCACCTCCTTGGCGGATTTCCTCATGAATTCGCCGCTGCGTGGGTCGGGCATCGATCTCGAGCGCAGTACTGATACGGGGCGTGACATCGAGCTATGATCGCGATAGGTTATTTGCTTGATACAGGTTTCATCTCCGAGTTTGTCTAAGGATACGCCCGATCCCAACGTCGTCGCATGGGCCAGAGCAAACGACGAGAATTTGTCATTCGTCAGCGTGGTCACGCTGGGCGAGATTCAGAAAGGGATTAGCAAACTACGCGATTCGAAACGAAAAAAACCATTGCAATCGTGGCTCACGCAAGACCTCACCCGGCGTTTCGAGGGGCGTATCCTCTCCGTCGATAGTATAGAAGCCCTAACGTGGGGAGTATTACAGGGTGAGGCCATGAGAGATGGCGCCATGTTGCCAATCGCGGACAGTTTGATCGCGGCGGCGGCAAGCGTCCATAACCTGACTGTCGTGACCCGCAATGTGCGTGATATGCAGCGGTGCGGCGTTTCCGTGCTCAATCCCTGGCAATCGGCGACGTAAAGAGGATGGTGTGACCAAGTCATTGAGGGTGATTGATAGCCTGCCGTCGGGGCGTAACAGGGGATAGAGTTCTGATGGACAGCGGTAGCGTTTGGCAAGGGCAGCGTGTGCGGCTACGCGCCGTCGAGCCGTCCGATGGAGAGGCCCATTTCGCCTGGAACCACGATAGCGAGATGGCGCGCCAGGTCGATCGCGTGTGGTTCCCACAGTCGCGTGCGGCGACTGATCGCTGGGCCGCGCAGACGACGCTGGCCGATGCCCAGGGCGACAACTTCGTCTTCGAGATCGAGCGCCTGTCCGGTGAGCACGTCGGCATCATCAATACGCACGGCTGCAACCCGCGCAACGGAACCTTCGCGTATGGCGTGGTCATACGCGCGGAGCACAAGCGGCAGGGCTACGCATCCGACGCGATCAGGGTCGTCCTGCGCCACTACTTCGAGGAGCTGCGCTACCAGAAGGTGACCGTGCGCGTGTACAGCTTCAACGACGCCTCGATCCAACTGCACGAACGGCTGGGCTTCCAGCGCGAGGGTCGTCTGCGCCGCATGATCTACACGCAGGGGCAATTCTTCGACGAGCTCCTCTTCGGCCTGACGAGCGACGAGTTCGCCGCCCGGTCCGGCGGGTAGAAGGAGTTACCGCTCGGTTGTGTCGACGGGCTCCAGCAGGGGATTCTCGCCGGGCTGGCGACCGACCTTGGCCATGTCGACCCACTCGCCGTCCAGGCGCACGCGCACGATGTCCGCCGTGTAATCGTTGTTGGTCCCGTCCTCGCTGCTGTTGGAGAGCAGCCAACTGCCGACGCCATAGACGTCGACCGGCACGGCGAGCTCCTCGAAGCGGCGGATCTTATCCGGCGAGAAACCGCCCGTCACGACGATCTTGACGGCGTGGCACCACGCGCGGGCCTCGTCGAGCCACTCGAAGGGGACGCTCCAGTCGCGCCAGGCGTTGTCGATGGCGCGGCGCAGGTTGTGCACGAGGCGCGGGTTGACCCCGAGGTCGAGTCGCTTGTCGCCCAAGGGCTCGACGCTCTCGTCGCGCAGCGTCCCCCCCGTGTCGGGACGCACACCGCTGAGGCGGTAGCGGGCGGCCTCGTCGCGGTTCCCATCGCGCCACGCGGCGAGGTAGAGCGGGAACATGCGCGCCATCACGCGCAGTGTCGTGCCGACGCAGTCGTTGTGGAAGTCGACCAGCGCCACGCGCGGGATGTGCGCCGGTTCGTAGCGGCAGAACTCGACCATCGTTTCGGCCGTGTCGCCCAGGAAGCAGGCGATGGCCGCGTGCGCGATGGTGCCGCCGCCGCGCCCGCCCCACCACGCGCCCTGCTCGTCTGTGGAGATGCTGCGCTGCGACCGGCGGTTGTTCTCACGGTCGTAGGCCTGGACGGCGAGGGAGTAGGCGTAGCCGTGCAGGGCCTGCAGCTTGTAGTGGGCGAAACGCGCCGGGAAGAAGAGCACGTCCTTGCCGCGCGCCGCGTCGAGCACCGCGTAGACGTTGGTGGCCACGCGCGTGGCCTCGGTCAAGGCGCCCAGGATCGGCGTCTCGAGTACCGCGAAGTCGCGGTAGCGCCCCCGGATGCGCAAGACGGGGCGGACGTCGCGCGGGTCGCCCGCGTACGGCACGCGCACGCCGTCCGGCGCCGCCTCGATCTCCAGCTGGTCGTACGTGCTCACAAAGCGGTCGTCCGCGTCGTAGTAACCCGTGGCCACGCGCAGGATCGCCAGCGCCTCGTCCACCCCTGCCACCACGCTGAACGGCCGCCGCCGCGTGAACACCTGCATCTCCACTTCGATATCGCCCGTGCGGACCTTGTGGGGATCGATGCCGGGCGGGAGCGCGCCGTCGGAGACGGAGCCCGCGAAGGTATAGCCCTCTTTGGCAAGGTGGGCGAGGAGATTGGCGATGTTGAGGAAGTACTTGTCCGAGTACCACCCGCGCGGCAGGCGCTCCGCGTCGAGTTGGAACACCTCGGGGGGTAGGCGCTTGCCGTCGAAAACACTCATGCTGGCTCTCCTCTCCCAGACGTTTTTTCTACAGAGCTCATCGCGGCGCCTTTGCCATGCCCGGCCAGGCGTCGATGGGGTCGGTCGAGCGCACGATATGCATACCGGCCGCGGCGAAGCGGCGTTGCGCCCTCTCGGCTTGCGGCGTGAAGTCGGCGATAAAGCCGCCGTGGCCGTCCGGCACGGTCACGGCCGACATGCAATCCGCCACTAGGTAGACCTTGCCCGCGAGGGCGGGGTCGCGGGCGTTGATCTCGTCGAGCAGGTCCTCGACCGAACTCTTGACGCAGTGGCTGGCGGCCTGTCCCGCGACCACGATGGCATCGGAGCGCAGCAACCGCTCGATGAGCGCCTCGTTCTTGGCGGCCAGCGGTTGTCCGTCGAAGCGCGTCAGGACCTCGGGCTGCAGCGCCGAGTAGTTCTCGGTCAGGGGGTTATCGCCCTTGATCTCCGTCCACGATTGCGCCCCGCGCGCGTAGGAGTGGAACAGGCGCGCCTCGTGCACGACGCCGGCAAGGCTATAGCCCGCGCTGCCCAGGATGCAGTGCGGCGGCCACAGATAGAGCTCGTACTTGCCGGCGCGCTCCAGTTCGGCGCAGTAGAACTCGGTCTGCTTGAGCAGCCAGTCGTAGTCGCCGCCGCACAGCCACGCGGCCACATCGGGGTTGGGTCGATACGTCCCCGCCCGGATGTCGGCGGCGTGGATGACCGTGTGCGCCGGGAGCGGCGCGCCGTCGCGGTCGATCCAGAACGCGGGCGAGAAGATCTGGTAGGCGAGGTGCGTGTCCATCGTGGCCGTAATGGTCGTGATCGCGGCCAGGTTACGATAGATGAAGGCGGCGATGCGCGCGTTGTCCTCCAGCGCGCCCGCGCCGTCGCGGCCGCCCACATAGAGCGAGCCCTCGGGGAAGCAGAAGTCCTTCTGGCAGTCGATCAGCAGCAGATGCAGATCGTAGGGCGCGTGCGTCGCCGGCGGGATAGCGTGGGCGCGGCGCCAGGCCGCCGCGTGGGCGAACAGGGCGGCCTGGTCGGGGCTGTAGTCCCAGCGGCGGGCGTTGGCCGCGTCATAGTGCGGCGGCACAGGCAACCACAGCGTCGCGTTCATATGCGCTCCCCCCTCCTGCTGCTTGACGCGTAGGCGCATCTTAATCGTCCGGACGACCATGGCTCGTGGCTCTGGGACAGCGGCGCGCGCAATAGGTCGCGTCCCGGCACGTCGTCCTTTGCTCCTTAACAGTAGTTGTACTCTCTTAGAGTGTAATTAGCAAGCGCGTTTACTCTCACCATGCGCAAGGCCGCGCCCATCTCCGGCGCCACCGGCGCCGTGCTTTTGGTCACGCGCATAAACATTGCTTGCGGCGTGAGAGGATTATTTGCTAGACTAGGGGGCATCGGGGCGTGGCGCAGCTTGGTAGCGCGTCTGAATGGGGTTCAGAAGGTCGGAGGTTCGAATCCTCTCGCCCCGACCACTGAGGCGAGTCCATCGTGGACTCGCCTTTTTTGTTATATCCGGCGTTTTTCTCTCCATACGTGTTCCAGCAGCTTATATTCTTTCAAGATCTATATCGCGTCTGTCATCGTTTCACACCGTTCAACCAGGCCGACTCGCGCCGTTTCGTGACCCTTTGTCAGTCGCAGGTAACGGCGAGGTAACAACTCACCTTACGTCCGTCGCGGCTACCATCATCCGGCCTGTATCAGCCCAATGAGCATAGCGCTCACGATACGCACCGCGATCGACACGGCGAGAGTCGCCGCGAGGCGGGTTGCCTGCAACCGGCGCGATATAGTTGAATAGTGCGCTGCCCGACATGGCTCAGAGGCAGGAGCCGGGTCGTTAGCCAACGGAGCTCGACTTTCAGCGGAGCGTGCGTCTCCTGTGATCGCTCATCGCTGATCCCTCGTGGATGACGACCACGCCTCGTTCTCGCCTGATGGACGCCTTGGGCGACCTGTGTGGCGCACTGTGCTCAGACCTTACGCCTGGCACAGGTGTTGCGCTTTGATGACAGCGTGATGGGGATGAGACCAGACCGGAGAGGACACGCACAGTGCGCGGCTGCTCACATGGTGCGCGTGTGGCGACGGCTATGGAACATCCCGGTACCGCCTGGGGCGAGCACCCGCCCCATCGCCCCACCAACCAGCATCCCGGCTGCCCTCCTTGGTATACCGCTGACCCTGGCCGTGGTCGGCGACTTCGGCCGGTGCCACGAGGCCGGCGCCGAGTGCGAGGCTGAGAAGGCGGTCGCGCGGCTGATTGCCTCCTGGGCGCCCGACTACGTCCTCACCACGGGCGACAACAACTACCCTGCGGGCGAGTACGGTACGATGGCACCCAACCTACAACCGTACCGCTCCTACATCGAGGCGGGGCGCTTCCTGCCGACCCTGGGCAACCACGACTGGGGCGGCCATGACAACCCCCATGCCTACCTGACGCAGTTCCACCTGCCTGGCAACGGGAGGTACTACCACGCGACGTTAGGCGACCTGGGGCTCTGGGTGCTCGACTCGGACGAGCATGAACCCGATGGCGTCGACGTGGACTCCGTCCAAGCGCGCTGGCTGCGGGAGGCGCTCGCTCGCAGCGATGCATGCCTCAACATTGTCGTCGCGCACCACCCGCCGTACAGTTCGGGGACGCACGGGTCCTCCGCGCACCTGCGCTGGCCGTTCGCTGCGTGGGGGGCCGACGCCGTCCTCTCCGGCCACGAGCACAGCTACGAACGGCTCGAGGTCGACGGCATCCCCTACGTTGTCAACGGTTCCGGGGGCGCGGCGCTGCGCGGCTTCGGCCGGCCGCTGGCCGAGAGTCGGGTGCGGGACGCCGCTCACCACGGCGCGCAGCGCTTGATGGTGGGGGCCGAGGGGGCCGTTATCGAGTTCTGGAGAGTGGGCGGGCAGAGGGCCGATGTAGTCACGCTGCGTCAGGCGGTGATGCGTCGTACGCTCGCACCCTCACGACCTCCCGTATAGAGCGCGAAGAGGGCAGGCATTACATCGTCATGAAGCACCCATCTGCCATTGATCATTAGGTGTGGTTGAAAATGGTGGGGTTGACGATAGCGATCGATAAAGGCAAGGATAAGACGACCGGAGGCCGATAATGGGTTAATACGCTGTGCATCGGGTTGCAGGGCTTCGGCGCAAGGCCTTCATGGCCTGTTCGAATGGCGCTCCGCGAACAGATCGACGTGTTCGACCCGCCGCAACAGGAATGGCTACAGCATCGCCCGGCGCACACAACAAGAAACAGATGTCAATCCGTTGCGCGGATGCACTAAACGGTTTCGTTAGGACGTGCTGAGGTGCGGTATGCTGTGACCTGACGATGATACAACAGAGGAGGAGCGGCGTGCAGTGTCAGCGGTGCGAGGGAAGCCAATTCACGAAGGCCGGGCGCGATCGGGCCGGCCGGCAACTCTCCTGTTGCAGTGCGTGCGGACGACGCCAAACGCCGCGCTCGGCCTCGGCCTTCCGCGGCTACCGCTTCCCTGACGACCTCATCGCGCTCGCCGTGCGCTGGTATGTGCGGTTCCGCTTGCCCTATGCGGTTATTGTGGAACTTCTGGCCGAACGAGGCGTCCATGTCGACGCCTCGACGGTCTTCGACTGGGTCCAGCATTTCACCCCTCTGTATAAAGAAGCGGCGCGCTCGCATCGCCACCGTGTTGGCGCCCGCTGGGCCGTCGATGAGACCTACATCCGGCTGGCGGGCCGCTGGGTCTACGCCTATCGCGCCATCGATGAGCACGGCCAGGTAATCGATGTGTACCTGAGCGAGACGCGCGACACGGCGGCGGCCACAGCCTTCTTCGCGCGGGCCATCGACCAGACCGACGTGCGACCTCGCCGCGTCACGACGGACAAGGCGCCGACCTATCCGCCCGCGCTGCAAGCGGTGGTACCGGACGCGGAGCACGTCACGGGAAAGATGGAGCAGCAGGCCATCGAGCGCGACCACCAACACTTCAAAGGGCGGACGCGCAGTATGCGCGGTTTCCAGCAGCTCGGGTGCGCCCAGGTGGTGTGCGACGGCCATGGCTTCATGCGCAACCTGCGCGACGGCTTCTATCGTTTGGGTGAGCCAACCGGTGACCCGCGTCTGCCGCACGCCCCGCGCTTGATGCGCGCGTGGGACGACCTCACGCAGATCCTTGCCGCGGCATAGCTATCCCTATCAATCGCCTATAGTGGCGGCCTCGGATCGGCCCTTGAGTTTCGACCTCAGCACCACCCAACGAAACCCGCCACCCCACCCCAGCAACAGGACGCCGGCGCTGCCGCCCCATCCGCGCCACCGCCACCCCCATCCTCCGTCCCACCCCTGGCTCCCGCCGCCCCGCCGCTGACCATCTCTGGCGGCGCGCACCGATCGGTCGTTCCCGCTGTGCCTAGCAGCCCCGTTCACAAAAATCAGTCGGTTCCCTCCCCACAAGTTTAGGTTACATGGCGGTAGTGAATCGTCTATGATGAGGGCACGCGGCATGGTCGGTCGCGCGGCACACCGTAGCGCCGGAGAGACACGCTGCGGATCGATCCGCAGCGCGCGCTCAACTGTGCCACGCTTCAGTCTTGAGTTGATGATCTATCGCACAACGGAGAGGAAAAGAGCAATTACGATGGCAACGGACCTGACGACCGACGAGATGAAAGCGTTCGTGCGCCAGCACTTTGACGACTTCGTGAACAACGAGAAGGCGGCGGTGATCCAGCGCAACATGACCGCCGATTTCTACGACCACGACGGGCCTGGTGGAAAGCCTGCGGGGGTTGCGGAGGACGAGGCCATGATGCGGGGGATGTATGAGCGCATGGCCGGCATCAAGGTTACTATCGACGCGATGGTCGCCGAGGGCGACCGCGTCGTCTGCCGCAACACCTGGCGCTGGACCGATGCTACGAGCGGCGCGCCGATGGAGTTTCACGGCTTCGTGGAATGGCGTTTTGAGGGCGACAAGATCGCCGAGCGGTGGGCAACGGTGACCCCGCCGCGCGAAATCTCCTAATTAAGGGAGAGGGACATGGCATCAACCGAGAAGGACAGGATACCGATCGGGCGTGTCGGTAGCGTGGGCGTCACCGACGCCGTGCCCAGCGACTGGGCGCCCGACACTGCGGTCGAGCCCACGGCGCTCGCGGCGTCCGTTGACCGCACCCTGCGTCTCACCGCCGAGTTGGCGCGCCTCCTTGTCGGCGCGCATCAAGCGGCCGCCACCCTGATCGTGGCGGGCGACTGGCCGCACGCGCGCAAGTGGTTCTCGCTCTCACCGAAGTACGCGGCCTGGTTCGCCTACCGCACGCCAGCGGTGGGCATTGGCCTCCATGCGTTGGTGGTCGCGGACAACGCGCCCCTGCGGTTGACCGAGGCGGAACTGGAGGCGCACCCCGCCTGGCAGGACTTCGGGCGCGAGGCGGGCAAGCATCCGCCGCTCCGCGGCTGGTTAGCCGTGCCGCTGGTAGGGCCGGACGGCCGGAACTACGGGCTGTTGCAGCTATCGGACAAGGAGGACGACGCCGACTTCAGCACGGGCGATGAGGAGCGTTTGACACAACTGGCCGCTCTGATCGCGCTGACTCTCGACCGCCTGCGGGTGCTGCACGGGGACGAGCGGATTGGGCAGCACCCGTGAGCAAAGAGAATGCCACGGGGCACGTCGGCGGCGTCCTGGTGGCGCCGCGACCCGGGGTGTAGCCGTCCCGAATGCACGTGCCGCGCGTAGACCGATAGCGTGTCGACCAATAGGAGGAGGGCGCGGTATGACGACGGGCCTACAGGACGGCGAGGATGTCCAGCGGACGCTCACGATCCTGACGACGGAGCACTATAACCTACAGTCCGCGCGGTCGGCGACGATCGCGGAAACGAGCGCGCGGGCCAGCCTGTTCCTGGGAACGGTTTCCAGCGGGTTGATCGCCCTCGGCTTCATCGCGCAAGTCTTGCGGGGCGAGACGCTGATCGTGTTCGCCCTGGTGCTGTTCCCGACCCTGTTCTTCCTGGGGCTGGTGACGTTTGAGCGGGTGCTACAGTCATCGATTCAGGATATCGTCTCCGCGCGTGGGATCAACCGTATTCGCCACTTCTACGTCGAGTTGGACCCCCAGGCCGCCGCCTACGTCATCCTCTCGACGCACGACGATCAAGCGGGCACGATGGGCGACATGGGCATCCGCCCCCCGCGTTGGCAGTCGTTCTTGACGCTGGCTGGCATGAACGCCGTCATCGACGGAGTGATCGCGGGCGTGGTCGGCGGCCTCCTCACTCGTCTGCTCACCACGCGGGCCGGTGGGGACAGCGTGGTACTGCCGCTCGCGTGCGGGGCGATCGTGCTCGTTCTCGCCGTCACGGCCCACCAACGCTATCAGGACGCACAGTGGCGGAGGGCGCTCGGGCCGCTCCCCGTGCTTTTCCCAAGCCCATCCGGTCGGGTGCCCGCGGGCGTGAGCACCGATGCCTGATCCGATCCGTGCCCGTGGCCGGCGCGCCGGACAGACCCTATGGAGGAGAGACGCGGATCAGGGCCAATTGATTGATCAGGAAAGGACACGATATGATTACCGAGGACCAGGTGCAGGGCGTCCCCCTGTTCGCGGCGCTCGACGACGCACAGGTGCGACGCATCGCGGCGCGGGCCGCGGACATACGGCTGGGTGAAGGGGATTGGGCCGCGCGCGAGGGCGAGGCCGGCGCCTTCTATGTGCTCCTGGAGGGCCGCCTCGAGATCACGAAGATGGTCGCGGGCCGCCAACAGAGCCTGGCGTTCCGTGAGGCGGGCGGCTACTTCGGCGAGGTCCCGCTCCTCCTCGGCGCGCCGTTTCTGGCCAGCTTCCGCGCCGTTGAGCCCGCTCATCTGCTGCGCCTCGCGCCAGCCGACTTCAACGCGCTCCTCCAGGCGGCCCCGTCCGTGCGGACAGCCGTGACCGATGCTCTGGTCTCCCGCGTGGGCGGGGTGGAGGAGGCGACGAGCGCGCCCCAACGGATGCCCACGGTGGTCGGTGAGCGCTTCGACGGCGCGTGCCACGACCTCCGCGATTTCCTCGCCCGCAATTTCGTCGCGTTCGAGTGGTTGGATCCCGCGAATGCTGACGAGCGTCCGCGCATCCCGGCCGCCACGCTGGAGGACGGTCGCTATCCGGCGCTCGTGCTGCCGGAGGGCACACTGTTTGTCCGCCCGTCGTTGCGTGTCGCGGCCGAGGCCGTGGGGCTGCGTACCGTCCCCGCCGCCGCCGCCTACGACGTCGTCATCATCGGCGGCGGCCCATCCGGCCTGTCCGCGGCGGTCTACGGGGCGTCGGAGGGGCTGCACACGCTGATGATCGAAGGGACGGCCCCAGGGGGGCAGGCCGGCACCTCGTCGCGCATTGAGAACTACCTGGGCTTCCCCATCGGGCTCGCGGGCGACGAATTGGGCAGCAGGGCGTTCAGCCAGGCGCAGCGGTTCGGCGCGGAGATCGTCGTCACGCGCCAGGTTTGCTCCATTGAACCGGGTGATGGGGCCGACGGGATGCACACGCTCTGCCTGGAAGACGGCGTCACCATCGCGGCGCGGGCGATCGTCCTCTCGGTCGGCGCGACCTATCGGGCGCTCAACGTCCCCGGCATCGAGCCGTTCGTGGGGGCGGGGGTGTACTACGGCGCGGCGCGAACCGAGGCGATCGGCACGCGTGGGTGTTCCATCTATTTGATCGGCGGCGGCAACTCGGCGGGGCAGGCCGCGATGTTTTTCGCCAACTACGCGGCGCGGGTGACGCTCCTGGTGCGCGGACCGTCGCTGGAGGCGTCGATGTCGCAGTACCTTATTGAGCAGTTGGCCACGCGGGCCAACATCGTCGTCCAGACGAATGCGGAGATGGTCGGTGTGGCGGGCCGCAGCCATTTGGACGAGATCGAGATCCGCGATCGCACGCGGGACCGCACCGAGCGGCAGAAAGCCGATGGGGTCTTTATCTTCATCGGCGCGGACGCCAACACAGGCTGGCTCCCCGCCGCCGTCGCGCGCGACGCGCGCGGCTACGTGCTGACGGGGGCCGACATCCCCGCCGCCGCCCGAGACTCCACGCTCGGCCGCGACCTGTACCTGCTGGAGACGAGTGTGCCCGGCATCTTCGCCGCCGGCGACGTCCGCCACGACTCAATGAAGCGCGTGGCGTCGGCGGTCGGCGAGGGGAGTATGACCATTGCGTTCATCCACCAGTATCTGGCGGCGCTGAGCGGCGCTGAGCGGGTGGTGTCGGCGGTGCGGTAGCGCCCGCGTCCGGGACGGGTGGCCGCTGCCGGTTATGTCCCTGTGTGCTGGGTCGCCGCGCGAAACTCCGGCATGCCGGAGTGTGCGGAAACCTGCGTATTAGGCCGCCCGGCGCTCATAGTCGTGGATGAGGCCGCCGAGGACATCGTGGCGCGCGACAACGCCGTCCGAGGGTGAGGGCGCTGTGGGGGCCGGACAGCGTTGATCCAATCCTTGGTGCGGCCGGCGGTGATTGTAGTACGCGACATACTCCGTGAGCACGCGCCAGAGGTGGCGCTCGCCCAGGATGAGCAGATGATTGAGCACCTCCGCACGCGCCGACCTAATCCAGCGTTCCGCCACGGCATTCGCGTTCGGCGCCTGGAATGGGGTGCGGATAATCTCGACCCCCGCGCTCTTGAGAACGGTATCGAAGGTTGCTGGGAACTTTGCATCTCGATCGCGGATGAGGAACCGCATCGGCAACGCGCCATCCTGGATCTCCCAACTCAGGTGCCGGGCCTGGTGCGTGACCCAGGCGGCGGTGGGATGAGCGGTGCAGCCGGCCAGATGCACGCGCCGCGACCCGAGTTCGATAAAGAAGAGGACGTAGAGCGTTCGGAGGAAGGCGGTCTCGACCACGAAGAAGTCACAGGCGAGCATCTGCTGACGATGGCATGTGAGGAAGGTGTGCCCACTTGTGGGACGGCTGGCCCGTCCGGGCGCTGAGGGGACATGGTGGCGTTTGAGGACGTCACGCACCGTCGAGCGGCCGACGGTGTAGGCCAGCTTGACCAATTCGCCCTGGATGCGGGTATAACCCCAGCGCGGGTTCTCGCAGGCCGAGCGCAGGATGAGGGCTTCGATCTCCCCAGCGATCCGCGGTCGCCCTCCCCTTGCGCGGTGTGCGACGATCCACTTGTGGCGGACGAGATCCCGATGCCAGCGGAGTACGGTGTCCGGGCTGACCAGGATGATGGAGCGCCGCCAGAGGCCCCGCACGTCCGCCGTCGCCGCTTTCAGCTTTGTCGCCAGGATGGCCAGGATCAGGTTGTCCCAGCGCGAGAAGCGCGCTGGGTGGCCGGACGTGCGCTGGAGCGTGTGGAGTTGATGGCGCAAGAGCAGGATCTCCAGATCCTTGGCCCGCTCAGAGCGCCCGCGCAGGACGAGACCATCAAGCATGACGGCGACGATCCGAACGATAATACCATAGACCATGTATCGCTCCTCTCCGGCCCAATAGCCATGTTGCCCGGAGGATACCATCTACATCCATCATGTGAGCCTTGACCCAACCTGGATGGGGTTTCTGCATACTACGCCCGACACCGTACTCCGCTGGCATCAGAATCTCGTCCGCCACAATGGACCGTCGCGCACTGATCATGGGGAGGGCGACCGCGGATCGCTGGGGAGATCGACAGGAGAGCGACTATCGCTACGGCGACCGGAATCGGCCCCGCGCGCGCGATAGCACCCGCGTCTCGGTGGGCCGGCGCTTGCCATACGCCGCTCGACCCCCTACCGCAGGCCGGCGGGCGACAGCACGATTGCTACGGCCATGCCAGGGCCTCCCTTTTCGACCTTGCGCCTGTGCTGACTGTGCGAGATATTGGCGTCCATCACGCGCATAGACATGCTAACGGTTGACCAAGAATTGACTGAGTACCGTTGATGGGCCGCCTACTCGGTCGCAACACTGATGCATAACTATCCCATGCGCCAAGGTCATCACCGGCTCTCGTGGACCCGCCATCATGCGTCCCATGCGTGAGCCAACGGTCACCCGAAGAGGGTAGAGGCACAGCGGAGCGGACCGCGACGGTAACGGAAGCGTCTTCCGTATCATGGACTCGGGCATGTAGTCGTTTCGCCGAAGTACTGCAATGCGGGCAAAATAGGTTGACGGCATGAGCCCAGGAAGTTGACATAAAATAGAAGAATCTGGTATGTTCCACATATTCTACACACGATGCTCCGGAACGTTGGATTGGTCACGCCCGTCACCGATAACGACAGCGCGCACATCATCCTGTAGCGCCCGCGCGATGGCCTCCGTCCACGAGCCGAAGCGGGTGACGACAGTCGCGGGCAAGGCCAGCCGGCTTGACCATGCCCCATAGGCGCGTCGACTACCCGACGGATGCTGGAGCACAAACGCGCGAAGATTGTGCAGGAGGGCGGTATCATCTGGTGAGGGTGAGGGAGGTGCGCATGCGGCATGGACGGCACGCGCACGGCTCGGGCTGAGGCCGACGGATAGAGCCACAGCCTGCCAGGTGTTTCCCTGCCGTCGGAGCGTCGCAATGCTCTCGCGGCGATTCTCCACATCGTGGCGATCGACCTGCGAGGCGGGGATGGGATACCAGATTGTCGTCCCGAAGCTGAACCGATGCCCGTCGGTTCCGCCAGAACTTACGATCCGTCGTAAGGGACGCAGTTTGGGCCATATGCGCCACTGAGGTGGCGCCCTGAGGGGCGGAGAGTTCCGTTCCTTGGCCGTCAGTGGTTTCGTAAGAGGTGGGGTGGCATGCGCTTGGGGCTACCGACACGGAACCTTCTGTGTCGGTAGCTGTCTTGGCTCCCGTCACCATCCGTCAGGGTGTCGTGGGCAAGATGGCGATCATGCAGCGCGTCGATAGTCATGGTGCAGGCCCCCCAGGACCGAGATGGAGACGATGGGCGCTGCCGCGTGCGGCATCCCCACTGTCCCATCGTCTTGATCAAGGCTACCGTCTCGTCAGACACCTGCGGCCGCTTTGTGGCTGTAGCCGACCGGACCCGCTAGACGAAACGGTAGCCTTGCCGAGATGGTTGACGACGGGAGACCACTACATCTGGGTAAGCTAGGCCTGACATCGCGCCCGCGAACCGCGCTCTATGCCGTGCGTGAGGGGCTCGTCACGCCAGTTTAGCAGTCTATGTCAAAAGAAACGAATCTGGTATTTGTACCCCTGCTCGATCAGGAACAATTGGCGCTTGGCGCCGAACGTCTGCTCGTCGGTGCCTTTGGAGACCAGCGTATAGAAATAGGACGGGGACTCTTTGGGCCGCAGGATGCGGCCGAGCCGCTGCGCCTCTTCCTGGCGTGATCCAAACGTGCCCGACACCTGGATCAACACGTTGGCGTCCGGCAAGTCGACCGCGAAGTTGGCGACCTTCGAGACGACTAACACCGGGATCAGCCCCCGCTTGAAGTCCGCGTACAGCCGCTCACGTTCGGCGTGCTTGGTTTTGCCTGTAATGAGCGGCGCATGCAACTCCGCGGCCAGGCGCTCCACTTGCGTGATGAACTGGCCGATCACCAGGACCTGGTCGTCCTCGTGGTTGCATAGGATCTCGCGGACGAGCTCGAGCTTTTGCGAGTTTTCAGCCGCGATGCGGAAGCGGTCTTTCTTTTCGGCGTGCGCGTAGAGCAACTCCTCCTCGGGCGGGAGTTTGAGCCGGTATTCGGTGCAGAACGCCTCCGCGATGTAGCCGCGGCTCTCCAGCGTCTTCCAGGGCACGTCGTAGCGCTTGGGACCGATCAGCGCGAACACGTCATCCTGGCGGTCATCTTCGCGGATCAAGGTCGCCGTCAGGCCCAGGCGGCGGCGCGCCTGGATCTCCACGGTGGCCCGGAAGACGGGCGCGGGCAGCATATGCACTTCGTCATAGATGATCAGACCCCAGTTGTGCGCGGTGAAGATGCGCAGGTTGTCCAGCGGGTCGTCTTTGGACGAGCGATGGGTCAGCATCTGATACGTGGTGATCGTCACCGGTTTCATCGTCTTCTCGACGCCGGTGAACTCGCCGATCGCGTCCGGCGCTAGGCCGGTCTTGTCGAGCAACTCGTCGCGCCACTGATGCACCGAGACGTTGTTGGTGGTGATGATCAGCGTCTGGCTCGCCAACTCCGCCATCACGCCCAGGCCGATCATGGTCTTGCCGGAGCCGCAGGGCAGCACGATCACGCCGCTCCCGCCGGTCGCGTGTCCGGCGTGGTAGAAGGCCTGGATGGCGTCCTGCTGGTAGTCGCGCAACTGGAACGGGCGGCCGTCCGGCGTGCAATCCCGCAACGCGATGTCCAGGGCCGTCCCCGCCACATAGCCGCAGAGGTCCTTGACCGGATAGCCCGCCCTGACCAGGGCCTGCTTGAGGTTGCCGCGCTCGTGCACCGGCACGATCAGCGCGCCGTCGCGCTCGTCCCGCCAGAACGGTTGTAGCGCCTGGTCGTGGCGCAGGCGTTCCAGGATAGTCGCGTCGGCCACATCCAGGCGCAGGTAGTCCGGCGACTCGCTTGTGCACAGGACCAGCTTCCCGTAGACGCTGTACCACTCGCGTAGATCGGTTAGCACGTTGGCGGGCGTGTCGTACTTGGCGAACCGCTTCAGCCCATCCAGGATATCCGCGAGCGGGATGTCCAGCGCGGCGGCGTTCCACAGCGTCAAGGGCGTGATCTTATAGCTGTGGATGAACTCCGGCGATTTGACCAGTTCCGCGAACGCGCCCAGGAAGTCGCGGCAGTCGGCGTAGTCGGGGTGGTCCACTTCGAGCAGCAAGCTGTGGTCGCTCTGTATGATTAACGGGCCGCGGACACTCACGCTCATGCCAGGTCCTCCACGCGGATCGTGTACGCGTCGCTCAACTGCTTGATAGCCTCTTTGATCCGGGCTTCGTCCCTCTTGGCGAGGGTCAGGGCGCGTTTCTCCTTATCGATCTCGACGACGCAGCGCGCCTCGAGCAGCGCCTTACGAAGGTCGTCGAACAGGCCGTCGTCGGGGACGTGCAGCGCGATCAACGTCTCGCGCCGCAACGTCACCGCCTTTTTCGCGCCCTTTCCCTTTGCCGGCGTCTGGGGCGCCGCTATTGTTTTGGCGAAGACCGTACGCGCCTTCGCGGGCAACGCCTCCAAGGCCGCGTCGCCATGCCGGACGCGCAGGGCGATCGCGCCAGACTCCGTTAGGCGGGCGAACAGCGCGCCCGGATCGCGCGCCAGCCGCAGCGAGCCGCCTATCTTTTCGGTCGTGAAAGAGTCGGCGGCGTATGTATCGGCCGACTCGACCAGCCCGAAGCCGTCGTAGAGCGTGAAGGCGTCGGCGAGCCCGCTCCATTCTTCGAGTTCGACCGCTACGTTCTGCGGCAGCTCCCGCCCGCTCACGTTTTTCAGCAGCGCGATCACGTCCAGTCCGGCATGCGCGGCCAGCGCCGCCGCGACCTTTTGCTTGTGCAGCTTGAGGATCGACGTCGTATCCTCGCGGACGATGTCGGCCAGCGGCGACAGCTGCTCGATCAGGGCCGCCGGATAGAACGCCGACTCGATGTAGATCTCGAAGGTCGGCTGGACGGTGACTATCGGTTGTGGGATGTCGCCGCGCATGGCCTGGAGGAAGCGCTCGTTGATCCGGAACGCCGTGAGCAGGCCGCGCGACGGCTTGGCGTGACTTTCCGACTGATCCGCGTAGGCGACGTCGACGTAGCCGAGCGTCAGCGGCAGCCCTTCGAGGAAGCGCTCGACGTAGCGGCCCTCGACGCGCTCGAAGGCGTCCGGCGCGTCGTCGGGAATAGAGTCCTGGTTGTAGAGGTATGTATCTTTATACTCGTGGAAATTCCCGTAGCGCTTCTCGCTGGTTTTATAGTATTTGTTTACCGGAAGCTTCTTGGGGATCAAGAAATAGGGATGGTTGGCTTTCAGGAACGCGACGAGGTCCGCGGTCCTGTGCCAGACGCCCGGCTCATAGCCCTGTAGCAGATCAAGTAGGAAGCGGCGAGTCGCGGCGATATCAAGCGTGGGCATCACGCCAACGCCGCTGCCCCAGTTGGGGAAGCGGTCCAGCCGTCCGTGGATGCCGACCGCGTAGAACTCGTTGTAGCTGGACGTATAGTCGTCCGCCAGCGTGTCCCGTAGACGGCGCTCCTGCGCGGCGAGGGGTAGCGCCAGGAACGTGCGATAGGCGTCGGCGTTGAAACGCATGAAATTATCGGGGAACGAGGGCTCTTGGCTGCTGTACCCGCGATACTCGCCTTTCGTGTTGTAGGTGACGACGCCCAGCTTGCGCGCCAGCCAGTCCACGTACGCGATCCAGCTGTACGCGTCGGCGCCATACTCGTAGATCTCCTCGTCGCCGCCGTCGCCGCGCTCCCCTCCCGGCCCGCCGTCTTTGATCAACCGCTCCAGTCGTTTGTAGTCCGCCTGGGGCAGGTCGTTCCCGCGATACGAGCGCTTGATGACGCGTCCGTTCACGTACCCGACGAAGGTATGCAGATCGCGGCGCAGGTCGTTGGGGTTCGCGTAGATGGTCAGCGCGTCGGGGTCAACCGGCGTTGGGGGCGCCGTTTTGATAGATGTCTTTGTAGGTGTCATAGAACTCTTAGATGTCATGGGTGTTTTGGGCCTTATGCGGCGTGTACCGTCTTGACGACATGCCCGGCTTTCTTCAGCAGTTTCTCGATGTCGCCAAGCATGGCGCGCGGGAAGGCGATATACTCGTCCGACAGGGTGACGAGCCGCGCCGACGGCGCGCCGTCGGCGCGGCCAAACGCTTGCTGCAGCTTCACCCGCAAGCTTAGATCGGTGACGCGCGCCACCAGTAGATTCTCGTGGATGATGAGCTTAGCCCACTGCGCGTCGATCCGCTTGAGCGCGGCCTGAAACTCGGGGCTGTGCGCTTTGAGATAGCGCATGATCGCGTGCTCACGCGATGAGTCTAGCGCGTCGACCATCTTGACGACGTTTGGGTTGACCCTCAAGCGCCCGCCTTCGACTGTGAGCGTGGCGACGCGGTTGAGGAGGTCGAGCGCCTCGTACGGGACCTTGTCCAGATCCACGAACACCCGCTCGTCGGCGATGGGCAGGTAGCCGTCCGGCGCGTCGTCCGCGGGCGTCCCTGCGTCGCCGGCCATCCTATAGTAGTCCGCGCCATCGGCGCTGTAGCGGACCAGGCAGTTATTGTCCCACCCCGCCTGGC
>JAABUZ0100003917.1_pt1 | contig 21238 bp, 19 predicted proteins | sample 5562091 | NCBI WGS metagenome assembly JAABUZ01 (sample SAMN12813069, study PRJNA571459) | rock metagenome | isolation source: Antarctica rocks | place: Antarctica: Victoria Land, Linnaeus Terrace sud | collected 2015-12-21
AATTTCAGGTGCTCAGTGGAAACGGGAAAACGTCCCTCAAGTGCTAGCTCATCGTTGTGCTTACCTGAATGGACGCCTTGCTGTCGCTTGAATAAAAAGTGGGATGCTCCCCTTGTTCAACAACTAGGTGAACGCCAATTTGGTCATATTCCGCGTGTGGGGGATGCTTTTTGCGGGGGTGGCAGTGTCCCCTTTGAAGCGGCTCGGATTGGTTGTGAGGCTTACGGCTCTGACTTGAATCCTGTGGCAGCATTGCTAACATGGGCAGCCTTAAATATTGTCGGCGGTGGTGAAGAAGTTGCTAAACAGGTACGCCAAGCTCAACAAGAAGTTTATCATGCCGTAGACCAACAAATTACTGCTTGGGGCATTGAACATAATGAGCAGGGTTGGAGAGCAGATGCTTATCTTTACTGCAATGAAACTAAGTGTCCTGAATGTGGCTGGATGGTTCCCTTGGCACCGAGTTGGGTGATTGGCGAAAAAACCCGCACAGTTGCTAAACTCAAGCCGGATGAGGTAAATCAACGTTTTGAGATTTTGATAGAATCCGGTGTTTCACCCGGGGAGATGCAAGTAGCAAAAGCATCTGGTACAGTCAAGGATTCTGCCTTGATTTGCCCTTATTGTCATCAGTCTACACCGATGATCATGATTCGGGGCGATCGCCGCTCTGTCAATGGTACGGAATATGGTCTGAGGCTCTGGGAAAATGATGACCTTGTACCCCGTCCTGATGATGTATTTCAGAAGCGTCTCTATTGCATTCGCTGGGTAGAAACCTATCTAGATGAAAACGGCAAGCAACAAACAAACCGCTTCTATCGCGCTCCTGATGAATATGACTTAATAAGAGAAGAAACAGTACTGGAATTATTACGTGAGAGTTTTCACGATTGGCAGGAAAAAGGCTACATTCCCAGTCGTCGTATTGAACCAGGAGACAAAACCGACGAACCCATCCGCACACGGGGTTGGACGCACTGGCATCATTTGTTTACAGTGAGGGAACTACTCATTCACGGTAAACTACTAGAAAGTGTATTTAGCAAAAGTTTTTTATCAGACATAGGAGTTGCTGTCCTGTTAGGAGTTGGAAGGTGTACTGATTGGAATAGCAAATTGTGCCGATGGGATTCAAGCGCCGCTAATGAGAAAGTAGCACAAATTTTTAGCAATCAAGCTCTTAACACTCTATCCACATATGCGTCGAAAGGCTTTGTTACACTAGCAAATTCTTGGTTTTTGAGTATTCCATTGTCAGGTAAATGTAATTCTCCTACTATTCAGGTTGGAGATGGACGGCAGACTGATTTAGAGTGTGACCTTTGGATAACAGATCCGCCCTATGCCGATGCAGTTAACTATCACGAACTCTCAGAATTTTTCCTGGCATGGTACGAAAAACACATCATCAAACTGTTCTCTAACTGGTACATAGATAGCAAACGCGTCCTTGCAATCACCGGATGTGACGAAAACTTCCGCAAAAGCATGGTGGAGTGCTATGGCAACCTAGCAAAGCATATGCCAGATAATGGCATCCAAGTTGTCATGTTCACCCATCAAGATGCAGGGGTGTGGGCTGACTTGGCACTCATCCTTTGGGCATCAGGTTTGCGCGTAACAGCAGCATGGTGTATCGCTACAGAAACCGATTCAGCTTTAAAAGAAGGCAACTACGTCCAGGGAACCGTCCTCCTTGTCCTCCGTAAACAAACCTCTGATGATACAGCCTTCCTCGATGAACTTTATCCCCAAGTCGAAAACGAAGTCAAAGCCCAGCTGGACTCCATGCTGGCACTAGAAGACAAAGAAGACCCCAATTTTGGTGATACTGATTACCAACTGGCTGCCTATGCTGCTGCCTTGCGGGTGCTTACCCAATACAAGAATATTGAAGATATCGACATAACTTACGAGTTGTCGAAGCCACGCCAAAAGGGGCAGGCATCCCCGATTGAACAAATCATTGCTGAGGCGGTGAAAGTAGCCTGTGACTACCTTGTACCTCAAGGCTTCAATTCCTACACCTGGAAGTCTCTCACTCCCGATGAGCGGTTTTACCTCAAGGGACTAGACATTGAAAGTCATGGCGAATATCGCTCGGGTGCCTACCAGGAACTAGCACGGGGCTTCGGCGTAAAAGAATACAAGTCGCTTCTCTCCAGTGGCAAAGCGAATCAAACCCGACTGAAGACAGCCACCGAGTTCGGCTCACGCCAACTGGCAGATATCGGGTTTGGTGCAACTTTGGTGCGAAATAGCCTATTTGCAATTCGGGAAGTGGTTCGCACTGGTGAGGCTCAAACTGGTAAAAACTGGCTGCGTAACGAAGTGCAGAATTACTGGAATCAGCGCAAAACCCTGATCGAGATTCTCCGCTACCTCTCAACTATGGCTATTAAAATGGAACACTGGCAAGTGGATGCTAAAGTTGCTCGGTTATTAGCTGGTGCAGTGGAAAATGATAGTATTTGAAACTTAGAAACCCGGTTTCTTTAAGAATGGCAATTCGGCGGTTTTCTTCCCGGCGGCAGAAACTCGATCAATCGTTCCTCACTCAGCGACTTCAGGGGGCGAAGTCCTACGATCGCATTGCTGGGTATTTCAGTTCCTCAATCCTGGAAATAGCCGGTGAAGCTCTGGAGACGATGACTGGTCTAATTCGGGTTGTCTGTAACTCAGACTTAGATGTGCGCGACGTGGAAACAGCGAAAGCTGCTAACTATGCTATGCGTCGGGAGTGGTGTGCGTCATTACCAGAAAAATACAACGCCAACAGTAAACCCCGCTTTGCCCGTCTTTATGAGTTTCTCCGTTCTGGCAAGATGCAGATCAAGGTGCTGCCCTGCGAGAAGTTTGGCTTATTGCATGGCAAAGCTGGGGTGATTACGCTCTTTGACGGACGCAAGACCTCGTTCATGGGCAGTGCTAACGAAACCTATCACGCCTGGAAGTTACATTATGAACTGGTCTGGGAAGATGATTCCCCCGAAGCTATCCAATGGGTGCAAGAAGAGTTCAACGCTCTGTGGAACAGTCCTTTTGCTGTGAACCTGGCTGATTTCGTAGTGGAAGATGTTGGTCGCCTAGTTAAGCGTACCGTAATTTCCAGTGTAGAGGTGTGGCGAGAAGATCCAGAACCAGCGTCACCAATTATTGAGACGCCAGTTTACCGACAGGAATATGGCGTTTGGGAACACCAGAAGTATTTCGTCAAGTTAGCCTTCGATGCCCACCGAGATCCCCATGGTGCCCGGTTTGTTTTGGCAGATATGGTTGGGCTGGGTAAGACGATGCAGCTGGCAATGTCAGCTATGCTCATGGCTCTTTACGGGGACAAACCAGTGCTGATTCTAGTGCCAAAGCCCCTGCTCTGGCAATGGCAGGACGAGATGAAAAACCTGTTAGATGTGCCAACGGCCGTCTGGAACGGCAAGCGGTGGATAGATGAAAATGGCATTGAGTATCCTGTTACTGGTGCCACGGGAATCAAGAAATGCCCCCGTCAAGTGGGAATTGTTTCCCAAGGGCTAATTACAAGAAAGTCCGAGGCGGCTGAATGTCTTAAGGAACTTACTTACGAATGTGTGATTGTGGATGAAGCCCACCGGGCACGGCGCAAGAACCTAGGTCCCGACCGAGAGAATGAAAAGCCCGACCCTAACAAGCTCCTGGCATTTCTCTACGAAATTTCGCCTCGAACCAAGAGTCTATTGCTGGCAACAGCAACGCCGGTTCAGCTTTATCCAGTAGAGGCTTGGGACTTACTGAATGTGCTTGCTGTTGAAAATGAGTTTGTCCTGGGGAATACTTGGAGCCATTGGCGTAAGGCAGAGGCAGCCCTTGGCGTAGTGATAGGAAGAAATGCCTTACCTGAGGATGTTCTAGATTTGTGGGGTTGGATTCGCAATCCCTTGCCCCCAGCTTCAGAAGACCGAAATTTTGAAATGATTCGTCGCTCTCTGAAGCTGCCTGATAGTGTAGCGGTGGCATCTGGGGATGCGTGGGAAAAGCTAAAGAAACCTGACCAAAGGCGGGTACAGGATTTGTCACGGGATTTGGCAGAGCGTCACAACCCATTTATCCGTCACATTGTCCGGCGCACACGTGAGTACTTGGAAACCACCATTGACCCCCAGACGGGTGAACCTTACCTGAAACCAGTGAAGGTGGAGCTGTTTGGTGAAAGTGACAAAGAAGCTATCCGACTGCTGCCTTACCTCAAAGATGCTTATGACTTAGCTGAAGAATTTTGTCAGTTGCTTGGTTCTAGGATGAGGGGTGCGGGTTTCCTTAAGACATTGTTGCTACGGCGTGTAGGCAGCACTATCTACGCGGGGATGAACACTGTTGCTACGGCGTGTAGGCAGCACTATCTACGCGGGGATGAACACCGCCAAAAATATGCTTGACGATTGGGAAGATATTGAGTCGGAGGACGACTCGGACGAAGAAGTTGTTGAAGTAGAAAAGCTTAAGTCTTTGACTTCAGCTGAGCGAGAGATACTACAGGCGTTCGTAAATGCCCTGGAAGCCAACCAGGAGCGTGACCCTAAATACCAAGTTGTAGTTGATGTGCTTTTGCATCGAGGGTGGCTGGAAGCAGGGTGCATTATCTTTTCACAATATTTTGACTCGATTTTTTGGTTAGGTAATCAACTTTCTCAGGAGCTTCCCCAAGAAACCATTGGCATCTATGCTGGTGGGCAAAAGTCAGGAATCATCAGTGGTGGAGTGTTTACAAGACAAGAGCGGGAAGAACTGAAACAAATGGTTAGACGGGGGGAGATTCGATTGCTACTAGGAACCGACGCAGCAAGTGAAGGACTCAATCTTCAACGGCTCGGCACCCTAATTAATCTCGACCTCCCCTGGAATCCCACTCGGCTGGAGCAGCGCAAGGGGCGGATTCAACGCATCGGTCAACTACGGGACATAGTGTATGTATACAACATGCGCTACAAAGGATCGGTTGAAGACCGTGTTCACGAACTACTATCCGATCGCTTGGCAGCGATTCATCAGATGTTTGGTCAGATTCCTGATGTTCTAGAAGACGTGTGGATAGAAGTGGCAATGGGGGAAATTGAACGTGCTAAAAAGACCATCGATGCTGTGCCTAAACAGCACCCGATGATGCGCAAATATCACCAAAAAATTGAAAAGATTGCTTGGGAGTCCTGCGCTCAAGTCTTGGATGCAAGCGATCAAAGACAACACCTTTTGCAGGGGTGGTGATAGCAAAGGTTCATTCAAGGAAGTAGACAACTGCGCCCCTATACGTCTCGGTGAATGGGTTGCTGATTTTTTTTCTCTTGTAACTCTCGCTCCACTTGAGCCGTAATCGTTTGCCTGAGCCATTCGGTCATATTAGGGAGCGATCGCACGTAGGCATCCAACTCGGCGCTCACTCTGACTGCTAGTGGCCTTTGTGCCAATGGCTCATCACCATAAAGAGGTTTTATTTTGTGAGAAGGGTTGGGGTTCGCCATGGGTATTGTGTGTTAACGGGTAGGGTGTTATAATAGAGTGGTTAATGCCAGAGGAACGAGTTGACGACTTAGATCCTCTGGCAATGCAGCACACAAAGGAGTGTCTACATATGAATTTTAACCTCAAAGACGAAGCAGCGATCGCCCAAGACGAGTTAAATAGCTACTTGGAAGCACAGGTAAGAGCGATCGCTCCTAGATTCAAGTGTCTGGTTCCAGTCAATATTAAAGTAGAGCGCGTCGGCTTCACGCGCAACGCTTCCCGCACGCCCTACATAGTCTATAAAGTTGGCGATCGCCGTTGCTGCACTTTCGTCAAGCGGCTGTTCTTCCTGGAATTGGTGCAGGTGCTGTTGAAGGTGAAGTACAGCATAGAGGATCGGATTCGGAGTATCACGTCGTCAGAATATTTCGGTCTGTCAGTAGAAACGACAGAGCAGCCCAAATACATCCCTAGCAGCTACATCAACACGTTTTTGGAGCGCTACAACCAAGTAGCGCTGGAAAAGACCGCGCCGCAGCAGTGTGGTTGCAACGATTTGTATGACATGTGCCTGCACTTGATAGCAAGGACATTACATAATGGCGTGAAAGTTAAAAGCTTTACTCGTCTGATGCGAGAGGAAGCCCATGAGCGCAAATAATGCTCAATAAACCTTATTTTTTAGATTCAAACATATTTTTGTATGTTTTGTCTAACCCACACCCGGAAAGACTGTCGGAGCGCTCTTCTTCCATCAGCTAGGTTCTGCTGGATGAAATTAAGTAGGGACTTTACCGGGAATTTAGGGAAAGCAATACTGGCTTCTGTCTCAACGTATGTTCCACTAATCAGTTGATATATCCGCAACTGCTTGCGGTCATAGCGCCAAACCTCTGAAACACCTAGTCGGGCATAAATCGGCAAGCTGTCCAGAGACTTGCTTGTGATATCAATTTCCAGCACTAAATCAGGTGGAGGATCTTGGCTCAAATCAATATCCAACCTACCTCTAATTGCCGGAAAATTTTGGATATAGAAGCATTCATCTGGCTCTGCGCCAGCCGCCTCTTTTCGCTTTCTCCAGGTGGTAGAACCAAAACATTCGTACTCAAACCCCAGTTCATCTGCCAAGTCTTTTACCAGATCACCGATGCTACTTTTGAAGTACTCGTGTTCTGGTAGGGGCGTCATGATTTCTAGTGTTTGATCGTAGTAGGTGATTTTTGATGAGCGATGTTCCCCGAGTTCCAAAAGAATGTCCTCGAACTGCTGCCAACTCACGTTTTGCAGTAGAACACTCTGCCCTGGTGGAACAATCAATTGATTTAGTTCAATGCTGAGGTTGGTTGTCATGCGCTCGCCTATCTACCCCTAGATGTAGCAAGATAGCATTATCAAGACACGGTTTTGACAAGAGTCAGTTGCACAATGCCCCTAACCGAAACATTTAGACATGCCCGACACTCCTAGCTCACCCGTAAAGCGCAAGTCAAGCACAACCGAGCATACACTATCGCTCCCTGACCAACAGCTCCGCTACAATGCCATTTGCGAGTGGCAAACTCTGTTTGAGCTAGAATTACCCACTGCCGAAATGTTTCATGTAGCTTATCTGGCTGAGGCAGAAGATTCCCCGCGACGACCGCTCACGTTTGTGTTCAACGGCGGACCAGGAGCTGCCTCAGCCTATCTGCACATGGGAGCACTCGGTCCGAAGCGGATCTATTTTGGCGCTAGCGGTAGCCTGCCCAAACCTCCAGTCCGGTTAGTGGACAATGTCGAAACTTGGCTGAGCTTTACGGATCTGGTATTCATTGATCCGATTGGCACGGGCTTCAGCCGCAGTTTGCCTCAAGACAAAGATAGCCAGGGCAAATCTGGTGAAACCAGCCCAAATCAGGCAGACAAACCCAAGGAGGAAGTTTTCTGGGAAGTCGAGAGGGACTTGAAAGCTTTAGGAGAGTTCATCCAGAGATTTCTCTCTCGGCATAAGCGCTGGCTGTCACCCATTTTTATTGCTGGAGAGAGTTACGGCGGCTTTCGGGTTGCCAAGTTAGCCCGCAAGCTACAGCAGGAATTTGGCGTCGGGCTTTCAGGAGCCATTCTCATCTCTCCGGCAATGGAATTTAGTCTCCTGGGCGGTAACGATTACAACCTCACCTCCTGGGCAACCCTGCTCCCTTCCTTGGCAGCGGCAGCCGCTCATCATGGTCGCGCTCAATGGGCAGGGAAACCGGGAGAAATGCAAGCTCACATGGCTGCCGCCGAACAGTTTGCCCGCAAGACACTAATCCCACTTTTGGCGATGGGAGATACTCTCACACCCGATGAGCGTCAAGCGGCTTATCAGCAACTAGCAGATTTGATCGGCTTGCCTCTGACACTAGTTGAAAGACAGGCTGGACGGATCGGCATCGAAGTCTTTGCTAGGGAACTGCTGCGAGATCAACAAAGGATTGTAGGACTGTATGACGCTTCGATCACGGCTCTTGATCCCTTTCCTGATCGCCTGGTATACGAAGGTATTGATCCAACCCTAGATGGGTTGGATCGACTGTTTACGGGAGCGATCAACAGTCATTTGCGGGATATGTTGGGAGTGGAGACCGACTTAGCTTACTATCTGCTGAACTTAGAAACGTTCAAAGCCTGGAAGTTTGATCTCAAAGGCGATTTGAGACAGGGCTTTATCGGGGCGGTGGATTATTTGCGCGTGGGGATGACGCTGAACCCCTACATGCAGGTGTATATCACCCATGGATTTTTTGATCTGGTAACTCCCTATTTTGCTTCAACCCATCTGGCAGATCTGATGAAACTCAATCCTGAGATTCGCCCCAATCTAACGCTGAGGCATTTTCCGGGTGGGCATATGTTCTACACTTGGGATGAATCACGCCAGCAGTGGTTTGCTCAGATGAAAACCTTCTACCAGGAGGCGACGGCATGACTGAAGTATTTAATCTGGCGTTTTGAGAAGCTGTCTAAATCAAGACGAGGTTATCTCGGTGGATGACGGTTTCGGCACCAGGGTGACCCAAAATGGCAGGAATTTGATTAGATTGACGCCCTTGAATCTGCCGCAGTTCGGCGCTACTGTAGTTCACGAGTCCCCTGGCAATTTCACTACCGCTTTTGTCGCATAACTGCACCGCCTCCTGAGCGTAGAACTCCCCCTCCACTGCCGTAATTCCAGCAGCTAAAAGGGACTTCCCGCCCTGAGAAATTGCTTCCACCGCTCCCTCATCCAGGTGAAGCTTCCCAACTGGAATTAAACCGTGTGCAATCCAGCGTTTACGAGCTCTACTGGGCTGGAGTTGGGGTTCAAACTGAGTGCCCAGGGGTTCTCCCTGCAAGATTTTTTCGATATTGTGGGGGAACCGCCCTTCGGTGATAACGGTTCGCACACCGGCAGCCGTGGCAATCCGTGCTGCCGCAATTTTGGTGACCATGCCGCCGGTACCCCATTGGGAGCCGCGACCGCCGGTTTGCACCTGTAATTGAGCCAATTGCGAAGAGTGACTAACTAACGATATAGGCTGGGCATCGGGTACAGAGCGCGGGTCCGCTGAGTAAAGCCGATCCACATCGGTCAGCAAAAACAGCCAATCTGCCTCCACTAAGCTGGCAACCAGAGCCGAAAGCGTGTCATTGTCCCCAAACTTTAGCTCCTCAACTGCTACCGTGTCATTCTCATTCACTACCGGAATGACTCCCAGTCCCAGTAGTTCCTGAAAGGTGTTGTAAGCATTGAGATAGCGGCTACGCTGCACCAAGTCACTCCGCGTCAATAAGACTTGGGCAATTGGCTGTTGCAGAGTTGTAAATAAATCATCGTACACGCGTATCAACCGTCCCTGACCCACCGCTGCTACCGCCTGTTTCAGCGCCATCCTACGGGGGCGCTCAGTTAACCCCAACCGAGCGCAGCCAACCCCGACTGCCCCTGAGGAAACCAGAATCACCTGATGACCACGGCGACGCAGATCACTCAGAGTTTCCGCCAATGTGGCGATGGTAGAGAGAGCCAGCTGACCTGTTTCTGGTTGTGTCAAGCTGGAAGTGCCAATTTTGACAACAAGCTTTTGAGGCATAAGGAAACATCGTAAAGCGCCAGTCCCTCTATGCTGAAGGCCGACGCTTTACGAAATGTATTATTAGGTATTTATTGCTAGGGTCTTTATTCAGCTGACCCCATTTGAACTATACCTATAATCCCAGATGTCTGTAAAAAATCAAACGCTTTTAATAATCTCTTAATTTTTAGATTTTTCCAGATCTGTCCTATTTTGTTAATTTTTCTTTCTTGGGTGTGATCGAGGCTCCCATGAATTGAGACAGCAAGACCTCAAAGTTGCGTATCGGATAGGAGCGGACGGCTTCACCCGGAGCAACAATTGGTTCGACCAAAATGGTAAACATTCCCAGACGATTACCCGCTAGCACATCGGTAAACAAGCGATCGCCCACCATCGCCACTTGTTCCACTGGCAGGTTCATGGCGGCAACTGCCTGCCTTAACTTGCGTCGTGAGGGCTTGACTGCACCAAGGATGTAAGGTAGATTTACAGATTGGGCGATCCTACTAATCCGCGTCTCACTAAGGTTATTGCTCACTAACCACAGCACTGCCACAAGTCTTATTTGCTCCACCCACTGTCGCAGTTCAGCCGAAGCCTCAGTTGCTTTTATCGGCACCAGTGTTTCATCCACATCCAACACCAGCCCCTTAAGCTGGTATTGCTCGAGAATGTCTGGTGTCAGACTCAGGACTGAGCTTTCCAGAATTAAGTCAGGCTGTAAGAGTTCGTTCCAGGCCATTTTCAATGTTGTTTTCGGATTGCGATTCGCGCTGCTTCGTGTTCGGATAGGGTGCGACTGAAGACATGGGTACCATCGTAGCGCGCCACGAAATAGAGGTAAGGGGTGTTTTCAGGATAGAGCGCCGCTTTTAGACTTGCCAATCCGGGGCTAGCGATTGGGGTAGGTGGTAATCCGGGGTTGAGATAGGTGTTGTAAGGAGAAGGCGTTTTTACCTGAGTTAAAGTTAGCGGCTGATCTGCTGTTTGGTGGATGTCCAAACCGTACTCGACTGTAGGATCTGAGCCTAGACGTATTCCTTGCCGCAGCCTAGATATGAACACCCCAGCAATGCGAGGGCGCTCTGCCGGAACCACTGCTTCTTTTTCCACAATACTGCCAAGGGTCACCCACTGAAGCAGGTTGAGTTTGGTTTGGTTTTGGCCTTGTTTGTAAAGCGGCAGCGCCAGTTGCTGGAATTGGTTGAGCATTTGTTGCACGACGGTTTGGGGCGTGAGGCGATCGCCGCTCAGCTTGTATGTATCAGGGTACAAAAAACCTTCCAAGTTAGGCACCTCAGGGGGTAGCCATGGGTACTGGTTGGGGTTAATCTGGCTTGCCACCGCTAGAAAATCTTTGGCGGGGAAAAAGCCTTGCGCTTCAAAGTAAGCTGCCATCTGTCGCAGCGACCAGCCTTCGCGGATTGTGAAGCTGCGCTGGACGACCTTGCCCGTCCAAATTTTCTGTGCAATCGCCGACATCGGCTCCGTAGGCGATAACTGGTAGGTACCCGCTTTGAATCCACCCTTAGGGTCTTGGCACCGCAACCAACGCCCCCACAGCTCCCAGGCCACGCTAGAGTGAATCAAGCCTGCCGCCTTCAGGTGACGACCAATTTGAGAAGTCGCCGTCCCGGGCGGAATTTTGATTTGCACCCCTTTTGCTTCGACTGTTTCCTTCGCCGTAGTTGCTGCACTTGATTGGGATGGCCCACTTGCCCAACTCCACCAAGCCCAGCCCTGCCACACACAAAGTCCAAGCGTGACTGGTAGCAGACCTAATACAAACGACCGCTTCAAATTGCGTTGCACCACTTTCATGCTATTTGCCGTAACTCATCATTCCCTACGGCAGTAGTCTATGCTATTCGAGCTCATCAAACAGTTGCTCTTCTAACAGCGGCTGGACTTGGCGAAACTCTTCTGGAGAAAGTAACTGCGGTTGACCCGTTTCAGTCAGCCTGGCAAAAAACAGCAGTGGGTCAAGAGGTGTATAAATTGTGTACTCCTGCTCCTCGTAGTAGAAACTCGCCAGTAACTGTAATTGCTCCGGCTCTAACTCTGCCCCTTCCTCCTCGATTTCCAGCGTAAATAGCTCCGTCTCCTCAACGGTCGGTAGCTCCCCGGCAACCGTCAGGGCAAAGGCAGTGCGCTTGAGTATGAGGTTCTGCTCAGCCAGGACAGCTTCGGCGAGGTCAAAGATTTGATCAATAGTCGCGTCGTCTTCTACTGGGATTGCTTCCTCCTCCTCTCCGTCACCCTGCCAAGCGAAAATTTCGATAGCAGAGTCAACAGGAAGAAGTAAAACGTACTCTTGATCTTCCACTGAGAGCGATCGCTCTATGTAACAGGGGAGCGATCGCCCAGCTTCATCCGTCAGCGTGACGGCAGCGGCATGGGAATGCTCATTGTCTTGAGATGATTCAGATGAAAACATAGCCGATGTTGGACTGTCTAATTACAGAAAAGAGCGGTAATTGGTCAACCGTTCACTCCTAGCGCCTGTCAAAGCCAAGAGCTATCACCTCTTGTGAGGTGAACTCTGTCAGATTTCAGAATATCACGCGCTTTGTCTAGTAGCCATTAGTTGTTAGCATTTGGACTGAAACAGATGTCCATCAAGAGCGCTAATTGCTACTCGCCAAGCAATCAGTTGAGCGCTTGGCGCGGCTCTCGTCTAACCATTGCTGCAAAATCAGGCACGCTGCCTTCCGGTCAATCAGACCTTTATTGCGCGAGGGTGAAAGGTTTTCTGCAAGCAGTAGCTGTTCAGCCTGAAATGAAGTCAGTCGCTCATCTACATACTCCAAAGGCAACTGCAGCACCTTGGCAATTCTTCGAGCAAACTTTTGCACCTGTTTGGCTTGAAAGCCTATCGAGCCGTTCATCGAATAAGGTAAACCCACGACCAGGATTTGAACTTGGCGCTCTTGAATTAGGAGTTGAAGTTGCGCCACATCTTGGTCAAACGATTGGCGCTCAATCGTCATCAAACCCGTGGCAATCAAACCCGTGCCATCACAGCCTGCCACGCCAATGCGCTTTCTTCCGACATCTAACCCCAGAGCTGATATTCTCGACATCCTACTGCCCATTTCCCACTCCCGGTTCTGGTGAACTGGATTGCGGCGATGCTTCCAACGAGCTGCGGTGCGAATACGTAGCAGGGTCGGGCAAGGAATTCAACTGTCCAGAAATCGGGTGTGATGAATTGGTCTTCACCGTTGATTCTGGCGACGGCTGCTGCCCTAATCGTCGCCATGACATCCCGCCTGGTATTGGTTTGCGAGCGGGTTGGAGACCCTGTAGCACGTCAGACCACTGGATTCCTTCTAAAGAAACAAACTTAGACTCCCGCAGCTTATGCCATACCGAACGCGACATCATCAGCGTGTGTTCAACCCGATTAGCCCCGATTTGCTCTAAATACTCTTCCCGCTCTGGCTGGTAGTCCGCAGAAGCCAACTGCAAAGCTTGGGGCGGTACATCTTGGGCGATCCGACCAAGCTGAGATAGCAATTCTGGATACAGCCAGGTATAGGCTGGGTGTACCGTCAGTTGTGCCACATGAGGCTCTTGTCCCTTGCGGCAGAGTCTCACCTGAAAATAGCCAATTGCTGCCTTACGCTGGGGTTCAAACACGTAGCCACTGACCACCTCTGTTTTGCTCATCCACTGCTTCATTGCTTCCATGACTGCGCCAAATAAGCTCGTCTTGAAGTCATCAGTGTTGCGGTCAAACACCTGACGCACCAAAGGAGGCATAGAAGCCGTGTCCAGCTGATACAGTAACTGGGCATCCGCATTACTAACAGGTAGCAGGTTAGGCAAGTCTGGATCGCCTATTGCTAATTCCTGGAGCAACTCCGGTCCAATTTCCCAATATGTCAAAGTAGCTAGCGTCTGAAAACCATTCTGCCTGTAGAGAGCCAGCGCTTCCAAGTCATTGACATTGACTTCCAGCAACCAAGTGCGAGCTTCCCCAATCGCCTCGAAGCAATGGCGCAAAAGTTGGGAGCCAATTCCTTGGGCGCGGACTTTGGCGTCAACTGCCACTCGTTGCACTCGCCAAGTACTACGTGTACGATTGAACGGCGCCACCTCGATTATCCCTTGAACTCGGCGAGCCTGCTCTGCTACGTAGGCGCAGAAACCGTACTGGAACGGATTGGGAAACAGGCTCAAACACTTCAGCAGCCCATACCAGCGACGCAGCCAGCGCAGCTGCTTTTGAATTTCCGTTGCTGCAATTGGGTTTTCCGCCTCAAACGACTCTGCACACAGCCGTTCAATTCCTTCCAGATCCCGGTATTGAACCGGTCGGATGACAACGCTTAGATTCTGGGGAAGCATTGAAGTCATGGTTCGTCGTCCGCGATTCGGCCTTAGTAACAGATTAAGGTGTTGCTGCAATTATCTTAACGGCTTTCCAGTTATTGCAGTTGACCTTTGAAGGGGGAGTGGGGAGTGGGGAACCCTACTCCCAACTCCCTTCATTGACGAGAAACCAGCTTCTCAAAAGTCGCTTGGGTTTGATGGAGCAACTGTTCGCGGCTATCTACTACAGTCTGTGTAAGGGTGGGAACCAGATTCCGAGCTTGTAGAGCCATATGAAGCTGAAGATGGGCAACGTACTCACTGAAATCTTCACGAACTGAATCGTTTGGTAGTCCCTTTGATTGCATTGCCACGATGTTCTCCTTTCCTAATCCTGCGGCGTTTGTCCACATCAGAACTTATCACAACGTTTTTATTCTCTTCTGACTCCGCAATGAAGTTTAATCCTTTGCCGCTCCAAATGTTAAGACGTGTAAATTTTCCTTACTGTTTAAACTTATAAGCATTGCGACGCAGCTCCTTCACGCAATCCAATAGCAATTTTGCTGTGCTTCTCAATTTGACCCATCACTTGCTTAGCTCGTTGAATTACAGTTGCCGGTAAACCTGCCAACCGCCCCGCTTCAATGCCATACGACCGATCCGCCCCTCCAGGTTGGACTTGGTGCAAGAACACAATCTGATCAGGTAGCTCCTTGACCGTCACCTGATAATTAGCCACATTCGACAAAATCGAGGCCAGTTCATTCAGCTCATGGTAGTGGGTAGCAAAAATCGTCCGCGCCCGAATTTCAGTTGCCAAATACTCTGCTACTGCCCAAGCGATAGAAAGACCATCAAACGTAGCTGTCCCGCGACCGATCTCATCCAGCAGAACAAGAGACCGAGCCGTCGCATGATTAAGAATATTCGCCGTCTCATTCATTTCCACCATAAAAGTAGATTGACCCGTAGCCAAGTCATCCACAGCACCGACACGAGTAAAGATGCGATCGCAAACACCCAACCTTGCCACACTCGCTGGCACAAAACTTCCGACCTGAGCCATCAACTGAATCAACCCCACCTGCCTTAAATAACAACTCTTCCCACTAGCATTTGGTCCAGTCAAAATAATCAAATCCGGCCTCTCAACCTCCTCCTTGGCGTCCTTGGCGTCTTGGCGGTTCGATAACTCAGTCGAATTCGGCACAAAAAACCCAGCAGGCAACGACTGCTCCACCACCGGATGACGCCCATCAACAATCGTAATTTCGGGTCCTTCAACCATTTGAGGCTGACAGTATCCCTGATACACCGCCACCTCAGCCAAACCACACAACACATCCGCTGCTGCCACAGCACGGGAAATATGGCGAATCACTTCCGCTTGTTCTCCCACCAGCGATCGCAACCCAGTAAAAATCTCATACTCCATCTGGTTAAGATCCTCCCGCGCTGTCAAAATCCGCGCTTCCCGCTCTTTTAACTCCGGAGTAATGTAGCGTTCCTCATTTGTCAGAGTTTGCTTACGGATGTAATTATCAGGAACTTGGTCAACTTTCGTGCGGGAGATGCTGATATAGTACCCAAAGGTTTTATTAAAACCCACCTTCAGTGTGGGAATCCCAGTCCGGGCTTTCTCATCAACTTCCAAGTTGGCAATCCATTGGTGGTCTTCTTCCACAGCAACGCGCATTTCATCCAACTGGGGATTAACACTGGCACGAATCAAGCCACCCTCAGTCAGATAGAGGGGAGGCGACTCTACCAGATGGGCGCGTAGTTGGTATCCCAGTTGTTCCAAGACTGGTGGCACTTTCTGCAAGGCTCGGAGATATGGTGAGCGCGCTGCTTCCACCAAGCGAGCCAATTCCGGTAATCTAAGAAGTGAATCTGCTAGGGCGACTAAATCTCGCGCATTCGCAGTACCAGACCCAGCACGACCAGTTAGACGTTCCAGGTCATAAATTTGACGCAACAACTGCCGCAAGTCTTGGCGCAGGGAAGTATTTTCCACCAGTTCTTGGATAGTATCCTGTCGCGCCCGAATGCCTTTGATATCTAGCAGCGGTTGCAAAAACCACCGGCGCAAAGCACGACCGCCCATTGCGGTGCTGGTTTTATCTAATGCCCACAGGAGTGAGCCGTGAAAGGTGCCATCTCGGACGGTTTGAGTGATTTCGAGATTGCGGCGGCTTTGATGATCGAGAATTAGGTAATCACTAAGGGTGTAGGTACGCAGCGACTGCAGAGGCACCTGATTTTCTTTTTGAGTATCTTCCAGATACTCCAGCAAACCGCCAGCAGAGCGGACGGCAAGAGGGAGGTGATCGCAGCCCAGTCCTTCGAGCGATCGCACTTTAAACTTCTGCAACAGTCGCTGTCGCGCTTCTGCCGGAGTGAAGGGAGTTTGTGATCGCAGTGCATAGCAAAATTGTGGTGGCAAACAACTGGGCAGATGCTCAGATGTCTCTCCTGGTCGTAGTAACCTACCCAAGTCGGGGGCATTTATCGGCACTAGCACTTCCGTTGGCTGCAAGCGCATCAGTTCTTGTGTCAGCTGCTCTAAGTTACTGGCTTGGGTGGTAAGAAATTCCCCAGTAGAAATATCTGCATAAGCTAAACCCCAATGGTTCCCGGCAATGACCACAGCTGCCAAAAAGTTATTGCGACGGGCATTGAGCATGCCGTCATCGAGCAACGTCCCGGGCGTCAGAACCCGCGTTACTTCACGTCGCACCAACCCCTGAGCCGTAGCAGGATCTTCTACTTGGTCACAAATAGCGACCGCATATCCCTTTTCCACCAACTGGCTGCAGTACCGATCTATTGCATGGTGGGGAACCCCCGACATCGGCACCCGCCCGATTTCTTTACCTCCATGGATACTAGTTAGAACCAGTTCCAGTTGCTCTGAAACCGTACAGGCATCCTGAAAAAAGACTTCATAGAAATCCCCTACCCGATACAGCAACAGCGCGTGGGGATACTGATCCTTGATTTCTACATAGTGCTGCATCATCGGGCTGAGCTTTTCCCGCTCCAGCTGCCGATAATCAGCATTACTCAGCGTCGGTTTAGCCCCATTGGAGTTTGGAGTAGATGCAGAGGGAGGAACGCTCATGGAAAGTCACTGATACACCTTGGTTTTTATTGACTCTATCGCAAGGTGATGAACACAGTTGTTAAAGGTTTGTTAGGATATTGGCTTGGATATAAAGTCCAACAAAATTTGCCGAGGAGGAGGTGCCAGAGGTAGCACCTGACCGGCTTTTGCTGAGTAGGAGCTGCCTTGTCGAATCTGAGTCGGGGTCAACAAATCCATGTCCCAACCTTCTTTGAGAACTAGAGTATTGACTTCCACCGTCAGGGGTGCATGGTAGACGTGGCGAACTACTCCTGAATCGAAATAACAGCCAAACTCTGACAGCACTGGTGGGGTGTAGCCGATTTCCTCCAGTAGTTCTCGCTCTACGGCAATATCTGGAGTTTCGCCTGGTTCAAGATGACCGCCAAACAAACCCCAGTGACCGGGATATTTGATGCCAGGGATATTGTCTCGCAGTTGTAGGAGAAACTGGTCTTGGCGATATAGTATAGCGATCGCAACGTGAACAAGTTGATTACTCATAATTTTTTAGCGGCCACAGAATAGTTTCTGGCTGGGAATATATATGGATACAAAAACTGACATACAATTACTAGATGGTAAGGCACTGGGTGAGCGGATTCAGACGGAACTGAAAGAGCGCATTCAAGTATTACAACCCCAGGTTGGACGTCCGCCTGGTTTAGCCGTAGTAATGGTTGGCGACAACCCAGCCAGTGCCGCCTACGTGCGAAACAAAGAACGCGCCTGTGGCAAAGTGGGCATTGCTTCGTTCGGGCAGCATTTCCCAACTGACACTACCCAATCAGAACTAGAGCAAGTCATTCAAGCACTCAATCACGATGAGCGGGTGGATGGCATTCTGGTTCAACTGCCGCTGCCTAACCACCTGGATGCCGTTTCACTGCTGCATCAAATTGAACCAGACAAAGACGCTGATGGACTTCACCCCGTTAATTTAGGGAAACTCGTCCGGGGGGAGGCTGGATTACGCAGCTGCACCCCAGCTGGGGTAATGCGGCTTTTACAGGAATATCAGATTTCGCTCTTAGGGAAACAGGCGGTTGTTGTTGGACGCAGTATTTTAGTAGGTAAACCCCAGGCGCTGATGCTACTGGAGGCTGATGCCACAGTGACAATCGCTCATTCGCGATCGCACAACCTCCAAGCCATTACCAAGAACGCTGATATTCTGATTGCAGCGGTAGGTCGCCCAGAAATCATTACAGCGGATATGGTGAAACCAGGCGCTGTGGTGGTGGATGTGGGCATTAATCGCGTCACCGATGGCGAGGGCAAAAGTCGCCTCGTGGGGGATGTCGACTTCAATTCTGTCAAAGCTCTAGCCCAATTTATCACCCCAGTTCCTGGTGGAATTGGCCCCATGACCGTAGCCATGCTGTTACAAAATACAGTTTCAAGCTACACAAAAACAGTATCCAGAAGTGCCAAAAGCCCCGTAAAATAACGATATAACCAGCTTAAGGAATTGAGGGATGGTGGCAACGGATAACCTTCAGACAGCCCCGTTTGACCTATCAGCCTATCTTCAAGAGCGACAGCAGCTCTGTGAAGCGGCTCTGGATAGTGCCATCCCGGTCATTTATCCAGAGAAGATTTATGAGGCGATGCGCTACTCCCTATTAGCTGGGGGCAAGCGCTTGCGTCCCATTTTATGTCTGGCTACCTGTGAAATGGCTGGGGGGACGATAGAAATGGCAATGCCAACCGCTTGTGCTTTGGAGATGATCCACACGATGTCGTTGATCCACGACGATCTCCCGGCAATGGACAACGACGATTACCGGCGGGGCCAATTAACGAACCACAAGGTGTATGGTGAAAATATTGCGATTCTGGCTGGGGATGGCTTGTTGGCTTACGCCTTCGAGTTTGTCTGTGTCAACACTCGGAACGTGCCAGCGGAGCGACTGTTGCAGGTGATTGCCCGGTTGGCCAAGGCGGTGGGAGCAGTCGGGTTGGTTGGTGGTCAGGTGCTTGACCTCGAATCAGAGGGAAAACCAGATATTTCCCTGGATACCCTTAATTTCATCCATACCCATAAAACCGCTGCCCTCTTAGAAGCCTCTGTGGTTTGTGGTGGGATTTTGGCAGGAACACCGGAAAGTGATCGGCAACGGCTGTCTCGCTATGCCCAAAACATCGGTCTAGCGTTTCAGATTGTGGATGATATCCTGGATATCACTGCTACCCAGGAGGAATTAGGTAAAACAGCTGGGAAGGATCTTAAAGCGCAAAAGGCAACTTATCCTAGCCTCTGGGGCCTAGAGGAATCCCAGCGTCAAGCTCAACAGTTGGTTGAGGCGGCATCGGCGGAACTAGCCCCGTTTGGAGAGAGAGCCACACCGCTGTTTGCGATCGCCGACTTCATTATCAGCCGCACTCATTAGCCCCGCCTTTGAATCCCCACCAAGCAAAACACCATGCAGGACTTTGGCAAAATCCTAGACAACCGGGTGCTGCTGGTTGCTCTGGTAGCTTGTCTCATCGCTCAAGCATCGAAGCTCGTCATCGATCTGATCAAAAATCGCAAAGTGAATCTGCGCGTCCTAGTGACAACCGGCGGGATGCCAAGCTCCCATTCGTCTCTGGTTACGGCTCTAGCTACAGGTATAGGCCAAACATCTGGGTGGGCGAGTCCTGAGTTTGCGATCGCCACTGTCTTTGCGATTATCGTCATGTATGACGCCGCAGGGGTGCGCCAAGCCGCCGGTAAACAAGCCCGCATCCTTAACCAGATGATTGACGAATTGTTTCGTGAAGACCACCAGTTTAACGAAGACCGGCTCAAGGAGTTACTAGGACATACACCTGTTCAGGTAATTTTCGGCTCGGTTCTAGGCGTGACCATCTCCTGGCTGGCGGCTCCTGCATATTAGGACTGGGAAGCCAAGGGATCGGGAATCGTATCGGAAGGAGCCTGAAATTTCCCTGTAATCACGTACTCCAATCGCAGTTTTAGCCAGGTAATAAATTCCGGATTGGTGGAAATAATAGCAACAGATGGCTGGGGGCATTGGGCTCTTACCTCCAGCATTTCTGGTGCTTCCAAGAAGGCAGGCTGCAAGACTTGCCAAAAATCAATTTCTTTTTCCTGTTCGTGGTAGTGACGGGTGCGCTCTTTGAGTACTTCATCGAGTGGTTCTTCTTCTAGCAAAAAGCGTTGACTCGCCAAAACGTAGTAGTAATGCATATTACATCTCCGATGAATCACAAGATACCGCGCATCGCTTGTTTCATTTCTCGGACAGCTCGCTCTAGACCGACTAAAGCGGCACGACTGATGATGGTATGACCAATATTGAGTTCTTCCACGCCTACTAGGCAGGCAACGGGATAGACGTTCCAGTATGTCAGACCGTGACCAGCATTGACTCGCAACCCAGCTGCTAGAGCGTAGCTCAATCCTTTTGCTAATACCGCTAATTCTTTCGCCCGACTTGCTTCAGTGATAGCCTCAGCATATCGCCCAGTATGTAGTTCAATAAACTGTGCCTTCACGTTGACAGAAGCTTGGAGCTGTGGTATGTCGGCATCGATAAACAGACTGACTGGGATGCCACCGCAGTGCAGGTTGTCGACTATCTCAGCAATTCTGTCAATCTGACCAGCGACATCCAGTCCCCCTTCCGTCGTCACCTCTTCGCGCTTTTCAGGTACTAGAGTGACGTAGTCAGGTTTAATGTCAAGTGCGATCTCTACCATTTCATCAGTGGCTGCCATTTCCAAATTCAAATGAGTTCGTACTGTATGCCGCAACAATCGCACATCCCGATCTTGAATATGCCGCCGGTCTTCGCGCAGATGCACCGTAATGCCATCGGCTCCCCCCAATTCTGCCAGCACCGCTGCCGCAATCGGGTCTGGCTCGACCGTCTGCCGTGCCTGCCGGATGGTGGCGATGTGGTCAATATTCACACCAAGCGTAGGCAATCCAAACTCTCCCTATAAGCTTTGAAAATGCAGGATTTTATCTTACCCGAAATGCTGGAAGTCTTCAACAACTAAAGACTTTTTTGTATTTAAAATCACAGGCCAACTTAACATTAGACTCATTCTTTCGGTAGAAGTTGACAGAAACAGTAGTGGTAAGTTTGCTTAGTAATACCAATTCTATGTGAAGATGCGCTAAATTAGAGAGGAGTGGGTGTATTTGGTGCAAACTTATGAGCCGTCCATTTCAAATCGAGATTTCAGAAAGCCAAGAAGAGTTGGAGAAAGCTCTCAA
>JAABUZ0100003918.1_pt1 | contig 21237 bp, 7 predicted proteins | sample 5562091 | NCBI WGS metagenome assembly JAABUZ01 (sample SAMN12813069, study PRJNA571459) | rock metagenome | isolation source: Antarctica rocks | place: Antarctica: Victoria Land, Linnaeus Terrace sud | collected 2015-12-21
TAAATTATGTAGCTTCCCAGTTCTTTGCGTGGTATACAATGGATGCAAATGGGAAGGTGTTTTTTAGGTGGGGGCGGGGTTCGCGGATACTTTTGTCCTAGTACTGTAGTTCTTCGCGGTTTTCCTTTGATTCTTGATTTAGATCCCATATCCTGCATCATTGCTCCAAATCTATCTTCGATCTCTTTCGATATATCCTGCGTCGTTCCCTTATGGTCATTATTGAACTCCATCACATCGAGACCAAACTCTTGAACTTCTTCATATCTAGACCCAGAATGTATATATTGCTTACGACGCTCAGAACATAGATAATGGCCAAGTGTGCCAGGACTAATTCATCGCGCTGGCTTTGCGGACGCTATGTTTGTAGGTACTTACGTTGGAGGAGGAGGGGCCGGCCATGACGAATAATTGATGATGAGTGATTTCTGGGGTCTTCTTGAAGACAGGTTGATTGGCCGTTGATTGGAAGCTTGCAGTTGGCCACCATCCTCGGCTCGGATAAGGCGCCTATTGGGGCTGCGTGGGAGTGATCTGCACTGCCGATAAGCCCCCAACGTCATCTGAATGACCCCCGTCGACGCGTGACCCCACCTAGAAGTTGAAACGATTCCTCGAGCTCGCCACCTGATTTACTCTCTATCAAGCATGTTGTCCATTTCCAGCACAAGACAAGAGTAATACTTTGCTCACCAACTGCAGGTTGGCCTGTGTATTCTCACAACACAAATTAAATGTGTTAGCTGAGCAATTCCTTCCCGTGTTGTCAATCATTAACCGCGAGCTATGTCTTCGGAGGAAGCAGATGAGCCGGCCTCATCACATGCCCTTCAAAACCTCCTTGCAGAGATGCCCCAGCAATCCGGCCAGCGTAATATTCACCTACCCACCTGGTCCTTCCCATCTGCTCCAGTGTCCAGGAAATCTCCTTCACCAGGTCTGGCGGAAGCCGCTAGTTCGAGTACAGTTTTCTCCCCCCAATCCACCTCACGTAACACTACTCGACCCACTCCAGAGCTGGATCTTGCAATTGCCGCTCCATCTGCACAACACTCTTCGCTCTTCAGCACCCCGAGCCGTTCTATCTTCTCTTCAGGTCCCCCAATTGCCTCCGTATCCGCCAACACTGCACATGCCTCAATGAGTGCCCCGCCCCCAGGATATTCGTCCAATCCATTATCAGCGTTGACTAGCCCTTCCGCGACAACGAATCGACGATCAGTCCACTATCAGCTGGAGGAACCAAATTCAGCTCGCAACGTTCGGATGGGACAGGTGGAGAAGGACGTCGACGATCCCTCGACTCCATCCGAGCGGGAGTCGACGTTGCTCTCACGGGGAGCCACTACTCCAACCGCTTTGACACGTCTTTTCGCTGCGCCAGAAATAACATCGCCGACACTGTCAAGGCACGCTTCGTATCTTCGAACACCAAGTGGCACAACCTACAACAGAGGTATGAGCATAAAAGTCTGTCAAAATCGGCTACTAACGTTTGCAGCAACAATCGAAACAGCACCCCTGCCAAGCCATCTCTACACCCGTGGGCTGCTGAATGGCAGACATTCGGATATCACGGTCCACGCGTTCGGGACGAATTATGCTTTACATCGTCTGATACTCGACCGTGCCCCTTTCTTCTCATCTGCCCTGTCAGAACCCTGGTTCGAAAGCACATCCAAGGACATCACTCTGCACCCGGAAGATGTAGACTCAAACATAACTCAAGCGGCTTTTGAGCTGGCATTGAAGAAGCTTTATGGCTGTGATATCAGCACGGAAGAGGATGGGGAGGCGATTGGTTTATTTGCCACTGGCTGTTGGCTAGAGATGATGGACCTGATCGAAACCAGCGTCAATGCCATTTTGCGTCAGATGAAACCATCGACACTGGGCACTTTCGTACGACTGGTGACGAGCAACTACTACGGCAAGGCTGGTGATCGAATACTAGCTTCGGCCAAGGCAATGCTCTGTAGAGAGGGCTGGGAAATGTCCATACGACACTGGGATAATATTTCTGGAGAGATTGCTCGGGAGATTATAGGTGGTGATGGTTTTTTCGTACCAGACGAGTGGGAGCGATTTGTTCTTGCGAAGCGGGTGTTAGACCGAAAGCTAAAGAAAAAGGTAATCGAGGCTGGTCTCGTTGAACCGAACGGGAAGGTCAGGCGTGTGCCTCCCGACACAGCAAATTTTCACGCAATACGCTTCGACACCGTCTATCGGAAGAACATGCCTATGGTCGGCCGCCAGATTCCGGAAGCCTTCGATCCCTGGATAGCTCTCTATACCTCATCCGACATTGCACCTCTGCTAGTCCTCCTTGACGAGGGCATTCACTACGTTCATCTGAGTTTCGAGGAGCTTAAGAAAATCAAAGAACAACGTGATGCGCTCGGATTACCACTCCTGCCCGAGAGAGTTATTTCAAATGCCCTGTGGATGTCGATGGAGCTGCGTCAGAAGGTTCTTAATGCTAATGAGCTGGACATGGAACTTGGTCTGGCGCAAGCCGCAGACGATTGCGATGAGGGAGATGCACCTAGCAGCCCCACACCGGTCAAGACGTCAACAACAGCAACCAACGGACCCTCCAATGGTAAGGGCAAGCAGATTGAAGTGCCATCGTTGGGGCATGGAGAGGAAGAGATTGAATCGGGCAGTTGGGACGGCAATGGGAAGCCTCGTAAATTCTGGATTCCTAATACCGACTCTACCTCAGTCACGGGTGGGAACGCCGAGACCCTTGTGTCTGCAGCAAATTTACCGAATCCCTACCTGTCGCGCCATATTTCTCGCCTCTCCGCCTCACTAGACCCTCAGGACGTCCAATGGGCTACCGATTTCTCCACTGTAGTAGGCGAGAGACCGCAAACACCTGGTCGCTCCAAAACCCCTGACTCGGTGCCACCACTTTCTTACTCGCACTATCCACCATTTCGCTTCGCAGACGAGTTTCCAAATCCAAGGTCACTGAAAGAAAAGAAGCGTGTCTATTCTCGCACAGTCTGGTACGCAGGTTCGCTCTGGAATGTCTACATCCAAAGAGTCGAAACAACAAAGAACACCCAATTGGGCGTTTATCTCCATCGTGCCAAAGACAAGGAGCATGAAGGACTTCGTCACGGGTCCGTAGATGAACGCATCGGCCAAGTTGAGCTTGCAATGCGCCGCAATCAACGTCATCTTCGACAGCAGCACCAGCAAGGCGACGTTGACGAAGACCCTGGTACCTCCAGTGGAGACCCTGACGCTACTCTCATTGCCCCTTCTGCAGAAACCTCCCGCGCGAACGCCATCTCCTCGCTTCTCCGTGGCGACCCAATCCATAAATCATCGCAAAACCCCCTACCACTTTCATCGATGCCTGACCGCACATACAACCCTTCCACCCTCTCCGACAGCGATGATCCCTCGTCCCTGCTCGATTACTCGAGCACCGGCGCCACCACGTCCTCCCCACCGAACGCCAACAGCACCGAGAAGCTTCCGCGGAAGAGAAAGCCTACCATGCCGGCTTATGTCGACGGTCGCCCAACGATCAAGACTTACTTCAAGATCTACTCTCCGTCCAAGGGCGGTAGGATGCTGAGCGTGTACGAGAGCGCCCCAGATCGCTTCAACTTCAGCCAGAGCTGGGGGTGGAAGAGCAGTACGATGATCCTTGACGATGGGATGCTGGGATACGAGGCGGCTGGTGAGCCGAAGAAGCCGGGGAACTTACGATTCATGGTTGTCATTGGTATGTCACCCTCCTCTTTACAGCTTTTCTCGTCACGCAAAGCTAAGCCAATTTTGCAGGTAACGTGTAATTGCACGAATGACTACGATATGACGACTCGGACAATGACAGTGAACGACTACGACTTGTGGCATACTGCATCTGTAGGGCTTTGTGCTCTGATACGAGCTTATAGCGCTTGATGAAGCGATGGCATAGCGGTCTTCTGATAGCGTTATAGCGACATTGTACTACTAGCATGCAATCTCGCTGTGCTTTACCCATATCTTTCCGCAGGCTTTGACTTGCCTTAGCAATGCATGGCCTGCCTCATCAAGCAAAGTGGATCTTGTTCTCAAATATGCGCTGATTTGACTTGTATCATCCTGAGGAGATTGCTAGGCCATAGAGATTTCTTGCAGAGATTATGCACTCAGCAATTCCAAGGTCGTCAAGTCGTCAAGGTTGTCAAGCCGTCAAGCCGTCACGTCGTCACACCGTCGAACCGTCGAACCGTCGAACCGTCGAACCGTCAAGTCGTCAGCTTGTCAAGTTGTCGAGCGATCTAGTCGTTTAGTTGTTAATTTGTTAAATTGTCAAGCTATTACGTAGCAAATTCTTGAAATTGTTAAGTTATTGATTGTCTTATAGACTTATCAACTTGTTAAGCGCTTAATCTATAAAATTATTATCTTCCCAAGCTATCAAATTCTCGATACTAGCACAACCACTACAATCTTACAGGTATTCCGAAGAGCTAAGATATAGCGGATAGATTGCTGTGAGATCGAGTAATTTGTTATCTAAGTCTTGCAATCGGGAAAATCTAGCAAATCCTCTAATAATATTTTAGAACAGGGTGTCGAGTGCTAATAGGATGAAACAAGTGTCTGTGTATAGGTGAAGTGTGTTAATGATGTCGGGAATTGATATCGGAGAAAGAGGTCGTGATTCATAGGAGGTAGAGGACACGGGTGAGTGAGATATTCTGGGAACTTTGAGATGGTTTGAGCGAGAATGGACACCCCGTAACGCACCCTTTTGGAGACTCCGACCAAAAGCGTTTGAAGGCTGCTAGAAGCATTGGCATTAAAAAACGTAAACAAAGGATTAAAACGTTGAAGCCCACTCCTGTTATCGCTCCCTAATATTCATCTCCATCCACTCCTCATAGTCCGTAACATCAGCATCCCGCCCCTTCGTCTCCGGGATCAGAAACCACGTCACCACCGCGCCAAGAATGCAGCACACGAAGAAAATCCACAGCACATTCTCCAGCCCCATAACCTCCGGCCCGCTGAGATAGTTGAACAGCAGCGCCGAGAGGATGGCGCCGAACTTGCCAATGGCGGCGCTGACGCCGTGCGCGAAGCCGCGGACGCGCGTCGGGAAGGCTTCGGCGGGGATGATGAAGGTGGTGGGGTTGGCGCCGAAGTTGAAGAAGAACTGCGGGCGTTGTTAGATGGTTTGTTTGATGGGGGGGGCTGGGGATGGAGGGGTTTTTACTTGGAGGAGGGCGAGGCAGACGAACTTGCCGGCGGTGCCGATGTGGTGGTAGCCTCCGGCGAGAATGGCAAAGAGCAATGCTGTGACTAGGAAGCCTTGGATCTGGATCCAGCGCCGGCCGAGCTTCTCGATGAAATATATGGTGACGAAGTAGCCGGCTGCAAGGGCTGGAAGTCAGTATACGCCACATCGAGCGGGTGGGGGGGGGGATTGAACGATTGTTGTAAGCCAGCTGTGGCAAACACTGCGCCGTACTGGATGACAGTCGTGGGAAATTGACTCACGCAGATATCCTGCGACACAGATGATGATGTTTCCAACTGCGTTGCGTTTCAACATATCATACTCGTTCTTGCCTGTGGAAAACCCTATGCTGGATAGGATAACCGATTGATTGAGATTCGTTCCATAGAAGACGACGTCCAGCAGAAACCAACAAGAAGCTGTGCCAATCAGCGTCCGGAGGTGCCGCCATTGTCGGAAGTAAACGAAGAAAATATCGAGCCGCGCTCGGCGACCTGCGAGAGCATCGATCTCTGCCCGTTGTGCATCGATTTCGGCCTGGAGACCCCGCCCATCCGTGAGGACCACTTGACTATCTGTGGACTTGTGTCGATTGAGGACTGTGGAACAGCTCTTCGTCGAGTTTACCGAGTCTGGGCGTGCGGTCTTGTTCAGCGACCGTGACTCAAGGTACTTCTTGCCCTCGGGCATTGTCAGGCGTGGCCAGAGCGTGACGAGGGCTGGTATGATAGCAAGACCGATCTGAAGCCGCCATACGGTATCTAGTTGACCATACTTGCCCTCCTTACCCAAGGCTTTGGAGAAGCATCCAAGGAGGACAAGGGTGACAATCGAACCGGCAAGATTACCCTATTCCAGTCCATCAGCAAACGCCCAAACAGAGCACCAGGGAAGGGTAAGGAGTTCATGCTGCTTGTAATCAACTCTTTCGAGAAGATGGTTCGCATTTCAACTGAACAGCCAGCGCAAGCTCATCACGCAAGCGTCGAATCGAGTATATTCCCAACAGCCATGCATAACCTCTATCACCTCGTATGCAAGAAGAGTGCAATGACTGACCCAGCCTTGATTTGAGAAAATCCAACCTAGCAGCTTCCCCCTTCTTTGCAGATGAGTTCTTTCTGACACGATTGCAGCCGAAATAGGATAATCTCCTCCAATACCGATGCCGAGTACGAATCGCCAGCAGAATATCCAGGCCATCTTGAGATTCGGGGTAGGAATGCTGTTAGGTAGACTGATGCAGAGTATGATTCCAATGATTCCGATTATAAGTTCGTTCCCATAGACGAATCTGCGGCCGAATACATCGCCAAGGTATCCGAAGGAAAGCTGTCCGATAATGTTACCGATATTTGCGGCAGCGTTGACTAGACCTCGAAGCAGAGGAGGGTAGTGAGGCGATTTGTCGTCAAGCCCTCCCCAGTATCTGTAAAAACGCAGTCCCTTTCAGCCCAGAGTCGTTGAGGCTCAACGCGCAACATACCGCCAGATAGCACTTACTCGTACGTCCAGATAGGTGTCGCTAGATTGACAATGAATAGGTCATACGAGTCGAGGAAAAAGCCGACACTGGTAGTGGAACGTTAGATGGCTCGATCATAGCACGACATCCAGGCTGCTAACCCGGTGACGGCAAATAGCTGAGCGTCGCTCCTGCTCATCCATTGCCATTTCGAAGATCGCGGAGTCCGTTGGAGGTATTCTTCCTTGGAGATAGTCAACATCCATTCCTGCTTTACGTCCCTGGTTTGATGGGCCAATTCATACAAAAGTCACGGGATTCCCGCTGGCATCATTCCGAGTATACGCTTCTTCCTCCCATAAAACCATCGCGGTGGGAAAACATTAAAAATAGGGCATGCTTCTCGATGGAAAGGACGACGGTGGAATGATGAAAAAGATGGAGTACGGGGTACATGTCCGCTTGCGAAGTCTGTCATGGGAATTGCGCGATTGGCGCGCATGGCATCAGAAACATGGGGTAGTGATCGACTACTGCGTAGAGGCGACGTAGACACGGGAGAGATGTCTAAGTCACAAGACTATTGATTGATCGAGATTGATCTTCCGTGGAAGCGGTTCCTGGACAAAGCTTGTTATAGTTCAAAGAAACGGCATAAGAGCCAGAAAAAGGCAGGCCCAAATAGTGGCAGGATTGAGCTGCAGTCAGCGATCCCCCATCGGGACTAGTATTCCAATGGGCGTCACGGAACATGAAGATTCACTCAGATAGGAAAACGAGCACGCGGACACCAGAAAGCGCATCGAATCCACTCAGCGCAGGACACACGACCACGTGTATAATTGATTGGGTCACCGAGAAGCTCCTACCTTGGTCTATGCGTGCCGCAAGCGCCATCGCTCGATTGCCACGCTTATTAGCGGTTTCATGAAGGTCGGCAAAGCTTGGCATTAGGGAAAGACTTAATCCCCCACCACCGGTGCATATATACCATAGGTTATCTCCCTGACCATCGCAATTGCATCTATTGATCTAATTAGCAAACTAAAACTTCTAATTATATCAATTATGAAATTTAGACTGTTTTAGATCTACAATATGTCTTCTCAACGTCGCAATTAAGATTCTGTCTCTTTCTATTAGTCTATACTGTCTCGTGCATCTAATAGACAAAGACAGTCTACTACTTGTATTGCTGTTGTCTTCAGAGACAAAGATCGAGAAATTGTAGAAAATAATTCAACACTCTCTCTCTTTGTAACAGGTTAGATCGTCTCCTCTATATATATTACTTCCCGCGAGTGTTTGCAACGCGCGAACACCTCGCAGGTGCTTTTGACGCAATTGGTTTAGTTCTATCCTGTTACAATGATCCCCCCTCCCAATGAATCTCGTCCCGAGATTCAGGGTTATTTCAGGGTTGACCCAGGGTTACGCCAGGGTTACCGAAAAATTCTTGGTGTGTTGCGCACTCAGAGGTCACTTTGAAGACATGATGCTTAACACGTACTATTTCTCTTGTCGCGTTCGACTAGCATAATCACGTGTTACATTTAGAGATCGCGCACGACATGTTACTTATATTAAATAAACACATTTATGTCTCGCTTTATGCGACAACGTAACATGCGATCTAGATTACTAGATCTCTCGCGCAAGATATACGACGTCAAACTTTTGTGCTCATGATCGCCTAACTTATAATTATAGAAAAAATTAATCTTGAAACTTAGACGTAATGTGTCGCGTTGAGTCGAAGTACAAGCGCGAACACTATTATAACAAGACAAAACTAAATCACTTGCGTCAAAAGCACTTGCGAGATGTTTGCGCGTTTTAAACACTCGCGAGAAGTAGTATATATAGAGAAGACAATCTAACCTATTACACTCTTTTCTTTTTCTTTTTCTGTTTCTATCGATAGCAACAATCGCGATACTGCTGCAAACATTTCTATTTCTTTACTATCGACTATATAATTCTGCTGTATAGAATCTACGTCGACAATATTCAAAAGAAAGTAGCAAAAGCGTCAGATAGAAAATTGTATTGTTCGTAAAACAAGATCTACATTGGCATTTCGGGTAACCGACCCCCCAATTTCAAGATGCTAAGGTGGCTCGAGTGGCCCGGGGCAAGGCCGGAGTAGGCCCGGAGCCTCCCAGGAAACTTGCATTTGGGGGGCCAGAAAAGGCTTGACAAAAAGTATAATTTTAATGTTCGAGATGCGCACGAACTCTCGCAGCACTTCGGTTAAATCTTTACTTGTTACTCGTCTATATTATAGTAATTTGTATAGCAAAATCGAACGATTTGTAAGATTTCTACGCGAGAGCGATATGCATTCAAGAAGCTCGTTATGTGCGTAATTGATTGCGCGTAATTGATTGCGCGTTAGTAGTTAGACTAATCGTCGATTCGATATTCGATTCCAAATTTGGAATTGAATCGAATTGCTAAGAAATCGAATGAAACCAAATTGCTTAAAGAAGCTAGCTTATTACTATAATAAGTTTAGCATAGTCGAAAAGTTACTATTTTAAGCAATTCGATTCTAAAAAAAAAATCGAGAAACCAAGTCTTGACGCTCTCACGTGATATATTTGGTTCCTCGCAATTAGTCTATTAGTAGTGCTCGCAAATTGCGCTTAACAAGTCTTGGCAACACAAGTAATGTCTAAGTAATGCTTGGCGTACTCTTCAAATTTTTGATAGTGCTTAAAGTCTATTTGGGATCAACTAAATCTACTAATGTAACTTTAGGACTAAGATATCGACACAACGATCTCGAAAGTCTTGAGTCGCTAATAGAGTTCCTAGAGAATTATCCCAAATTGTCGATGTACTATCTATAATTTATAAAATGTTGTTGTCAAAAAGAAACTCTTTAATATTGTTGCTTGCGATTCTATTAATAATATTGCTTGCAAATGCAAATACAAGACAAACAAGAAAATATTAAACACTTGTGCATAAGTAAAAGTGCAACAAAAGAAAGAGCAATATTAATAGACAAAAAATTAGTGTGATCGTTAGGTTGAATCGAACACTTTTTTCTTAACTCGACCCATTCTCTTGGGTCTCGTAGGATTAGATTAGAGTTAAGGTGCGAACTCAATTCTAGAATCGAGTTTTGTTAAGTCAATGTCAAGAACTTAAGTTAACTTCGTTGCGTTAGCATTCGCTTATCTTATCTTATTTTATTTATGCGCTAACTCGATTAAGCTAGCGCAGGGTTCACGCTAATCGCATATGGCTAGCGCGTCACGTGACGTCACGTGATCGAGCGAGTTAAGTTGAGCGTTCGTAGATTGATCGTCGAGTTGAGTTTCAATATTAACATTCTAGTTTAACCTAGATACTCGATATCAATCTCTTGACTCAACTCGAAATTGATCTCAAGTTAACGATTTTTTGACTCGACTCGATCGACTCGTCAAGCAATCGAAAATGACGTCAAAATGCCAAGATTTTTTATTTTTAAAAAAATTCGCATTATTTGAATTACTAAAAATAGTTTAAAATTAATAACGTACAAATAACGTACAAATAACGTACAAATGCATTATCTAAATGCATTACTATATAATATTATAAACAAATTAATTAAATTAATCAACTTGATTAAGTTAATTAATGCACTTTTTCAAAAATAATTTAAATTTTTCGAGTTTTGGCGAGTTGAATCAAGTTATACGCTAAGTACTTCATATTTATCCTTTGACTCGACTCAAATACTTGGGTCAAGATTTCTAACTTAAATCGAGTCTTGGCGAGTTAAGAATCCAACTCGAACTCGATGACCCAACTCGACGCGACTAGTCTAAGCGTTCGTCGCGCCTTATGCGTTCGATTCATCCAATTAAACTAGAACTTTTGCTCGACCCTAGAATTAAAGTTGGGCGAGTTAACTTGTTTGGGTTGAAACCCAACTCGTCGATTACGTTACAAAAAATATTAAGAAATACAACAAAGTCAAGACTTTCTATTGTTTTTACAAAAAACGTAAAATTTAGAAAAAGTTAAATCAATTGTCTAGTTCTAAATTAAAGAAACTAAGAATAGAAAAAAAATACAATAATTCTAAAATAAAAATAAAGATTGATTTTTGTATTAGCAAATATCTAAAGTAAGTTTATACTATAATTATATAAATAGTTAACAAATTTAATATTTAAATTTTTAAACAATTATTTAATAACGTATTCGATAAATATAATATTGATAAAAACTAAGTTTTGCAAAATATTATAATAATTGTTAGAACAAAATATATAAGAGTTGTGCAAATATATTAATCTATTAATAAGTTTTTAATATTTTAATAGAATAAAATTGTTAATATTATTAGAGTTTAAACAACAAAATTCTATTTTAATTTAACAATTAAGATTAAGATTATTGTTATTATTAACAAGAATTTAATTGATTTTTCTATTTCTATTTTACAAAAGAGATTATATATTAATTTATTCTTAAATTCTTTAATTAACAATATTATATCGAAGATTAAATTTACTAAAATAGATTAATTGTTAGAATAAACAAGAAGTAGAGTAGATATTGCAAAAAATATAAACAATATCGATTGTTAACTTACTATCTATTAACAATATTACAATAAATATTGCATTAATTAGAACAATTATTGTTTTATTAATTATATTAACAAGTACTATAATATAAAGACTCTAAAATAGACACAATAATTTAAAATTATTATTAACAATAAAGTAAACGTATTATATATAAGCTATCTCGAGAGCTATACTATTAAGAACTAGTTTAGGCCTAAAGATATAAAGCATATATACTGGAATATTTGTAATAATAATAGTGTTACGATAATCGTACTTTTCTTGCTTAACAGAATATTTCTTTCCTTGCTTGACAGAATATTTCTTTCCTTGCTTGACAAGATATTTCTTTTCTTGCTTAACAAGATATTTCTTAACAATCAAGCCTATATTTAGATTTAAAGAACTTTCCTTCTTCTAGCTAATAATTCAATTCTTTTTATTATATTGTGTTCTTCTTTACAGTGCGAGAATCGCATTATTTGATAGTTTTAACAAATATTTAGTAATCAATTTCTATATTGATTGCAATTAGAGAAGAATATCTTATCAAAGAGAAATTATCTTATTAGAGAAGAATTATCTTATTATTATTTCTGCTTCTTAGAAGTCTACTCTATTACTATAGAAATTGTCTACTAAAAAGAGAATATCTTATTAGTATTTCGTATCGATAGAAGTTTGCTTTATAGACAAATATTACAACTTTTCTTGCTAGCAATCTTAATATTATTGTTAAAACTATCAAATAAGATTATCGAGCTTGCGTGAAAGCTAAACAATTATTTAATAAAAATTAACAAATTATTGTCAAAACAATTCAAGAAGTTTTTGTCTATTTTGCAAAATATACTAAACAATACTTTTAAGTCAATAATTATCTATATAACAATTAAAATTAGTAAGCGCTTAAGATTTATTAAGTTGTTCTACTATTTATTAGATTAAGTTGTAAATCGATCGACTTTTACAAGAGCTATAAAGACTTTTGTAATAAATATAAAAGTTTATCGATAAACGTTAACTTACTTTAGTTTCTTCTTTTCTTTGCAAACAAGAAAGTCAAAGATTTTAATTAAAAAAGAAAGTATTTTGCAAAGCTTAAAGTCTTCGACTTTATATATTGTTACACAATTTTAAGAAGTTAACAATACTTTTATACTAAAAAGAAATTAACGTTTGTTCGATTTTCTTGTATCGATTCTATCAATCTCTTTTATTTTACTTGTTTAAAAAACTTTTCTCGACTTTTAAAACAAGTCTATATCTCTCGTTACTTAAATATCTTTTAAATTAAGCTTTTTCGAAGCTTGCATTACAAACGTCTCTAAAAAGAAAAGATAAAAAACAAACAAAATATTTAAAAACAACTAAAAAAAAGATGTTTTGCTTATTTGCGTAAATATATTACGAACAACAATATTAATCATATTAAAAAACAAAGATCTAGTAAACAATCTTGCAATGCAAGAACTAATTAATTAGACAATAATTAGAGTATTAGCAAGCTACAATACTCAATTAAGTAAATTGTCTTTATTTGTTAATCTTTCGAGCTTAGCAAATTCTATTAATTAGCAAGACTCTTTAGAGCAATAGAGTTTTTCGAGATTAGTCGAATCAATCAATAATAATATCTTAAAAGATAACGTTATATTTTAAGTCTTTAATTTAGATTATTTTTATTTAAATTTTAAAAAATTCTATAACAAGAACAATATTGTTACTATTAAAAAGAAAATTATCTATTAAGAGATATACACTTTTTGTCGCAAAGTTAACAACTATATTACTATTGTTAAGAAAGAAAAGATTAGAAATTATATATTTATATACTTTTAAGAAAACGCATTATACTAGTAATTAAATAATCTTACTTAAAATAAAAAAGATACAATAATTGTTTTGTTTAATAAATTAAATTATATTCTTTGTTATTTAAAGAAGCAATTTAGAATCTTTATATTAACAACTCAAAATAAGCTAAATTAAGAAATCTTTTTTGTAAAGAATTTGCAAAACAAAAAGAAGTTATATGTATATATACAAAATATAGAGCTATATGCTATACAAGCAAATTTAAGTAAAGATCTAGTTAAAATAATCTAGATTTTTTATTTATTTATATTTGATTCAATACCTCTAAGAATCTATGCGAGAATTATATATTTTCACGATTTTTAAATCTAATTAATTACGAATAGGCGAGTAGCATTAGCGTCTATTTGTCTAATTATAATTGATTAAAATTCGCGATTGTCATTTCGTTTATAACGAGTCGTTATAATAACGTTGCGTTTTCGTCTTCTATATCGTAATATTTGTGATACAAGAAAATTCTTTAAATGAGAACTTTATAAATCTAAGAGAAGCTCGAACATCGCTAACAATGTTGTTGCTTAAAATTAACACAACAACTTAATAATCAAAATTATGCGCATCGTTGCAACGACAAGCTTGATCTCATCTAGCAATCGTTGTAAATTCGTAATATTAATTTTTTATTATATTTGTGTTTTTTCTTGTCGTTATCTAAGATAAATTAATAAAATATGCTTAATCGTTATGCGTCTTTAATTGCAATCGCAAATTCTTATCGTAATCTTAAGCATTTGTCGTTTGCACAAAAATTAATTGTAGTCGATTTTGCTTGTTTTTAATTATATTAGAAATGCACTATGTGATTTGAGACAATTAATGTGTAGTTGTATATATTTATGCGTAGTTTTAAATGCGAGCTTGCGATATTTTGCGTTGTTCTTATCTCTTAGTTATTTTAATCGTTATTTCTTTCTAGTCTTGTTCTAAATAAGCGTCTTTTTGACGACGAGCTTATTTAACATTTGATTTGCGAGAAATAGACGCTACTTATGCATCTTATTAGCGACTTCGTTTGCAATCTTGTTATCTTTTATATCTTTATGTTCTAAAACTTAATAAAATTTTAATATAATGTCGCGACGTTGCATCGCATTACATGCTTTTTGCGTTCTTCTAAAACGTATCTAATTTAATGTCGATCTTATCTCTCTTATAATCTTTAATAAAGTCTAATTGTCGAAATATATTTTGTAAACTTATTCTCGCAAATTAGTAAATATCTTGCAATGGTTTGTTAATTTTTTAATTGTTTTTATAAGTTTCTCGAGTTCGTTGTAATACGTAAGCGTTATCTTGACGTTTTCTAGTTGCTTCTTAATTCTTTAATTTGTTTTTATTAAAGCAACAATAATATCTTTATTGCAATTGCTTTTGTCAAAGTACGTTCTTCAATATTAATTGAACTTGTTTGCGTCATGCTTTTTCTAAATTATTTTTTTGTTATACGTCATAATTATCTTAGAAAGTTTTATTTATAAAATAATTATATAGAATTGTTGTTGCGATGTCGTCGTTAATTCGAGTTTTGTTCACATTTATCTTTTCTTAAATTGCAAAAATATTATTTTAAATTTAAATTTTTGTTCTTTTTTTAACATTAAGTCGTTGCGTATGCGTAACATTATTGCGTCTATTATTTTGCTTAACTCTTGTACATTTATAATAATTATTAATTTCTATATTAGCTTTTCGAAATGCACATCAATAAAAGATACGTTAGTTTCGACTTGTAAGACTTTTGTAAACGTTATCTTGTAAATACTTGTAATGCGTCGAAATGCGCAATTTTGTATTAATCGCAATTTTGAAATAATTTTTTTCCTTATATTTTTGATATTTTTAGACGTATATTATGCGACAACATTATAAGTTATTATTGACTTTTTAATAATAATGTATTTGCGCTTATTTATCTTTAACGAAGTATTAAATATTAAACTTTCTATTATTGACGCGTTTTTATGTTTAATTATTAGCTTAATCTTTATCTAACGCAAATAAGTTCTTTATCTTAGCTTTAAATTTAATTAAACTCTTAATACTTTAATATGTAATTTAACAATTATCTCGTATTCTATTAGTCTTATATTGACGCTTATATCGAATCTCTTTAAAGTTCGCGAAAAATAAATTAATTTGTACTTTTTTTCGCGAACTTAAATTTTTAATTTCGTGTTTATTGCTCGCATTTATTATATATTTAACTTAGCATTTTGCAATTACGTTCGATCGATTTCTTATACATTAATATGTTAACGTCGTTTATGAAATTTGTAGCGCTAACTCGCAATTTAATGTTATTGCATATCTTTAACAAATTCGCATTGTAAAATAAATATAAGACTAAAAAGAGAGAAAAATTCTACGATATATTTACGTTCGCATTGCGTTTCTTTATTGTGTAGTTGTTTACAATTAAGATAATACGACGATTCTTTAAAAAATTCTCTATTTATTTAAGTAAACAAGTAGAAACTTGTTTCTTCTTTATATTGTAAAGCAATCGAATGTGCAATATATTATCGAATGCGTCTAATACATCAAGATTAAATAGAGATGTTATTCTCTTCTTTTAATTGCTTTATATTGTGTAAATCTTTTTTATAATTAATTGCAACGTCGTATCGATTAAACGTTGTCTTCTAGCTTTTATTTGTGTGTTCGATAGAATATTGTGCGTCTTTACGATGTAACGAAGATATTTTAATATTATTGATTTTAGTATCTTATTTAATATATTTAATAACGCAATAAATTTAAAGAATAACGATTTAAAGTAATTTTTTTTTCTTAATTTGCGCAACATTATTGTACTTGTCAATTTAAAATAAAACAATTGCATCTCTTTCTTAATACATTTATTAAATAGAAATTTTACTTAAGATAAAACGATGCAAATTAATTGTCGCAACGAACAATTAATTACATTATTAATTTTTGATGTTTTATTAGAAGTTGTCTTGTGCATTGCTCTTATTACTTTGCGCTTCAACATTATTTCGTTGTCTTTTATAAAAATTAAATAAAAGAATTTGTTTAAGTTGTTTACTAGAATCGTAGACCAAAAAAAAACGAAACATTGTTTCGATTTTGTTCTTCGTTGTTGTCGCGATATTTGTGTCGATTCGTAATAATAATATAGTAAACTTAATCAACGTTTTTGTTGTTACGTTTCTAACTTACTTTGTTATTTCGAAGAGATTCTTAATAATGCTTTTCGAAGCTTTTATTTGTTTGCGAAATTCGTCTCGTTTATGTTTTTTTAAAATCTTGTTCTTCTTGTTGCATGTTCGAACGTACGTTGCTTATTTGTTAGAAATGCGACATTATTAACATAATTTTCTAATTTCTTTAATTATCTTTGTACACTTTGTTATTTACTTAGATTTGATTTTCTCGTGTAATTTTATTTATAAAGTAAAGTCTTTAATAGTTTTTTTTAAAATCTTGAGCAACTTTGTCGTGTACTTATTGATGTTGTCTTTTTTTATCAAGTTGTTTAATATTGATTTAAGTAATAGATTTCTTAATATATTGTCGAATTTTTCTAAGTTTATAGTTTTTCAATCTTGTCTAAAGCGACGTTAAAACTTCTTTTGCGCTCAAAGATTTAACATTGTTTTTATCGAAAAATAATCAAATAAGTTTTTTATTTTCTTGTTTATATTATAATGTATTAATTGATTTGCTATTTTTCTTGTAACAAATAATAAGTCGATCGTCATTTAAGCGTTTTAATAATTTTTTATTATAATTCTTTAAGAGAGAGTTAGTATTGCGTCGATTGCGCGCATTATATTTAACAAATTCTTCAAAAACAAATGTTATCTAAAATAAAAAAAACTTATTTAATAGAAATAATGCAAATTAAATTTTTTATACAATAATACTTTCGTCTTGCATGCGCAAAGCTAACTTTATCGCTAAAAGATTACTTTTGTTAATTATTTCGTTATAATTATTTAAGAGCGAGTTGTAAACGTTATAAACATTAATAAAATTATGTCTTATATTATTATTGTCAAAACATAATTGTAGCGTTATTGTTTTTACATTTTTGAAATATTATATACTATGTTAATTATTGCTATTAATGCGTTTGTTAACGTAAAAGCATGTTTTTTCGTTATTATTTACGAGCGTGAAGTTTACGCATCTTAAATTATATATTTTTGTCTTAACGTAATGTTGTTACAACTCTTGTATTACTAATATGTTGTAAATTTATATCTTATTTTTCTAAAGCAATGCGATTATTATTTTATTTCTTAATTTGTAAACGTTATATTGTAATATTTTGAGCTCGTTTTGTGTCTTTACTAAAGTTGCTTTGTATAATAATTGTCTATTGCGTTGTTAAAATTCGAATACTAACTTAAAAATTTACATTTTTTTTTTCAAATCTTTATTTTTTGTTGTACGCAACTTTAGTGTGATCGTCGGGTCGGGTTTCAACTCGATCGAGTTGATTCGCCCAACCCTAACCCTGGGGTCAGGCAAATTTCCTAGCTTAACAGAGTGGGACGAGCGAAGAATGCGCGTCGAGTGTTCAACTTAATCCACCCAATCACGCTTTATCTACGCGCTGACCCAATTGGGCTAGCGTAGGGTCCACGCTAATCGCATATGGTTAGCGTGAATTCTTGTTCTAGCCTAATCGAGTTAGTGCGTAGATAAGATAAGATAAGATAAGCAAATGCTAACGCGACGAAGTTAGCTTAAGTTCTTGACATTAACTCGACGAAACCCAACCCTAGGATCGGGTTCGCGCCTTAACCCTGGCCCAACCCTACGAGGCCCAAGAGGGTGGGTTAGGTTAAGAAAAAAGTGTTCGACTCGACTTAACGATCACACTAGTCGAAGCATTAAATGAATAAAGTTTTAACAAATGCGAATGTTGTATATTAATGTTTAAGACTTTGTTTTAACTTTAATTTAAAACTTTTAAAAGCAAAGTTTTCGTTAAGAAAAACTATTAATAGCAACTATAAAAGTGCGAATCTAATTTATTTATTAGTAAGTGCATTATCTAATTTATTTATTAGTAAGTGCATTATCTCTTTGCATTACTTACTTAAAAAATATCTTTTAACAACAATATATAAATTATTGCTTGTAATTACATTCTTAATTTGATCGTTTTTTAATAATAACATAATATTGTTATTTAAAGTCTTTAATTTAATAATTTTAATAAACTTTTAATTTATCAAATTAATAATATAAATTATACAAAAAATTAAACTTTATGCTTTATTTCATAAAGTGTCGCATTAATTAAACGTCTTTTTAAGCTTTTCTTTTAGAATATTATTGTTGCTTGCATTGTTTATAACAATATTAAAAACAAGCTTTTTAATATTATATATATTTAAGATTTTAAGAAGTTCTTGCATTAAATAACGATCAATATGTTTAACTTAAAGAGACATAAATTTAATAAAATGTTTACGATATTAAAATGTAATATTTATTTAATATATTAATATTTCTAGATAAACAATTTTTTAAGAACTAGATTATGCATCTAACGTAATAAATATACGTCGTAACTCTTTTAAATTTTACTTTATCTTAGTACAAATATTATTGTATTTTAAGAAATTTATAAATAACAATTTAGTGCGATGTACAAAAATAAAATTTGAACGAAGCATTTGTAATAATTGTCGAAAATGCTTATTTTTAATAATTCGAAAAAATAAATTTAAGACAACAAAGATTTTGCACAATATTTGTTTTTAATTTTGTTAATTAAATTAAGACGTTAAGTTAATATAATTTTTCTTTTATTAATTTGTTAACTTTGCATTATTTATTTACATTATTAAATTAAACTTATACAATTAAAAGCTAACTCAAACTATAAAAAAGAATTAGATTGTTTTCGTTTTTTGCAAACAACTATCTTGCGATGTTTAAATATATTGATCGTACTAAAGTCATTTATAATTATAGAATAATCTAAAATTTTGAGGCAATTTCTGCATGCTATCTTAGAATATTCTTCTAATGTTAAGATTATTTGAACAAATATATTTTAAACATTAAATTATTTATAGTGTAATCATTGGGTCGAGTCGAACACTTTTTTCTCAACTCGACCCACCCTCTTGGGCCCCGTAGGGTTGAATCAAGGTTAAGGCGCGAACCCGATCCTAGAGTTGGATTTCGTCGAGTTAATACCAAGAACTTAAGCTAACTTTGTCGCGTTAGCATTTGCTTATCTTATCTTATCTTATCTTATCTATGCGCTAACCTAATTGAGCTAGCGTAGAATTCAAGCTAGCCCAATTAGGCTAGTGCAGGATTCACGCTAATCACATATGATTAGCGCGTCACGTTACGTCACGTGATCAAGTGAGTCGAGTTAAACACTTGGCGCGCATTCTTCGCTCGTCCCACCCTGTTAAGCTAGGAAATTTGCCTGACCCTAGGGTTAGGGCTGGGCGAGTTAGCTCGATCGGGTTGAAACTCAACTCGACGATCACACTAATTATTTATTTACTTTAATCTTTTTAATTTAAAATAAGTTTAATATTCTTTTTTAAGTCTTGTTTGTGACATTTTTGCCAATAAATGTTTATAATCATTATTGTTAAAATTAAGCATTAATATTAAAACTTTACTTAACGTATTCGTTGTTCTCTCTTAATCTTAAAAGAAAACTATTTTGACAAATTTTATTAATCGCTTCTTGAAAAGCTTTTTTTAAAAAAAAAATTAATTAATATTTTATAAATTTTAATTTGCGAATTAATTAAAATGAAAATTACTTAAGATTAAATTGTGCAATATTAAGAAACTAGACTTTTTTTTAATCGAAAATATTAATAAATTGTATACATCGTTAGAATTAGACATTTTGCAATATATTTTACAAAAAATAGCAATCTTAATAATAACAATAAATTATTTAAAGATAAACACTAGTAATGTAATAAAATAATTTAATAAAATAATGCAATAAAATAATGCAAATAACGAGAAAATAATAAAGAAAAAAATTGTTTCGTTTTTGACGCATAGATTTTTCGAAAGTCGTGACGTAATAAATTTGAAAATAGAAATTCTTAATATTATAACGACATTTTCGATTGCTTAACAATTCGAATTAATAACTCGAATTAAATTAAAAATCGAGTTAATATTAAGTCGAGTTACGATATTAATATTAAGTATTCGAATCGAATTACGATGTTAATATTAAGTATTTAAATTAAATTAAAAAGTTAATATCGATTTCCAACTTAACGATTAGTTTAATCTTGCTAACAAATAGACTAGTCGCGTTAGTGTGATCGTCAGGTCGAGTTTCAACTCGATCGAGTTGACTCGCTCAACCTTGACCCTAGGGTCAGGCAAATTTTCTAGTTTAACAAGGTGAGACGAGCGAAGAATGCGCGCCAAGTGTTTAACTCGATCCATTCAATCACGTGACGTGACGTGACGCGCTAATCATATGTGATTAGCGTGAATCCTGCACTAGCCTAATTGGGCTAGCTTGAATTCTACGCTAGCTCAATTAGGTTAGCGCATAGATAAGATAAGATAAGATAAGATAAGCAAATGCTAACGCGACAAAGTTAGCTTAAGTTCTTGGCATTGACCCAACAAAATTCGACTCTAGGGTCGAGTTCGCGCCTTAACCCTGGCCCAACCCTACGAGGCCCAAGAGAGTGGGTCGAGTTGAGAAAAAAGTGTTCGACCTAACTCAACGATCACACTAGGTCGCGTCGAGTCGAGTCATCGAGTTCGAACTAGATTCCTGGCTCGCCAAGACTCGATTTAAGTTAGAAATCTTGACTCAAGTATTCGAGTTAAATCAAAGGATAGATATAAAGTACTTAGCGTATAACTCGACTCAACTCGCCAAGACTTGAAAAATTTAAATTATTTTTAAAAAAGTGCATTAATCAACTTAATCAAGTTAATTAATTTAATTAATTTGTTTATAATATTATATAGTAATGCATTTAGATAATGCATTTGTACGTTATTTGTGTGTTATTATTTTTAAACTATTTTTAGTAATTCAAATAATGCGAATTTTTTTA
>JAABUZ0100003919.1_pt1 | contig 21231 bp, 19 predicted proteins | sample 5562091 | NCBI WGS metagenome assembly JAABUZ01 (sample SAMN12813069, study PRJNA571459) | rock metagenome | isolation source: Antarctica rocks | place: Antarctica: Victoria Land, Linnaeus Terrace sud | collected 2015-12-21
GCCCTAGGCCGCTTCGCGGGTGGCGGCGAGGAGCACGTCGGCCGCCCGGACGACGGCGGGAAAGCGCTGGGCGGGGTCGTCGGGCACCCGGACCGAGAGCTGCGAGCGACCCGACTCGTAGAGCGCGCCGGGTATCTCCTCCCGCACTCGCCGCGCCCGCGCGGAGTCGAGCTCGATCGGCGTCACCGCCAGCCGCCCGCCCCGGAAGGACACAACCCGGGCGCCCGCCTGGCCGAGCTTGATGCGTGCCTGCTGCAGGGCGAGGAGGTTCTCGAGCGGCTCGGGCGGCGGCCCGAAGCGGTCCTCGAGCTCCTCCCGGAGCACCGCGACGTCGGCCACCTCGCGGGCGACGGCGATGCGCCGGTGCACGTCGATCTTCGCCTGCTCGTAGGGGATGTAGTCCGAGGGAACGTAGGCGTCGACGTTCACGTCGAGGCGCACCGGCTCCGACTCGTCCTCAAGCCCCTCGCCGCCTAGGCGGCCGACCTCCTCGTCGAGCATCTGCATGTAGAGCTCGAAGCCGAGGGCAGCGACGTGGCCCGACTGCTCGTCGCCCAGCAGGTTGCCGGCGCCGCGGATCTCGAGGTCGCGCATGGCGATCTTGAAGCCGGCGCCGAGCTCGGTGTAGTCCGAGAGAGCGGAGAGGCGCTGGGCGGCGTCGGGCGTGAGCGCCGCGGCGCTGGGATACAGGAGGTAGGAGTAGGCGCGCTCCCGCGCGCGCCCAACCCGCCCGCGGATCTGGTAGAGCTGGGCCAGGCCGAAGGTGTCGGCGCGCTCGACGATCAGCGTGTTGGCCTGGGGTATGTCGATCCCCGACTCGATGATCGAGGTGCACACGAGCACGTCGGCCTCCCCGCGCAGGAAGCGCAGCATCCGCTCCTCGAGCGTGCGCTCGTCGAGCTGGCCGTGGGCGACCTCGTAGCGCGCGTCGGGGACCAGGGCGCGCAGGCGCTCCGCCGTCTCGTCGATCGTCTCCACCCGGTTGTGGAGGAAGAAGGCCTGCCCACCGCGACCGATCTCGCGCGCGATCGCCTGGCGCACGAGCTCCTCGTCGTACTCGCCGACGTAGGTCTTCACGGGCCGCCGGCCCTCGGGCGGGGTCTCGATCACCGAGATGTCACGCAGGCCCGCGAGCGACATCTGCAGCGTGCGGGGGATCGGGGTGGCCGACATGGCGATGACGTCGACCTTGAGCTTGAGCTGGCGCAGGAGCTCCTTCTGCTTGACCCCGAAGCGCTGCTCCTCGTCGAGGATGAGCAGGCCGAGGTCCTTCGCGCGCACGTCGCGGGAGAGCAGGCGGTGGGTGCCGATGAGGATGTCGACCGTCCCGTCGGTGAACGCCCTGACCGCCGCCCGCTGCTCGGCCGCGGGGCGAAAGCGCGAGACGTGCTCGATCCTGAAGGGGTAGTCCTTCAGCCGCTCGGAGAAGGTGCCGAAGTGCTGCTGGGCGAGGATCGTGGTGGGCACGAGCATCAGCACCTGCTTGCCGGCGTTCGCCGCCTTGAAGGCGGCGCGCAACGCGACCTCGGTCTTGCCGTAGCCGACGTCGCCGCACACGAGGCGGTCCATGGGGCGCGGCGCCTCCATGTCGAGCTTGACCTGCTCGATGGCCTCGCGCTGGTCGGGCGTCTCCTGGTAGGGGAAGCGGTCCTCCCACTCCCGCTGCCAGTCCGAGTCGGGCTCGAAGGCGGTGCCGGGCCGGCGGCGTCGCTGCGCGTAGAGGTTCAGGAGCTCGCCGGCGAGCTCCTGCGCCGCGCGGCGCGCGCGCGCCTTCATCTGGTCCCAGCGGGTGCCCCCGAGCTTGGAGAGTGGCGGATGGGAGCCGGCGGCGCCCGCGCCGACATAGCGCGAGATCTTCGCGAGCTGGTCGACGGGGACGAAGACGCGATCCGAGCCCGCGTACTCCAGGTAGAGGTAGTCGCGGGTGACGCCGGCCACCGTCTTGGTCTCGAAGCCGGCGAAGCGGGCGATGCCGTGGTCCTCGTGGACGACGATGTCACCCGTGCGCAGGTCCGCGAACGAGCGCAGCGCCCCGCGCCGGCGCCCCCCGTCCCGCGGCTGGGCTGCCGAGCGGCGGCGCCGGAAGAGCCGGTGCTCGGGGATCACCGCGAGCTTGAACTGGGGGGCGATGAACCCGTCGCGCAGCCGGGCGCTCGCGAAGCGCAGCGCGGCGCTGGCAGGCGCGTCTCCGTTCAGCCACTCCACCTTGAGCCGCCCGAGGTTGTAGGCGGCGCGCTCTCCCTCCCCCCGCTGGGCGAAGGCCGCAAGCGTGCGGTAGCCCGAGCGCACGAGCTTCTCGAGCTCGGGCTCGGCGTCCTTGATCGAGCGCGCGGCGACGTCGGCGGCCTGGGCGCGGAACTGGAAGGGCTGGTCCTGGTCGATGGAGGAGAGGCTCACGCGCGCGCGCTCGGCGAGCTGGGCGGAGATGCGCTCCGGCGGGACGTAGAGGTGGTGGGCGTCGGCGTCGTGGAAGGCGGCGCACACGTCCTGCCAATGGTCGGCCAGGGCCGGCGCGAGCTCCTCCTCGGCGGCCACGAGCACCGCGGCGTCCGCGGGAGCGAGATCGAGGAAGGAGTGGAAGCGATCGACGGGAAGGAGCTCGGTGATGTCCGGACGCTCTTCCTCGAGCGCGGCGATCTCGGCGAGCTCCCGGTGCTCGGGCGCGAGCTCGGCGGCCGGGGCGATCTCCACCCGCTCGGCCTCGCCCAGCGAGCGCTGGGTGAAAGTGGAGAACCAGCGCAGCGACTCGACCTCGTCGCCGAACAGGTCGACGCGGACGGCGCGATCCTCGGTGGCCGGGTAGACGTCGAGCAGGCCGCCGCGCGCCGCGAACTGCCCACGGTCCTCGACCTGCTCCACGCGCTCGTACCCGGCGGCGGCGAGATCGGCCGTGGTCTCGTCGAGGTCGAGCAGATCGCCGCGGGCGATCGCGAAGCCGTGCGGGCGCAGCTCGGGGTCGGGCACCTTCTCGGAGAGGGCGACGGCGCTCACGACGACGACGGGTGGCTCCTCGCCGCCCGGCGCCTCGGTCAGGCTGTCGAGCGCGGCGATCCGCAGCCCGACGAGATGCGGCGGAGGCGCGAGGTGGGATTCGTAGGCCACGCCGCGCGAGGGGTAGAAGCGCACGCGCCGGGGCTGGAGCCAGGCGCGCAGGTCGGCGGCGAGATCGCGGGCCTGGCGGTCGTCTCCTGCGACGACGAGGGCCGGCCTCGCCGGCGCGTGCTCGGCCAGCGCGGCGATGAGGTAGGGCCGCAGCGACTGCGAGACGAACGCGCGACCGCCCTCGCGCGCGAGGGTCGAGGTGGCGGGATCGTCGTCGGCGTAGGCGAGGAGGGGGCGGAGCATGCGGTGTGGCCGGCCGCGGCACCCGCGCTCGGCCGGAGGCGCCAGTCTAGGAGGCGATCCCTGCCAGGCGATCCCTGCCGTCTGGCGGCGGACCCGCCCGTGGCGCACGTTGGGCCCGCCAGCTGCCCGGGGTCCGCTACGCCTGGGTACCGCATCGGGTACCCGCGGGTAGCGGCCATAGCGGCCGTAGCGGCCCCCCGAGTAACCGCTGCTTACCCGCGGTCGGCGCGTCCTTCCTGCTCGCCGAGGATGAGCTGCTCGGCGGCATCCCGCGCCCGCTCGACGAGCGCCTCGACTTCCTCGGGCGGCTCGCGGAACCTTCCGAGCACGTAGGCGGCCACGACGTCCGGGTCGGTCGATTCGGGGCGGCTCACCCCGATCCGCACCCGCCAGAAGTCCGCGCCCCCGAGCTCGCGCTTGAGGGACTTGAGCCCGTTGTGCCCGGCGAGCCCACCGCCGAGCCGCACCCGCACCTCCCCGAAGGGCAGGTCGATCTCGTCGTGGAGCGCGAGCACGCGGTCGAGCTCCACGCGGTACGCGCCGCGGGCGGGACCGGCCGAGCGACCGGCGTCGTTCATGTAGGTCTGAGGCTCGAGGATCGCCACCCGCGGGCCTCCGATACCCGCGCGGCCGTCGCTCAGGAGCCCGGCGTACCTCCCCTTGGGCCGCGGGAGCTCCCAGCGCGCGCGCAGCGCCTCGGCCACCGCGAAGCCGACGTTGTGCCGGGTCGCGGCGTAGCTCGCGCCCGGATTCCCGAGCCCGACGATCAGCCAGTCGACGGTGGGCGTGCAGCGCCCGCGCAAGCGTCGTGGCTCAGCCGGGGACGGTGCCGGCCTCGGCGTCCGCGTCGCCCTCGCCGGACTCCGCCTCGGCCTGGCCGCCGCCGCCCGGGCCGCCCTCCTCGCCCACGCGCTCGGTCTCGTGCTCGATCTCCTCGTCGGACTCGACCTCGAGCCGGGGCGGGGTCAGCGTCGCGATCACCGTCTCGGGGTCGTCGACCAGGGTCACTCCGCGCGGCGGCCGCAGCGCGTCGAGCGTGAGCGTGTCGTTGATCTGCATGCCGGATACGTCGTGGCTGAGTTGGTCGGGAATCTCGTTGGGCAGGGCCTCGATGGTCAGCTCGCGGGTGACGAGCTCGACGATGCCGCCCTCCACCACGCCGGGCGCCGCGTCGATGCCCTCGAGCTCGAGGATCACCACGGCCTGGATCGGCTTGTCGAGGCGCACGCGCAGGAAGTCGACGTGCACGGCGTCGCCCGTGACGGGATGACGCTCGAGCTCCTTGACGAGCACGGGGGTGCTGCCCCCGTCGAGCGCGAGGTCGATCACCGCGCCGGAGTGGGCCAGCGCACGGCGCAGGGTGAGGGCCTCGACCTGCAGCGGCTGAGGCTCCTCCCCGCCACCGTAGACGATGCCGGGCACCTGCCCCGCGCGGCGCAGGCGGCGGGTCGCCCGCGAGCCCTTCACCTCGCGGGCGGCGGCGGTGAGCGTCGTGGTGTCAGACTCGGCCATGGGCGGCGCCCGATGCTAGCGAACGGGTTCTCATCGGCCCGAACCGCGCTAGTCTGGCGCGATGGGGTCATCCACGCAGCTCGTGCTGCTGGCGGCGGTCATACACCTCGCCGGGCTGCTGCTCGCGGTGGTGCTGATACTGCCGATCCTGCGTGAGGAGGACACCCGGTTCCGGCCCCCCGAGGACGGGGAGGACGGCGGAGGCGGAAACGACCGCCGCGGACCCCCGACGCCGGCCGGGCCGCGTGACGGCGGGATACCCCTGCCCGACGCCCGGCCCGCCCGGGTGCGCCTGCGCGAGCCCGCCCGCCTCGGCGACCTGCGACCCGCGGCGCCCCCCCGGCGAGGACCGGCGCGCGAGCCCGCGCGCGAGCCGCGCCGAACCCCGGCGCGCCGGTAGGCGGCGCTCAGCGCTTCGGGCAGCTCGTGTCGCCGGGGATCGGCGCCGAGAGCTGCGAGAGCTCGACGCGCAGGCCGGAGAACGGATCGCCGCCACGGTGCACGGTGACGCACTGGACCACGGGAGGCCGTGGGGGGACCCTCCAGGCCACCCGCGCCACGCCACGGGTGCCGCCCAGCGAGAAGCGCGTCGAGGGGTCGTAGGCGAGGACCTGCACGCGCGCCCCGTCTCCCCGCGCCTGGGCGCGGAGTAGACGCACGATCGCCGCGCGCTCCGCCGTGTTGGCGCTCAGGACGCGCGCGAGCAGGCCGCTCAGCACGAGGAAGGCGAGGGCCGCGAGCACGATCAGGAGGATGCGAGCGGCGCGCGACACGGGTCGGCATGTTCCCCGACCGTGGCCGCGAGCCGGTTCCCGCGCCGCCGAGCCGGGTAGGCTGGCCCGCGTGAAGCTCCTCTACAAGCCGTTCGGCATCATCTTCGGCGTCCTGTCCGGCGTCCTCTCCAAGAAGCTCTTCGAGTTCATCTGGTCCAAGCTCGACGACGAGCAGCCGCCCAAGCCGACCACTCAACGCTCGCCGTGGCCCAAGGTGCTCGGCGCCGCCGCGATGGAGGGAGTCACCTTCAAGGTGACCCGGGCGGTCGTCGACCGCGCCGGGGCGCGCGGCTTCGCGCATCTCACCGGCGTGTGGCCCGGACCTAAGGTCCCGGACCCCGAGTAGGGCCGCCGCGCAGGACGAAGCCCCGCTCGGCCAGTTCCGCGAGCGCGTCCTCGAACGCGGCGAAGTCATGGTCGAGCAGCAGCTCGAGCGGGCGCCCGCTCGGTCCGCTTGCCCACACCCAGCGGCGCAGCACCGCGGCTCCCGCCCGCTCCTCGGCCTCGGCGAGCAGGTCGAGCAGGATCGGTATCTCGGGGCGGTGCTCGAGCTGACCGGAGACCACCATGAGCGGATCGGCGTCGAGTAGCGCGCAGAGCTCCTCGTCGGAGAGCCCGAGGAGGTCCATCAGCCGGGCGGCGCCGCCCGAGGCGCCCATGCTCAGAAGAGCTGGTTCTCGCCGCCGAAGACCTTGCTCACCGAGCCATCCGTGAAGACCTCGCGGATCGAGTTGGAGAGGAGGTCGGCGCACGAGAGCACCTGGACGTTCTCGGGCATGCCCGGGCGCGCCGGAATCGTGTCGGTGACCACGATGCGCTCGAAGCCGGAGGAGGCCAGGTTCTCCCACGCGTTGCCCGAGAAGACCGCGTGCGTGGCGGCGGCGAACACGCGGGTCGCGCCCTCGTCGAGCACCGTCTGCGCCGCCGCCTTGAGCGTTCCCGCCGTGTCGATGATGTCATCGACGATCACCGCGGTGCGGCCCTTGACGTCGCCGATCACGTAGCCGATCTCCGCAACCTGCTGGGCCGGGCGCTCCTTGGTGAGCAGGGCGAGGGGAGCGCCGATCTTCTCGGCGAACTTCTGGTTGAGCTTGGCGCGACCCACGTCGGGCGCCACCACCACGAGGTCCTCGAGCCCCTGATCGGAGAAGTACTGGCTGAGCATGAAGAGCGCCGTCATGTGGTCGAGGACGACGTTGAAGAAGCCCTGGATCTGCCCGGAGTGAAGGTCCATGGTGACGATCCGGTCGATGCCCGCCGCCTCGAGCATCCGGGCCATGAGCCGGGCGGTGATGGGCTCGCGCGGGGCGGACTTCTTGTCCTGGCGCGAGTACCCGTACCACGGGGTGACGGCGATGACCCGGTGCGCCGAGCCGCCCTTCGCCGCGTCGACCATGGCCAGGAGCTCCATCACCGCGTCGTTGGCCGTGAGGCCCCTCTCGGGGTTGCCGCAGGTGGGCTGGACGATGAACACGTCGGCGCCGCGGATGGACTCCTGGTAGCGGCAGTAGACCTCGCCGTTGGAGAAGGTCTTGAGCGTGACGCCGCCCAGCTCGACGCCGAGCTTCTCGGCGATCTTGTGGGCGAGCGGCTGGTTGGCGCGCCCCGAGAAGAGCATGAGGCGCTTGCCGTATCCGGTCTCCAGCGCGGTGCGGGGAGTCGCCTGCGTGCCCAGCGCGCTCATCGGCGGTCGAGTCTACGGGAGGGGAGGGACGTCACGGTCGCGGCTTGCCCGCTCGCCGCTCGGCGTAGCCCTCGACGTTGCGCTGGGGAGCGCGGGCGACGCCCAGGGCACCGGGAGGGACGTCCTCGGTGAGGACCGATCCGGCGCCGGTGTAGGCGCCGTCGGCCAGGGTGACCGGCGCCACGAGCGTCGTATCCACGCCCGTGCGCACGCGGGCGCCGATGCGCGTCCGGTGCTTGGCCTGCCCGTCGTAGTTCGCGGTGATCGTCGCCGCGCCGAGATTGCTGCCCTCTCCCACGTCGGCGTCGCCGATGTAGGAGAGGTGCGGGACCTTGGCGTCCGCTCCGATGTCCGCGTTCTTGATCTCGACGAAGGTGCCGGCCTTCGCGCGCTCGCGCAGGACGGCGCCGGGACGGAGGTAGGCGAACGGCCCGACCGTCGCACCGGCCTCGACCTCGCAGCCGGTGAGGTAGGAGTGGGGCACGCTCACGTCCTCCGCGAGCGTGGCATCGATGAGGGTGGAGGCCGGCCCGATCAAACAGCGAGCGCCGACGCGGGTCGCCCCCCGTAGGCAGGTGAAGGGCGCGATGACCGCGTCGGCCTCGATCTCGACTCCGGCGTCGATGAGCGTCGAGCCCGGGTCGAGGATGGTCACGCCGTCGCGCTGGTGGGCGGCGTGGATCCGGCGTTGCGCGAGGGCGCTTACCTCCGCGAGGTCCACCCGGTCGTTGACCCCGAGCGTGAGCGCGGGGTCGGCGAGCTCCAGGGCGGCGACGGTGCCCTCTCCGGCGCGCAGGAGCGGCAGGACGTCGGGCAGGTAGAGCTCGCCCTGGGCGTTGTCGGACTCGAGCCGGTCGAGCGCGTCGCGCAGCGGCTCGGGATCGAAGGCGTAGATACCGGCGTTGATCTCGTCGATGGCGAGCTCCGCCGCGGTGGCGTCGCCGGCGAGCTTGGTCTCCACGACCCGCTCGACGCTCCCGTCGGCGGCGCGCACGACGCGGCCGTAGCCCGTCGGGTCGGCAAGCCGGGAGGTGACGAGCGTCGCGCCGGCGTGGCCGGCGACGTGGGTTGCGGCGAGCTCCTCGATCGCCCCGGCGGTGAGGAGCGGGACGTCGCCCGAGAGCACGAGGACCGGGGCGTCGGGGGCGAAGTGCCCGGCGGCCGCGCGCACCGCGTCGCCGGTGCCCTTCGGCTCGGCCTGGATCGCCAGCTCCACGCCGGGGGGAAGTGCCGCCTCCAGCGCCCTGTCGGGGGCATCGACGACGACGACGCGACCCGCGGCCGCGGCCTGCGCGGCGGCGATCACCCAGAGCAGCATGGGCCGGCCGCACACGGGATGCAGAACCTTGGGCATGGCCGAGCGCATGCGCGCGCCGCGTCCCGCGGCGAGGATGACGACGACCGGGGGGTTCACGAGCGGGATGCTAGCCGCGAGCCTAGAATCCACCGTCTCTGGGGAGTGGTGTAATGGCAAGCACGCGAGCCTTTGAAGCTCTAGGTTCAGGTTCAAATCCTGGCTCCCCAGCTCCTCGATGCGCATCCTCGCCCTAGCCCGCCGGACCTGAGCTCCCCGCTCTAAGCGCCCGGCAGCCGGGCGCGGAACGCACCTCCCTCCGTGCTCGGAAGGCAGACCACGTCGCCCCGGGCCGCGCGAGCCAGGCGGCGCGAGAGCGCGAGCCCGAGGCCGGCGCCTCCTCCCGGCTCGCCGCCCCCCACCCCCGGCTCGAAGATCCGCTCGCGCTCCTCCTCGGGCACGCCCGGGCCGTCGTCGCGCACGGTGAACTCGACCGCTCCGTCCTCGGCGGCGACGCTCACCCGCACGCTGCGCCGCCCGTGGCGGCAGGCGTTCTCGACCAGTGGCGCGAGCACGCGCTCCGCGAGGTCGACGTCGGCGCCCACCCGCAGGGGCGCCGGGGGGCCCTCGACGCTCACGTGCACGTCGCGCTCGGAGGCGAGCGCCGCGCAGGCCTCCGCCGCCCGCGAGGCGGCCGACGTCGCGTCGCCCGAGCCGGGCAGGAGGGCGGCGTCGGCCCGTGCGGCCAGCAGCAGCGTCTCGAGCGTGCGATCGAGCTGCCCCGCCGCCGCGCGCACCGCCCGGAGCGCTTCGCGGTACTCCGCCGGGGAGCGCTCGCGGCGAAGGGCGAGGTCGGTCTCGGCCACGACCTTGGCCAGCGGAGTGCGCAGCTCGTGGGAGAGCTCGGCCGAGAAGCGCTGCTCATGGCGCAAGCTCGCCGCGAGGCGGTCGAGCAGCCCGTCGAAGGTGGCGGCCAGCCGGGTGAGCTCGTCGCGGGGCGGCCCGAGCGCGAAGCGGTGATCGATGTCGTGCTCGCCCCACTCGGCCGCCGCGCTCGTCATCCGGGCCACGGGCCGCAGCGCCGCTCCGATCACCCCGCGGGCGGCCAGGCCGACCAGGACGAAGACGAGGGTGGCGAAGATCAGCGAGCCGACGAGCGCGGCCTGCGCGGTGCGCTCGTAGGGCACTAGCGAAGCGCCGAGAACGACCGTGCCAAGGCGGCGTCGGGCGCTCGCGATGGGGACCGCGTAGAGCCGCGTGTCGCTGGTCGGGCTCGAGGCAAAGCGACGGGGACCGCCGGCCAGCGAGTCGGCCACGGCCTGGTCACGCGTCGAGGCCCGGGGCCGCTCCAGGGCGCGGCGGCCGGCGTAGACCCACACCTGGCTGTCGAGCGCCGCGGCGTCGGGCGCCTCGCCCACGCGCAGGCGTCCGTTCAGGGTGGAGAGGGTGGCGAGCTCGGCGGCGGCCCGCGTGCGCAGCAGGTTGTCGACGTCGCGGCCGAGCCGATGGTCGAGGAACACGTTGAAGCCCGCGGTCAGCGCGGCGAGCGTCGCCAGCGCACCCACGAGCACCACGACGAGCAGCCGGGCCCGCAGGCCCCGAGGGCGCAGCCGGCTCATTCCAGCCGGTAGCCGACGCCGTGCGCGGTGACGATGCGCGGCGGTGCGGGCAGCTGCTCGAGCTTGCGCCGCAGGCGGGCGACGTAGACGTCGAGCGTGTTGTCGTGCACGATCGCGCCGTCCGGCCACGCGGCGGCGACGAGCTCCCTGCGGCGCACCGTCGCCCCCGGCCGGGAGGCGAGCGGCGCGAGCAGGCGGAACTCGGTCGGGGTGAGCGGGATCGTGGTCGCTCCCCCCGTCACCGCGTGGCTTACGGGATCGAGCCGCACGCCCGCGAGCTCGGCGCCGGCCTCGGGAGCGCCTCGCCGCAGGAGCGCCCGCAGGCGCACGACGAGCTCGGCGAACGCGAACGGCTTGGTCACGTAGTCGTCCGCGCCGGCGGTGAACCCGGCCACCCGGTCCACCACGGCGTCGCGAGCGGTGAGAAAGAGGACCGGGGCGTGGACGCCCCGCGCTCGCAGCGCCTGGCAGACGTCGCGGCCGTCGGCGTCAGGAAGGCCGATGTCGACCACGAGGAGGTCAGGAGCCGCCCGGCCCACCGACGCGATCGCCTCCGCGCCCGTGGCGACCGTCTCGACGGCGAAGCCCTCCTCGCCGAGGCCGCGCCGCAGGAGCCCGCGCAGGTCGGGATCGTCTTCGACGACGAGGATCGCCGGGCCGGTCACGTCAGGACTACGGTATCCGCAGCGACGAGCGGCCGGTGCTCACTGCTCTCGTAGGATCGCGCCGAGCGGCAGTCGCCGCAAGCCGCGGGCGGCCAGCGCCGTGGCGATCAGCGTGGCGAGGATCGCCGCGCCGGCGAGCGCCGCGAGGAAGGCCCAGGGGATCGCTAGGGCGTCCGGCGGCGGGTCGAAGACGTGCTGAAGCATCGCGACGAGCATCTCGGAGAGCAGCCACCCGAGCACTCCGGCGAGGAGGAGCCCCGCCCCGAGCACTATCCCCGCCTCGGTCCACAAGAAGGCGGAGATGTTCCGCAAGGGCGCACCGACGGCAGCCATCGTGGCGAACTCCTGGCGGCGCTCGGCGATGCCGAGGGCGACGAAGAGCCCCATCGCCCCGGCGGCGAGCAGGATCGCGAAGGCCTGCTCGATGCGGCTGATGCCGGTGAGGTCGACGGTGGTGATCGAGCTCGCGGTCCGGGCGTTCTGCTCCTTGATGTTCTTCACCTCGGTGCCGTCGGCCCGCGTCGCCGCCGCCACGCGGTGGGCGACCGCGACCGGGTCGCCGGAGGCCTTGGCGAAGACGGCGTTCGGGCCGGGCGCGTTCGTGACCTTCTCGAGGTAGGCGAGGTTCGCGACCATGAACGAGTCCTTGGGCGCCGAGGGGAACTCCTGCACGACGCCCGCGACGTGGAACGGCGCGACCTTGAACTTGCCGCTGGAGCGGTCGAGCACCCGGAGGTTGAGCAGATCGCCGGGCCTCAGAGAGAAGTCCTTGATCGTCTCCTTGGAGACGACGATCCCGTCGGGGGTCGCCTTGAGGCGGGCGATCGTCTGCGCTGCCGTGCTCCCGACGAAGTAGGAGTCTCGCAGCGAGGTCGCCTTGGTGAAGCTCGCCGCGTCGATCCCGTAGGTGTCCTGGAGGTCGGGGCCGACGTAGGAGTAGGAGTGGTCGAGCGCGGTGGTGGCCTTCACGCCCGGCACCCGCGCGATCTTCCCCGCCAGGTCCTTGCGCGCGGCCACGCCGGGCGCCGCCGTCGCCGTGACGTCGGCGCCGAGCGTGAGCTGGGCGTCGACGAGCGACTGCTGGTCGTAGGTGGCGGCGAAGACGCCCAGGTTCACCCCGAAGGCGAGCAGGAGCCCGACGACGAGGAGGCCGCGGTTGATCGCCGCGCCGCGGCGCCCGGCGCTGACGAGCAGGAACCCGCGCCTCGAGTCGGCCCGTCCCCCCGCGGCCCGCCGCGCGAGCGCGGCCAGCGCCCGTCCGCGCAGGCGCACGAGCAGGAGCGTCGCGCCGATCCACAGGAGCGCGGGAGCGAAGAACATGTAGACCGACAGGGAGAGCGTCGGGTTGGAGTCGGGGTTGACGACCGCCGAGAACCCCGTGCGGGCCGTGAGCCAGTAGATGAGGCCGCTGACGGCGAGGGCGATCACGTCGAGGTAGAGCTTCTGCCAGAGCGGGGTGCGCTCGCGCCGGGCGCCGCGGCGCCCTTCGCTGACGCTCGCGCGCAGCGAGGAGAGGCTCGCCCCGATCCGGGCGACGGCGGCGCCGGCGATCGCGAGAACGACGCACACGCCGATCGTGACCAGGGCGCGACCGGGAGTCAGGTGCGCTCCCCCCTTGACGAGCAGCTCAACGGCGCCGAACGCGGCTCCGGCGCCGAGCAGGCCGGCGATCAGCCCGACGACGAGGCTCTCCACGCCGGCGAGGACGAACAGGGCGCGGCGCGTGGACCCGCGCGCGCGGAGCAGGGCGAGGTCGCGCCGGTCGCGCTCCACCGTCCCGAGGGCCGCGAGGTAGGCGAGTCCGAGCGCGATGAGCGCTCCGGGCACCGCGAGCATGATGTAGAGCGTCTCGGCGTAGAGGGCGTCGCCCGCCGCCGTCGTGAGGGAGTCCGAGAGGTTGTCGACGAACTGCACCTGTCCGGGAAGGCTGCGCTCGATCCGGTTGCGCGTCTGGGTGGCGCGGGTGAGCGCGGCGCTCGGGCTCCCCCCGCTCAGGGCGGCGGGGTCGAGCTGGGCCTGGACCTGCCACTGGACCCCGTCGAGCGCGCCGGGCTGGGCGCTGGAGCCGACGTTGGCGGCCGTGATCGCGCGCAGCCCCGGAGCGAGGGTCTTGGCGAAGGTGGCCAGCGGGACGATCGCGATGTTCGCCGGGGGCTGCGCGGGCGCGGGGCCGAGCTGGGGGTTCAGCGGCTGGAAGAGCTTGTCGGGAGAGGTGACGATCGCGACGCCCGAGACGGTGAACCTCCGGGGCGGCGCCCCCGGGCGCGTCCTCAGCGTGACCGTGTCGCCGACGCGCGCCTGCAGCGTCGCCGCCATCTGCTGGTCGAGGAGCACCGCCCCCTCCCGCAGGCCGCCCTGCAACACGCGGAACGTGCGGATGTGGGCAAGGTAGTCGGGCGGCACGGCGAGGATCGCCCCGTTGCCCGCGCTCGTGTTGCCCGCCGGGCCGCGGTGGGTCGTGGTGCTGAGCGGCGCCGTGGCCGTGGCCGAGGCCTGGAGCACTCCGGGCTGGCGAGCGACGCCGCTCGCCACGCGCTGGTCGGCCGCGTAGGAGGAGACCGGGCCCTGCAGGTCGAGCGGGACCTCGCGGACCGCGCTCCCGCTCACGGTCCGCAGGCTGTTCCCGACGAAGAGCAGCATCCCGCCGAGCAGCGCGACCGAGGCCGCGAGCACGACGACCCGGGTCAGGGTCTTGCCGGGCGCGCGGAGCAGACCGGCGGTGGCTAGACGCAGAGCGGTGATCACCCGAGGGTGTGCTCCCCGCGGACGCGCCCGTCGATGAGCTCGACCATGCGCGCGGCGCGCGCGGCGACGTCCGCGTCGTGGGTGGCGGTGACCAGCGCGAAGCCGAACTCCGCTTGCAGCGCGTCGATGAGGTCGAGCACGCGTCCGCCGGTGTCCGAGTCGAGGTGCCCGGTGGGCTCATCGCAGAGAAGCAGCTCCGGCGACTGGCCGAGGGCGCGGGCGATCGCCACGCGCTGAGCCTCGCCGCCCGAGAGCTCGGAGGGCAGGGAGTCGAGCTTGGCGCCGAGGCCGACCAGGTTCAGGAGCTCCTCGGGCGTCCGCTTGACGCTTGCCTCCGCGCCGGCGGCGCGCAGCGCGTAGGCGATGTTCTCGTAGGCGGTGAAGTGAGGCAGGAGGTTCGCGCCCTGGAAGACGTAGGCGATGCCCTGGGCGCGGGCGCGCCCCCGGGCCGCGGCGTCGAGTGAGGAGAGCGGCTCACCGCGCCAGCTCACCGTGCCCGAGGTGGGGACGACGAGGCCGCCGAGGAGGTGGAGGAGCGTCGTCTTGCCCGATCCCGAGCGTCCCCACAGTGCGAGGCTCTCGCCGTTGCGGACCGAGAGGTCGACCTCGTCGAGCGCCCGCACCTCGGACTCACCGCTTCCGTAGACGATGCTCACGCGCTCGCAGCCCGCGAGCGCGCTCGTGCCGACCACCGAGGCGGTCATGCGGCCACCCGCCCGTCGCGCATCTCGACGACGCGGTCGGCGCCGGCCGCCACCCGCTCGGAGTGCGTGACCACGGCGATGGCGCTGCCGTAGTCGGCGCGCAGCGCCTGGAGCGCGTCGAGCACGATGCGCTCGTTGCCCTCATCGAGCTCGCCAGTGGGCTCGTCGGCGAGGACGAGCGGCGCGCGGCGCGCGGCCGCGGCGGCGATCGCCACCCGTTGCTGCTCGCCGCCCGAGAGGGCGGCGGCGCGATTGCCGCGACGCGCCGCGAGGCCGAAGGCGTCGAGCGCCGAGGCGGCCATCCCCTCCGGATCCTCGCGACGGGCGATGCGCAGCCCGATGGCCACGTTCTCCTGGGCCGAGAGTGCCGGCCACAGGTTGTCGCTCTGGAAGATCACGGCGAGCTCCCGCGCCCGGTAGTCCGCGAGCTCGGCCTCATCGAGGCGTCCGAGCGAGCGGCCGAAGGCGCGCACCTCGCCGGCGGAGGGCTCGTCCAGGCCGGCCGCGAGGGCGAGAAACGTGCTCTTGCCGCACCCCGAGGGACCGAGCACGGCGACGATCTCTCCGCGCTCGATCCGGAGGTCGAGACCGCGCAGCGCGACGGTCTCCACCGGACCCGAGCGGTAGATCTTGAACACGTCGTGGCACTCGAGCGCCGGCCACCGGAGCGGCGCCGCCTCGCGCTCGGGCTCGACGTAGAGGCTCCTCACTTCCACCGGAAGCTCCCGATCATCATCTTGTAGGCATCGACGTTGTCCACGCCCTTCGCGGTGCCGAGGTCTACGGTGGCGAGCTTGCCCGCATGGGAGAGCACGTAGCGGTCGACGATGAGCGTGACGCGCTTGCCGGTCACGGGGTTCGGGGCGCTCTGGGTCGAGTAGGAGACCTTGACCGCATGGCCGCTCTTGAGGTTCACGGCCCTGGGCGTGCCCGCCTGGAGCGAGGGACTCGACGCCCTGAGCCGGTTGAGCTGGGTGGCGACGCTGGTCGGCGTGGGAGCCGAACCCGAGGCGACCACGATGTGGACGAGGTTGTTCTTGTCCTGGAAGGTGACGTCACGCCCGCCGCCGCGCTGCGCCCACCCCTCGGGATAGACCATGGAGTAGCCGGCCGAGCGGTCGGCGAAGGTCAGGAAGTTCTGGTTGTCGGGGATGTCGCCGGTGGCGGCGGACTTGGCGTCGGCGGAGAGGGCGGCGGAGCTCGACCCCGAGCTCGACCCCGGCCCGGAGGCCGACCCCGACCCGGACCCCGACGAGCCGCCGCATCCGGCCGCGAGCGCGGCGAGCGCGAGGGCCATCGGCAGGAGGGTTCGCTTGATGGACATGGGGCGCATGCTCCTCTCAGCGCCCTGAACGCCTCCTGAACGGCGCAAGGAGCCCTGCTCAGCAGCGTGCGTCGGGGCGGCGAGGATCCGGGGCGCCGACGTGAGAATCGGCGAGACGCCGGACGTCGCCGGCGAGTCGCGCGGCGCGGGAGGCGCTCAGCGGTCCGGCCGGGAGCTCGACCACGAATGCGGCGGAGCCGGGAATCCGGTGGTTCTCCCAGCCCGTCGCGCTTCCGGGGTAGCGCGTCAGGCGCCGAAGCGGGAGGGCGGACAGCCGGGCGAAGCACCGCTCGACGGCCGGCACGCCACCGGACTCGTCGACCACGCCCAGCGGTTGGTGGAACCAGATCGAGATGGCGGGTCGGATCCCCAGGATCAGCCGCTCGGCCGTTCGCGACTCCGGCTCGGACAGCGCCCGAGCTCCCGCGTACTGCTGGTCCCCGAGGTGGCCGATAGGCCGCCAACGCAGCGGGAAGTTGCGGTTGAGATCGACCCCGCGAGCGTTCTGGCGCGTCCCGGCGGCGACCCCGTCGGGATTGAGGTCAGGCAAGATCCAGATCGCCCTCTGGGCCGGCGAACGCGTCCCGTCGAGCGCCCGCACCACGCGCAGGCCGGCGGCCTCGTCGCCGTGGATCGCGCCCACTACGAGAAGAGGACGCGGGGCGCGCGGGTCCCCGACGACGGTCACCCGGATCGGCCGACCCTGCACCGACCGCCCCACCACCAGCTCTTGACGCGGGCAGGGGAGAGGACGAGGCGGGCAGTCCGGTCGCGCCGCTCCCGGGCCGGCGCGTTGGGTGGATGCCGTGGATCCGAGCCGGGGTCCAGTCCCCCCCTGCGCGAGCAAGATCACTCCCGCAGCGAGCATCGCCAGGGTGAGGGCCCCGGCCCACTTCCGCCGCGCGGATGACACAGCAGGCAAGCTACGCGTTCACGCCGGTGACGTGGCGCTCCCGCCAGCCTCGCGCGTGGGCGGCCGTGTCGGACGTGGTCAGGTGGAGAGCGCCCGGCGGCCGAGTTCTGTCCAGCGCGAGGCGAAGTCTCCTCGGGTCCAGGTCTCGCGAGTGCCGTTGAGTGGGTTGACGAGGGTGAGGCGTCCGTCGGCGCGCATCCCGGTGAGCACGATCGTGTGTTCGCCGAAGTTGACCTGAATCGGGCGCCCGCCCGGCGTGCGCCAGCGGCCGTAGGGACCGTGGGAGAGCCCGATCCACGCCATGACGGCGTGGCCGGCGAGCAGGCGGCGATAGATGTTCGCTGGGGCGGTGCCGGTGAGGTTCTGCAGCCGGCGTCCGTACCGCCTCGCGAGGGCCTCGACCGGGCGGGGGTAGACGCCGAAGCCGCCGGCCGGGCCGCCGCCCTCGGGGCGCCCGACGAACCCTTGATCGGGATCGCCCCAGATCCGGGTCGCCCCCGATCCGCCGGGGTCGAGCGGACCGCTACGCGGCATCTCCGCTTGGAGGGGTGCCTGGTCTACCGCTACGCCGGTGGTGGCCAGAAGGATCTGCAGGGCCGTCGCTTCGCAGTCGTTTGGCAGCTTTTGCGCGACCACCGGCGCACGTATGGCAGCGGACAGGGCGCGGGCGGGTACCTCGACGGTGGCGCCGGCGCGCGAAGCGCGCGCGGCCTGGCTCGCCGCCTGCTCGCGGTCGTAGCGGTAGACGATGCGGGCAGCGCCTCGGGTGACGATCGCGCCCGAGGGGATCGCGCGTCGCACGGCATCCGCGAGGCGGCGGGCATCAACGCCCCCGGCGCGCTCGAGCGGCCCGATCGGAACGTTCGCCAGCACGCGATCGCCGGCGCGAAAGAGCAGCGAGCCCGCCGGCGGGCGCGCAGGGATGCGGTGATCGGCGCGCGAGGCCGCCAGCCACGCGCCGCCCCCACCGGCGAGGAGGAGCACGAGCAGCACCGCGAACCCGGCGGCACGTCGCGAGCTGCGACGAGGAGGAGTGCCGCCGCGCGCACGGTCCGGAGGCTGGGCGGACAGCACACCGGGCACGGCGGTGAGCTTAGAAGCCCATGGGGCGGATGACAGCATTCTCGCCTGGCTCCCACCCGCCGTTTATCTCCGCCGAGTAGGACAGGACCCGATGTTGCCGAGAGCCAAGAACTGGGATCACCACGTCGACCACGCCGAGGAGATCGCACGCCAGCCGGGCTTTCGACGCCTGCGCGACCGCATCGTGGAGCTCGCGGCGCTCGCCCCGGGCGAGACGGCGATCGATGTCGGCGCGGGCACCGGCCTTCTGGCTCTGGCCATCGCCCCGCGCGCGGAGGCGGTTTGGGCGATCGACGTCTCCCCCGCCATGACGCGCTACCTAGAAGCCAAGGCGGCCAGCGGCGCGCTGAGCAACCTGCGCAGCGTCACGGCTTCGGCCACGAGCCTGCCCCTCATGGACGGCGTGGCCGACGTCGTGGTCTCCAACTACTGCTTCCACCACCTCCGCGACCCCGACAAGGACCGAGCCCTCCGCGAGGCGTTCAGGGTCCTCAAACCAGGCGGCCGGCTCGTCGTCGCCGACATGATGTTCCGGGTCACGCTGAGCGGCTCGCGAGACCGCCGCGTCTTGGCGGACAAGATCACGGCCATGCTCCGCCGTGGGCCCGCCGGAATCTGGCGACTCGTGCGAAACGGCGCCCGATACCTCAGCGGACGCTGGGAGCATCCCGCCGACGCCACCTGGTGGAAAGCCGCACTGGAGCGGGCCGGGTTTACCGACATCGGCGTCGAGGTGCTCGAGCACGAAGGGGGCATCGCCCACGCCCGCCGTCCAGCCTTCGCGACCGCGGAAAGCCCCAATGGGCAGCCCCGGACGCTCACCGCCCTCTCCCGCTGAGGCGTGAGATCCGTCATACGAATCTCTTTGCGTCGTTGGCGTCGCTGGTTGGGATGGGCGTCGCTGGCGATCGTGGGGACGTTGGCCGGGGTTGGGGCGCTGTTGGATTCTTCTGAGGCTGATGATCCTGCTCCGGCGTGGAGGGGGAGCTTTGGCTCGGTCGCGGTTATCTCGTCGGGTGGGGGCGTTCGCGTGCCTGCGTCGTTTTTGGGCTTCTCGCTCGAGTACGACGGCTTGGCGAGCTGGGAGGGTCTGCGAGGTGGACCGGTCGATCCGGTGCTCGTGCGGCTCATCCGCAATTTGGGGGGCGAGGGGCGCGGGGCGCCGGTGCTCCGAGTGGGGGGAAACTCGTCGGACGTTTCGTGGTGGAATCCGACCGGCGCGCCTCGGCCGCTGGGTGTGCGCTACGACATCACGCGGCGTTGGCTTAGGCGCACGAGCGGCCTGCTCAGAGCGACGGGCTCGCGCGTGATGCTCGGGCTGAACTTCGCGGGACGCGGGCGCTCGCTTGGCCCGGCTTGGGCGCGGGCGGCGGCCGCGGGGCTGCCGCGGGGCAGCATTCAGTCCTTTGAGGTCGGCAACGAGCCCGACCTCTACAGCGTCGTGCCGCTTTATCAGACCCACGGCTCCTCGGCGGACGGCCCGGCGAGCTTCAACCGCTATGGGCGTCCGTCGAGCTATGGCTTTGCTCGCTACCGGGCGGAGTTCACGCGGTTCGCGGAGCGAGTCAGGCGAGCAGTCCCCGGCGCTCGGCTCGCCGGGCCCGGGTTTGCGACCTCGCGGTGGATGGGCGGCGTGCCGCGCTTCGTGCGCGAACAGGGCGCGCGCCTGGGTCTGCTCACCTACCACCGCTATCCGCTGCGCCCCTGCCACCTTCGGCCGGGTGCGCCGCAATACCCGACCATCGAGCATCTGCTGAGCGACCGGAGCTCCCGCGGCCTGGCCGACCAGGTCGCGGGATACACCAGGCTCGCCCACCGATCGGGGCTGCCGTTCCGCGTCGACGAGATGAACTCCGTCTCCTGCGGAGGCACCCGCGGCGTGGGCAACAGCTTCGCGTCCGCGCTGTGGGCGACCGACACGCTATTCGAGCTCACCCGCGTCGGGGCCTCCGGCGTCAACTTCCACGGCCGCTACCGCACCTTCTACTCACCGTTCTACTTCCATCGCCTACATAAACCCCCCAGGCGGTGGGTCGCTCAAGTAGCGCCCCTCTACTACGGGATCCTGCTCTTCGCCAAGGCCACACCGAACGGAGCCAGCATCCACCCCGTGCCGACCACCACCCCCGGCAACCTCAAGATATGGGCGACGGTCGATCGCTCAAGAACGCAACGCGTCGTCCTCATCAACAAAGAGCGCCACGCGACAAGCCCCGTACGGCTGCTCATCCCCGGCGCCCAGCGCCCCGGCGAGCTCCAACGACTCCTCGCCCCGACCATCAACGCCCCCAAGGGAATAACCCTCGCCGGCCAGAGCTTCGGGCCCCTCACCAGCACCGGCCGACTCACCGGAGCACGCATCACCCACACCATCCCCAGCGCCCACGGCACCTACACCGTGACCATGCCACCCACCAGCGCCGCACTCCTAACCATCCCCCCGGGTATGTGACCCGGCCGTCTCTGCCCCTCAGCGTGCGCTCGGCGGGCCGGCGTCCGGCGCTTGCGCCGTGCGCACGACGGTGAGCGACTGCGGTCCCAGCGTCAGCGGGTCCGCTCCATCCGCCGTTAGATGGCTCGGGGGCCGGTCGGGACGCGGGAAGCCATGATCGCCCCGCGGGTGCCAGACGTACTCGGCGGCGGAGAGGCGGTAGACGTCGAGCGGACCGGCCAGCGGCGCGCGCAGGCTTCCGTGCTCGCCCACGAGGCGGACCGTCCACGTTCGTGACGGGTCCTTGTTGACCAGCACGACCGCGACCCGGCCGTCGGGGCGACGCACGGAGTAGGCGCTCACGAGGAGCTCGCCGCTGGGGCCCCGGGCATCCGAGGCCGTGGAGAGCACGAGGTGCCGGCGGTCGCCTGGCTGCGCCCACTCCTGGGTCAGCAGGCGCGCGCCGTAATAGGTGGCGAGCGGATGCTGGATGTGCCGGTCGCCGTCGGAGAGGAGCAGCGCCAGGTTGCCCCACGTGTTGCAGGCGGAGCTCTCGCGGATGAGGGTGTCAGGCTCGTAGCCGTAGAAGTAAGAGACCTCCCCACCGAGCGCCAGGAACTGCCCGGCCGTGTCGGCGTTGAAAAGCGCTCCCGCTCGATCGACCTCCGGCTCGCCCGCGAACGCCGAGTATCCGTACTCGGTGATGAGCTTGGGAAAGTGCGCGGGGAGGCCGGCGCGAACCTGGCGGGCGAGGATGTCGGTCAGGAGCCTCGGAGCGCGGGCCAAGTTGGGAGCCGCGGGCGCGCAGACGTCGTCGAACGGGTACCACTCGAACGAGAAGAAGTTGAACGCGCCCTGCGCCCGCCGCGCCCGGAGCTCTCCGAGGAAGCGCCGCATCCACGAGCGCACCCCTTCCCGATTCGGCCAGTAAATCCAGTCGGGAATCGCGGTCTGAAAGCCCGGGCCGCCGAACTGCACGCGCGGGCTCACGCGATGCAGCGCGCGTGCGAAGCGCGCGTAGAGGGCTCCGTAGTCCTCGGGGCTGGCGAGCTGCCCGTCGGGCTCCTCGCCCAACTCGACGCGCCGTACCGGGTAGCGACGGTGGCGCAGGAAGCGGAGCTCGGCGGCGGCGTCCTCGG
>JAABUZ0100003921.1_pt1 | contig 21216 bp, 19 predicted proteins | sample 5562091 | NCBI WGS metagenome assembly JAABUZ01 (sample SAMN12813069, study PRJNA571459) | rock metagenome | isolation source: Antarctica rocks | place: Antarctica: Victoria Land, Linnaeus Terrace sud | collected 2015-12-21
AGATAGTTTTCCATGTTTTCATTTTGCATACTTTTTTGTGCTCTGCACAAAAAAGTATGCAAAATGAAAACATGGAAAACTATCTCTAAGAAGAAAGGCACGCCGGAGGCGTGTGCGTATAGTGGCTTTTTATCTACCTGTTGAGAGTGATAGCGTCTTCCTTCTCTGCTACAGTATTTGTGGGTAATTGCAGGACTTCTTTCTCGATTTGGGTCCAGATTTGCCGTCTTGCCTGAATGTATCCTGACGAGTGGAGGCTCTCTTCTTTGCTGCTCAGAAGGCGGGAGAGACGCTGCTTGTAGGTTACCAGCCGTTCTTTTTGGACGCTGTACGTGGGCAGTGAGGCAAGGTCGATCTGTTCGGGTGGGTAGAAAGAGTCGGGTCTGAAGCTGAGGGCGAGCAGGTTGGCGATGTCTCTAAAGTCGCGCTGGTTGAGGAAGGAGAAGGCGTGAGGTTGGATGCTGAGGGCGACGATGCATCCGCTAATGCCACCCAGGTGCAGGATTGGCATGGCAATAGCACTCTGTATCAGATTGCCGAAGTAGTTGCAATGCGTGGGATGGCTGGTGTCGTCGAACAGGTGGCTATCGATGGCTGGACTCAACGTGCTTACCGCCTGCCCCGCGAGCGACTCGACGCCCAGGAAGACGGTAGCTTGCTCTAAATATGGCTCCAATGGCCCGGTTCCCCGCGCGGTATGTACAAGCAGACTGCGCACTTTTTGGCCGGGCGAGGGAGGGATGCAGGGCGCGACGAGTAGAGCAATTCCTAGATTATGTGGGTCCAGGATATTTATCGCTTCCGACAAGATAGCATCGCAGAGGACGGCAAAGCGCATGGCCGATGGCGTTACGGTCAAGAGGCGCACGATTCTCCAATTAATGTCGGTGAGAGCAGCTTTTGTGCTCTCCGGCTCCCTGGAGTCCATCTCCTGCAGCATGGGAAACTCCTCCATGATCGACTGCAGGACTTTTTCCCGCTGCTCTGGCATGAAATCGACCAGGTCGCGCAGGGTCTGAGGGCGTCGAGGTGTTGAGATGCCGCTGGCCCAGCGAATCAGAGTCAGAGGATGCACCCCTAGCGCCATTGCAATCTTCTGCCTCTGTTGTACATCCTGAATGTGTGCGTTTAAGACATCTCTCCACATATACTATACCATCCTCTTTCTATCAAATCTGAAAAGCACGTCGAAGCTCTCTTCTTATTGGATATTCTCAAAAGAATGTATCATTACTTTTTATCAATTGTCAATGACAGTTGTCAGCAATGTAATATGGGGCGAGTCCTTTTGAGTGACAAACCAGAAAAATATGTTACCATATGACATTCTCGCGCTGAAATATCGACATATCCGCACATTTCTTGTATACTGAACGCAGTCAACGAGAGCAGCTTGAGGAGAAGTTCGATCCAGATATTCTGGTGATGATCTTCTTTTGTTAGAGAGGGAGGGAAGCGGCAGAAGTCATGCAAGAGCCGAAAACGTGGCGTGAATTTCTGGGGAAAATCATCGAGGACCTGCAAGAGAAGCAGCGGCTGGCCAGGCTTCTGGGTGTCAATGAGCGGACGCTGGACCGCTGGGCAACAGGCTCTTCCCGCCCACGCTCAAACGCGCATGTGCGCCAGTTGCTGAAAGCGTTTCCTGATCAGCGAGGAATTTTAAGTGCATTGATGCGTCCCGATTTTCCCAATGTAGTGGAGGAGACGGATGAAGAGCATAACATCTTCATTGACGAGATTATTAAGGATGTGCCCATTCCTTTTTATCAACGTATCCTTGAAACATATGCGACGTCCGTCGAACCCGTTCGCGCCTGGACTATCTGTAATCTGGTGCTCCAGCAACTTGCGCAGCATCTCGATGTCGATCACCAGGGAATTCGCGTCTTGCTGATGCAGTGTCAGACATCCAGGGAAACAGGCAGAGTTCATAGCTTGCGCTTGCTCTTTGAGAACACTGGCGGCCAGAGAGTTTCGGAGAATTGGCCATTCTTCTATGGTGCTGAGTCGCTGGCGGGTCTGGCGGTGATGAAAGGGATACCTCAGATCAAACAAAGAGTACAGGCGCCAGATCCTTTTGCGCACAATCTACAGCGATTTGCACTTCGCAGTGCCGCCGCATCTCCCATTCAACGCGCGGGCCGCTGCGCTGGTAGCCTGCTCGTACTCAGCCCTCATGCTTCTTTTTTCACCCATGCCCGCATGACGGTGCTCCAGCACTATATTTATCTCCTCACTCTGGCCTTTCGTGAGCAGGAGTTTTATGATCAGGCTTCTATCGACTTGCGGCTCATGCCAGCAGAAAACGCACAGATGCATGTGCTCGACACGTTTCAAGAGCGCGTTTTGTCTCTCTTCTGCCAGGCTCGTGAGCGTCAGGAGAATCTGACCTGGCAGGAGGCTGAACAGCTTGCAACGAATGAGATTGAAGCAGCCCTCAAACAGCTTATACAATCACCACAGGATCAGCAAAATCAGCAGAGAAAAGAGGAATGAGCAATTGCCATTCTATGCTGGCTTCTCACCCCAGGCCCTCAACAATACAAGCAGAGCACAGAAGTCTTCCGCTTGCATCTCCTGCAACATCTGGTTATAGAGATGGTCGAGCTCTTCCTGCGTTGCGGCATTCCTACGGATCAACAAAGGCTGCCCCAATTTCCAGACGAGCATATAATCATGATAAAATGCCTGATAGTTCTCGGTTCCATATGACCACTCAATAGCATCGGCTTTCGTCTGCACGTGCTTGTAACCCGCATCACGCAGCATCTTCCCGAGCACCGGTGTCATTCCTATTGATGCTCCATCAGTTGAAAAACCTTGCCCGTCTGCTTTGAGGACCTGCGTCCATGTTGTCGCAAGTTGCTGAAAAGCCAGGCTGGTTGTCATCGACATTTCTGCATCTACCAGGCGTATCGTACCGCCAGGCCGCAGGAGACGGAAGCACTCTCGTAGCAGTACTGGCCAGTGCGCGCGCGGAATGAATAGTATAAAACGTGCGTTGATGAGGTCAAATGAGGCGTCGGGGAAATCCAATGGTTGCAGGATGTTCTTCACCTCAAAACGAATATTTTGCAGCCGCCGCACATGAGCTTGTGCCTGCGCATATTCGATCATCAGCTTGCTGATATCAATTCCTACCACCTGAATATCGGAGTAGGCCGTGGCAACGTTGAGCGCCCAGCCGCCCGGCCCACAGGCTAGATCCAGAATGCGCCTGATGCCCGTCATATCCTTCCGCTCCGAAAAGAGCCCGCCCATGCCTTTCGTAATCATCTGGTCCTGCTCGATGAGCCGCGCCATCTCCGCTCCGCTCTCCGAATCTATAAAGTATGTATTTTTCGGTTCTCCCGGTTCACCTGCTGACGTTGACATAGCTTACTCCTTGAGGCGCATAACAAAATTTATCGGTAATCATTCTACGTTTATTCCGTCTTGAATGCTTCATATAGTATCATAAACATTTTCTGTATTTTGTCAAGTAATATTACAAGATACTAAAAAACACTCCTCATTCTTAAGAGTGTGTCCCAGGCTCATCGCATCCACATTCTTTAAGAGAGGGCGGAGAGACGAAGGGGCAGTGCTGAAGCGTGGATTTGGCTGATCCAATCAGCAAGCTCTAGGGCGTGGTCGGATTCAAAAGTCAAAGAGCATAATCTCGTCCGGCGTCCTCAGCGTGCATTATTAGGATCTGGTCTAGAGGGTGCTTTCCCTCTCTCCTCTCCGCATTGTATACTGTGTTCAGGGAAAAGTACGATTGATGGAAACGGGCAACGAAGGGGCTTATAAACTTTCCCAACTATTCAGGACAGACACGGTTCGCACGACAAAGGACTTTATCATGGCATTTCCCATCTCGATTCTTGACCTTTCACCTGTTGACTCTGGTTCGACGGGCGCTCAGGCTCTGCAAAATACGATTGCTCTGGCTCGCCGGGCGGATGCGCTTGGCTATACGCGCTTCTGGTTGGCGGAACATCATAATTCGACGAGTATCGCGAGCTCGACGCCTGAGATACTGATCGAGTCGATTGCCCGCGAGACGGAGCGTATTCGCGTGGGGTCGGGCGGCATTATGTTGCCCAACCATCCTCCACTAAAGATCGTGGAGACGTTTCGGGTGCTGGAGGCGCTGCACCCTGGCCGCATCGATCTGGGAATTGGTCGCGCGCCCGGAACTGATCAGGTGACGGCGCTAGCTCTGCGCCGCGCGGTAGAGGCGCTAGGGGCCGACGATTTCCCTCAGCAGTTGGCGGAGATGTTCGCGTTCTCCGGCGAGGGATTTCCTGCTGGTCATCCGTTCCGCTCTATTAGCGCCTCGCCCAGCGATGTTGAGCTGCCGCCCGTCTGGCTGCTGGGTTCGAGCGACTATAGTGCACAGTTGGCCGCCGCTATGGGGCTGGCCTTTGCCTTCGCGTTCCACATCAATCCCAACAACGCTCTACAGGCGCTTCATGCCTATCGCGAGGGCTTCGCGCCATCCACGCACCTTCAGCAGCCGCAGACGCTTATCACGGCCTCTATCGTCTGCGCCGAGACGGATGAGCGGGCCGAGGAACTGGCCTCGACGGTGGACCTGGCGATGATCCGCATCATCACGGGCCGCTCCGCTCCCCTGGCTCCGCCGGAGGAGGCGATGGCCTATCAATATACACCCAGCGAGCGCTTCCAGCTCGCCAATACGCGCACCCGCCTGATCATCGGCAGCCCCTCAAAGGTTCGCGCCCAGATCACCCGCCTGGTTGAGCAGACCGAGGCCGACGAAGCTATGCTCACCACCCTCATCTACGGACACGAGAACCGCGTGCGCACCCTCGAACTACTCGCCGAAGCCTTCGAACTGCAAAAACTAGCAGACAAGACCCTGGCTTCCTAACCGACCCGCACACTTTCATTGTTCAAAGGAGCCTCTCTAAAGACGAAAGGCTCCTTTCCAACTTTCCCTCCTGTCCATACTGTTCTGTCAAACTTCAAGGGGACGTAAGTAAGTGAAATTGGGTGGATTTCGGGGTGAGCATAGGAGGCAGGCGAGGTGTACGGACGCAATGCAATAAGGGCATAAAAGATATTAAGATGCTAAAAAATCTGGTCCGTACATTTTCTTGCAATAAATGGCAAGGACGGCTAGGACATTATCAAGACCTTCTGCGAAGCAGAGGCGCCAATTCATTGCGCGCAGACCGGCTTCAGCCGGAGCTCTACCGACCAACATGCCCCGAAGCACTCCTCGTTCTGCGTTTTCGACCTGGACACAATAAACACTGACAAAGCAGCACTGGTCCGACCCACTTCATTGTGCGGGAGCGCTTCGGGGGACACTGGTCGCTACCCTCCGTCTCAAGCCGGTCTGTGCGCGATGAATGCGGCACCTCTGGGGTCACATGAAGTGGGTCAGAGCAATACATCCTCTTACCGCACGCTTCTTGTGTACAACTTCAATACCATATTGGCGCTTTTCCCCTTGCTGTAGAAATATCAAGCATATATAATTATATACACACATTTATATCTATCTACTTTCGTTCGTTGTACGTTTCATAACCATTGTTGAGTATCGCCATTATCTTCCTTTGGTGAATTGCTATGAGCATATCGATTTTTGTAAGCTACGCATTTAAAGATAAAAGAATGTGTGAAGCGTTAAGAAACGCCCTAGCTTTCCCAAGCGCAAATAAAGAAATACAGCTATGGGACCCTCGTATAGACATCGTTGGAGGGCAAGATAAGCAGAAACAGATCGATTCTCATTTAGAAAATGCTCAGATGTTTCTATTGCTCCTCAGTTCCGATTTTTTTATAGACGCAGAATGTGTGCAACAACTACATAAAGCACTTGAACTTCAGGAGCAGAAGCACAATTCGGTATATGCCATTCCTATTTTACTGAGACCCTGTTTATGGCAAAGAGACGGTTTAGAGGAACTAGAAATATTACCACACAATAGAGTTGCGATATCACGCAAGTCAGATCGTGATGCAATTCTGGTTGACATTGCTCAAGAAATTTACACGATTATAGGTCGCATAGACAAATCAGAATCTAGCGATACTAATGCTCCAGGTACAAGTAATCCTACACCATCGCAATCCAATTCTGTTTCCAGTACGTCATCTCATTCGACACCGCCGCAATCCAATCCTGTTCCCGGTGAGCCATCCCAGCCAGCACGACCAACACCTGATCGTGCATCCGTTCCACAAAATGAGACGGCGGATGTCGCTATCGTTATTGCGCTCAAAGAGGAATTTAAGGATCTCTTTGTCGATATAGGGGCAAGCTACACGCCTGTTCCCGATCCCGATGCAAATGTTTTTTACTATAGTTTTGAGCGAAGTTCGGCGGCGGCGAATCGGCCTTATCGTTGTGTCGCAACCTTTGTTGGTGATATGGGTGAAGTTCCGGCTGCCCTGCTTGCGCAAAATACGCTAGTGCGCTGGAAGCCTGCGACTGTGGCCCTGATTGGCCTGGCAGGGGCGCTCAATTCCAGTGTGAAGTTGGGGGATATTGTGGTTGCAGATCAGGTGGATGGCTATCTTCAGAACGCCAAAGTCAACCCTACTGCCGACAAACAGGGCTACGAGTTTGGGCTCAGCGGCGACGTTTATAAGACCAGTAACAGAATCTGGAATGCAGCACAACACTTTGAGTACAGCATGCCCATGCTATTTCAGGCGTGGAAGCAGAGGACGGAAGAGGCGCAGCTTGACCTATTCACCAAACAGCAACGTTATAAGCTGCTAGGCGATGACAAGATAAACGAGCAGTCACAGATTCTCAAGGGTCATATTGCCTCTGGCCCCGTTGTCGTGGCCGCCGAGATCTTTGCCGACTGGCTCAAACAGCGCGACCGTAAATACATGGCCATTGAGATGGAATCTATGGGCCTGATGGCTGCCGTCTACAGACAACCCATTCTGCGTGATACACTGATTCTGCGCGCCATTTCCGACGATGGCAAAGAGGATAAAAGTTCACTCGATAGTATAGGTGGTGGTGCCATCCGCCGGTACGCGATGCGCAACGTGATCCAGTTGCTGTGGAGCTTTCTGGATGCTGGTATCTTACCGCAGCATCCATAGGCTGCATCTATCTCATAATCTTGACCCTTGCCAGCCATGAAGGCTGTTCAGCGACCCGTCCTTCGCTCCAGGTCTTCAGGATACCGGGTCCCTTGCACCATGATCTTCGAGGAGGCGCTCTTGATTTCAAAGTCGGAATTCTCTTTCTCTCCGATCACGCCTGGTATTGCTCGTCGCTGACCTTTTCCATCCAGTCGGCGGTCTTGCCGTCGAGCTGTTCCTGGATGGCGATATGTGTCATGGCTGTGGTTGCCGTGGCACCGTGCCAATGTTTCTCACCCGGCGAGAACCAGAGCACGTCCCCCGGTCGAATATCCTCAATCGGCCCTCCCCAACGCTGTGCCCGACCGCAGCCAGCCGTCACGATCAGGGTCTGGCCCAGCGGGTGGCTGTGCCATGCGGTGCGAGCGCCGGGCTCGAACGTGACACTGGCACCGCGCACGCGTGCCGGATCAGGTGCCTCGACCAGGGGGTCAATGCGCACCGCTCCAGTAAAATATTCGGCTGGCCCTTTGCCAGAAGGTTGCGAGCCACTTCTTTTGATGTCCATATTCTCAGTTCCTCCACGCTTTCTGCAAAAGTAAAGAGATATGCTCTCTGTCTAGAGATCATTATACCCCGGAGCACAGAGGGGTATAATTATTGCCGAAAATGATTGAATGGTTTCTGCAAAGTCTTCCATAGGCTTGCTAAAACATTCATTGTCAACTTTTCATGCTACTTTTTGTTACCATTTTCCGTGATACCAATTAGCGTAAACGTGCTGGACTGACCTGGCCCGCGTAGCGACAATCCCTTGCGGTTGTCGTTGGTAGCTATCGCTACGCGGGCCTCTCTAGCTGGGGCACCACGACAACCGCAAGGGATTGTCGCTACACGGGTGATCCTCTCTTTTCCCATCAAACAAAGTGAGCTAGTGTAGTACGCTATTTATAATCAAGGAGGATGAGAGCAGAATGGAATATCGATTATTGGGCCGCACGGGATTGATGGTGTCAGAGCTGTGCCTGGGGTGTATGACGTTTGGACGCGAGGCCGATGAGGAGCAATCGCAGGCTATCGTGAAGCGCTTCCTGGATGCGGGCGGCAACTTTTTTGATACGGCCGATGTGTATTCTCGCGGCGTCTCGGAGGAGATTACCGGGCGCGCTCTACGCGGTGTGCGCGACGATATCGTTCTGGCGACGAAGGTGCGTGGCAAGATGGGCGATGGTCCCAACGAGGTTGGGCTGTCGCGTAAGCACATTATGCAGGGCTGCGAGAATAGCCTGAAACGGCTCGGCACCGACTACATCGATCTCTATCAGGTCCATATCTGGGATCAGGCGACTCCGCTGGAAGAGACGCTCTCGGCTCTGACGGATCTGGTGCGGCAAGGAAAAGTACGCTATATTGGTGTCTCGAATTATACCGGCTGGCAGCTTATGAAAAGTCTGCATGTGAGCGCGATGCATGGCTTTGAGTATTTTGTCTCTCTACAGCCGCAGTATTCGCTGGTTGAGCGGCACATCGAATATGAGCTGCTACCCCTCTGTCAGGATCAGGGCATCGGCATCATTCCCTGGAGCCCGCTGGGTGGGGGCTTCTTATCAGGCAAGTACAAGAAGGGCGAGCAGCCTCCCCAGGACACGCGCATCTCTCAAGCCATTGAACAGCAGGAGGAGCACTGGTCCCGTCGCGCCACAGAGCGCAACTGGCGCGTGATCGACATAGTGGGCACGATCGCCGAAGAGACAAAGAAAAGCTACGCCCAGATTGCCCTCAACTGGCTTCTGAGGCAGCCTGCCGTAACCGCGCCAATCATCGGTGCCCGTACGCTAGAGCAGTTGGAAGACAATCTTGGAGGGGCTGGCTGGCAGCTTAGCAACGAACAGGTCCAACAGCTCACCCAGGCTGGCACGCCCGAAGAACTCTACCCCTACCGCTTCATCCGCAACGCTCAGCGCATCTAGCACTATCTGCTCTCTATTAACCTTTTTGGCACGGTCTCCATTTTTAGAATGGAGACCGTGCCAAAAAGACACCTTCAATCGCTGTTATTCAACTGCTCATTCAAACCTCACCTGCACTTCTACCCTTCCCCCAACAGAAACCCCTTCGCTAGAGCCCGCTGCTTCAGCACGCGAACCCGCGCTTTAGCACGGCGTGTGCTGAAGCAGCGGGCTCTCAAAAAGAAATAGGCATTCAATTTTTGCAAATCTCTCAATAAAGATATGCCTATGAATGATTATTCCGATAGTAAATAGGCGAAGGTATAGAATTAACATCCTTCTTGAAAAGCTTTGTTCTCGATATGAAACTTTAGAATAAGTAGAAGAGGAGCTTTAGTATCTATGCAGGCAAGTATTGTCAGGCTAGTTCAGCGTATGTTTTTACAGGGATTTTGTTTACTCATTGGATTTCTGTTGCTCGCGGGTTCTAATGGGAGTGGTGTGCAGGCGATGGGTGGCGTATGTATGAGAACGAATCATTGTTATGGCATAAATAGATGGTATGCGGGATCATCTTTCGCTGGCGCGTATACCAGTATATCGACGGTGCCGCTTTATACTAATAATCGTGGCATTCACGTATTCACTCATGAGGTGTGGTTAGAAGAGAATTCTGCACGCTGTACTATCAATATCTATCATAGCTGCTGGATAGAGGTGGGATATGGTAATTTCCGCACGTCATATAATGGCAGATTTTATGCAGGTATGTTCTACTTTTGGGCTGATAAGCGGCCCGGAACGTCAGGTATTCTTGTACATATACTCGGGCCGGTAGCGTCGTCTCAATTCGGTCGCATACAGAATTATTATATTCGCCGCCTTAATAACGCAACGTATGAGATTACGGCGGGCAACTATGTCGCTTATTCAACGCAGAATACGATGGTTGCGAACACGCTGACGATCGGAGAGGAGCTGGCAAATGATGGTGGGGTGGCCTCTACGTCCGCGTCGCCGGCCTACTTTATGCATACCGCATGGTTGGATACTTATGGCTGGCACTTCTTTCAGAGCTCCGGTCAGGTGGTCGATATGAATCCGCATACCGCGAAGTGGGTGAGTCCAATTCGGGCGGGTGGAAGTGTTTTTTATACCGCCTGCTGCAATGCAAGAGGAGGACGTTAGCAGGCAAAGCACGACGACAACCCTTTTTCCCCGACAGAATACATATTCAAATCGAGAGCCCGCTGCTTCAGCAGGCGAATCCGCGCTTTAGCACGGCATTATTCGTGTCTCTGTCTTTCTTACTTTTTCTACAGAGTCGAGTACATAGAGAGAATAAGTCACAGTTTGATAGAGAAAATGGAAAGGATGCCCTGGGACGAACGGTGTGCCGTGCCGAAGCGCGGATTCGCCTGCTGAAGCAGCGGGCTCTAGGGGCTCCTTTTTGTGTCGGGGAGAGCACGACAACCGCGAGTGCCATGCTGAAGTGCGGGTGCCGGTTGAAGGGATGGTTCAACCGGCTCACCCTCGTTCTGAGAGGAGGAAGATCGGAATCAATCTAATGCGTTCAGCCGCGTCTCCGCATCCTCCAGCGTGATCGTTCCGGCGCGGAATTCTTCTAGGATCGCTCGCCGGCGCATCTCGCGCTCACCACTGGTGCTTTCAGCGGGGATGATTTCGTCTTCAGCACTCTCATCAAGATCTTCATCTAACGGATCGGTTGCCCTCTCAAACTCAATGCGTACACGCTGACCCTGTGAGCGCACGACACTTTTATCAGAAGACTGAATAGCACGCTTATTTAACTCCTCACGCAGCAGCGACAGAGCTGTTTCCATATCACCGACCACCTTCTCCAGAGCCTCCGGTGCCTCGCGTTGCAGCTTATTCAGACGCTCGGCATACTTGCCAAACAGCTGCGCCCGCCGCCCACGTTCCCACACAACACCCAGGTCAGATGTAAACGGCACGCCCACTCCATCGGGATCGTTGTCTATCTCAAAAGGAGCCTGGAAGCGCAGCCGGGCCGCCCCAGGCTTCCGGTCCCACTGTACCCGAAAGTGCCGCCGCCCCACACGCCCCTCCCACGTCCGCGAAACCTCCCGCTCGCGCTCACTCTCCGTCAAAGCATCTCTATCATCCATTTATAGAATCTCCTTTCATCGTTGCCTGCCCCTGCCCAAGCCTCACTCCCTACTCTCTACACTATTTACGTCCCTCAAAGAGCTATGTTGCAACTCCTACCAACTTACCCTATCCCCAAACCGTTGCCGCAATGCCTGCTTCTCCCGCTCATTCAAATGAACCAGCGCAAGTTGCAATTTCGTAATGTTTGTCAGATAGGGCGATTGTAACAACGCCTCCACTCCCTTGTGACCAACCGCAGTATTCACGAGGTTAAGTTCTTGTAAATGCGACGCAGACGGCGTGTTGACGAGTGTCTGCACAGCACGCCAGGTGATTCTAGTTTGGTAGAGCCAGAGAATCGATAGTTGAGCCAGAAGGGGTGAGACTGCGAGTGCTTCGATTCCTCTATCGCCGATGGGATTGTGGCTCAGATCAAGCAAGGAAAGTTTGGAGAACGCACGTGAGGTGGCGAGGGCACGTGCGCCGGCATCTCCGATCATATTTGCTTGCAGCCGCAACGATGTTATATTTGTCATGTAGGAAGATACTGCCAGAGCCTCGGCACCCTTATCCCCTATCTGGTTGAAGTCAAGATCGAGCGAGGTGAGAGAAGCAAAGTTAGGTGAGCTGACAAGCGCCTCTACGCCCTGCAAGCCGATGCGGTTTAACGTGTAGTTTCCCCCACCCAGTGCCAGGGTGGTGAGGTGGGTAAGATAGGGTGAACGAGCAAGCGCCTGTACACCCGTTGGACCTACCCGATCGTTAATAAGAAGAAGCTCTCGAACGGAACTCAAATGTGGAGCCGAAGCCAGGATCTCTACTCCCACGTCTCCTAGCGTGCTGCCGATATACCCAAGAAGGGCAAGTGTGTTTAGCTGGAAGAGGTGGCTGGCCTGAGCCAGGACCTGTGCGCTGGCAACGGTGCAGTCCTCGTCTGAGATCAGCAAGCTCTTTAGATAGCGTAGGTGGGGGGACGCCATGAGCAGAGAAAACGCGATCTCATCAAGCGTTATCTGCGAAAGATCGAGAGTAGTCACACGCTGCAAGTATGGCGACTGCGCTACCCTCATCACGCCGCCCAGAAATTCCTCGTCCTCGCCATCATAAATCAACGTCAACTCACGAACGGGTGCCCGGCCAAAAATATCATGTGCGTGATCTACAAGCTGCCGAAGATCTACCGTCACGGCCTCCACAAAGCCACGGCGAAAGATAGAGCCCTCGACCCATCCGTCAAGCGGGGCAGCCCACTGCTTTACGAAATCACGCAGCAGTTCTTCCTCACGATTTCGCAGAGCTGGCAACCGGGAATCATCATCCAACGCAGCCAACAAACACTGAATCCGGATAAACTCGGCCCGCGGCAAATCACGAGGAGCAATCAAGTCAGCCATCGCCAGTCGCGGCCCATCATCGTCAGGATGCTCAATAATAGCAGCTAGTAAAGTCTCTTCTTCCAGGCTCACAACAATACCACATCCTTTCAGCAAACAAAATGCGTCGTCTTGCCAGTTTACGCGATACGCGTTACACTAGCAAGACGAAAAATTTTATCTAAAGAGCACATAACTGAACGTATAGAGTCAAAGGAGCCTCCATCATGGTTCATCTTACAGGCGCGCAGGCAACGATCGCCACGCTTCGCGCCCATGACGTCAACACAATCTTCGGTATTCCTGGCAACCACACGCTACCACTCTACGATGCTCTCTATGCCGAGCCCGGTATCCGTCACATCCTCGCCCGCCACGAGCAGGGGGCAGGTTTTATGGCGGAGGGCTATGCTCGTGCTAGCGGTAATCCGGGTATCGCCTGCACTATTACCGGTCCCGGCGCAACAAATATCGCGACGCCAATCGCTGAGGCATACACAGACTCGATTCCACTGCTGGTTATCAGTAGTAGTCTGTCTCAAAAGCGTCCGCACTATATGATAGGTAGCTTGCACGAGACAAAGAATCAGTTCGCTTCAATCGAGGCGCTCGCGGGCTGGTCGCGGGCTATCACCAGAGTCGAGGAGATTCCTGCTGCGCTCTCCGCTGCATTCGACTATCTGCGCCGCGAGCGCCCGCGTGCCGCTTACCTGGAGATTCCCTATGACCTGCTCTCCGTCGAAGCCGATGTTGATCTTCCGGCCACATCATTCCTGGAAAGCGGTCCATCTCTCCCTTTTCCTAAGACAGAGCTCGCTACTGCTGCGGCTTTGTTGCGGACAGCTAAACGCCCACTTTTTGTCGCCGGTACAGGCGTGACGGCGGCGGGGGCAAACAAAGAGCTGGCCCAACTGGCTGACCTGCTCTCAGCACCCGTTCTGCTTGGTGCGAAGAGCCATGATGTACTGCCAGACGATTTCTCGCTCGCACTCACTTCAACCGGCTTCGATCTCGTTCCCGAACTTCTTCAGCTCGTAACACGCTCGGATGCTACGCTGGTAGTCGGTAGCAAGCTAGGGGCGAAACGCACTGGCGAGAAAGCCTTGCCCTTGCCAACACCCCTTATCCATATCGATATCGACCCGGACGTCATTGGCTTCAACTATTCTACAGATGTGAAGATCGTTGCCGACGCTCGCCCGGCCCTCGCCGACCTGGTACAACAACTGAGGAAGGAGGATCGGCCTGTACGCCCCATGCGAACCCGCGAAATTGAATCCGCCCGTTCTGCCTTGCGCGCCTACACAGAGCAAGCCCTCGGCGAAGCTGTAACGCTGCTCGATGCTCTGCGCGCCTCGCTGCCGCGCGAGACGATCGTTGTGGCCGACATGACGATGCTGGGCTATGCCAGTGCACGCTCTTTCCCCGTGTATGAGCCGCGCACCTTTATTCATCCCTTCGAATTCTGCACGATTGGCTGTGGCCTCCCGCTCGCGCTGGGCGCAAAGGTCGCGCAGCCGGAACGTCCCGTCGTGGCTTTGTGTGGCGACGGGGGATTTTTGCTCAACTCCAGCGAGCTCGCGACCGCCATTCAGGAGCAGATCGATGTTATCATTCTTCTCTTTAATGATAGCGCGTACACCGCCGTCAGAAAAACTCAGCATCAGCTCTATGCTGATCGCTATCTCGCCACTGATCTGCGCGGACCCGACTTTGTTGCGCTGGCCCAGGCATTCGGCGCACGCGGCATAAAGGCTAATGGTGCGGCCGAGCTACAAGAAGCTATCGGGCAAGCACTGCAAAGTGAGGGCACAACGCTGATCGAAGTACTTTTACCTCCCTGGCCCTGGTACTCTAATTAGGAAGCTTTGCATTAGGGTAATTTGGAGTCGTCAGTATCATGTTCTATAGAAGCATGATTAATACGACGGTATTGTCATCCCTTTTACGATGTTGCTTCTGCTGGGAACATCTGAAGTAAAGACTATACTGAAGGAAGAGGAGAGAAACAATGCGTTTCACAACTCATCAGAGCATTACTCTTGCTACATCGGCTCAAGCACTTGAGCTTTCAGATAAGGAGCTCTCGACGGTGGCCGGTGGAGTTGATTCAACACATATACCCGCCCCCGATCACACTCAGGTACATCGTCCTGTGCACCCAAGTCATCCCAATCATCCGCATCGTCCCACGAGTCCTGCTCACCCTGTTCAACACACTACCGCTACCAATCTTCATCTGGGGCACACAAGCCACTAAAGCTGGTAACGAAGAGCTCCGGCGATTGAGATATGTGCTCATATGTCTCAATCGCCAGAGCATATCTCCATTCAATACGATTATCGTAGATCTCCAAACACACGAAGGTGGGTATGAGCCAGATGTCGTTTGCATTCAAAGAGTAGTTAAGCATTCGCGTAAACGTGCGATATCGTTGGCATGCTTCGCCAGACGCGGAAGATCTGGCCGCCACACGGGATAGCGTTCTTTCAATTCAATCTGAATAAGTGGATTTACAAGAGGACAGACTATCTTGCCAATCTGTCCCCTATGTGATCCTAACATTCCTGCTGGCCAGGGAAGGCCCTTAGCTTCTCCCCCGGCCACAATGGCCTCTCCTCTTTCACTGAGAGCTACGAGGGCTACTTGAATGCTTTCTTCATCCTTGATAAAATCCCGTTGTGCTTCGGGAGGAGGTCCTGGCTCTGGACAGAAGCCTGCTTGTTCCAACGCTTTGACCAGACGTTGGGTATCGCTTGCCCAAGCAAAAAGATCGATGTCTTCATGCTCGCGAGTGATCTGGCCCAGAGCAAAATCTACCGCCCATCCACCACGTACCCAGATCGGGATAGCTCTGGTTTCACACATATCTAAGACCTCTTGAAGAAGTGTAAGTTGTCGAGTGTTCATGAGAAGATCCTTTCTCTACAAGTAGTTTTACTAGTGTAGAACGATCTCCCCAGGTACTAGGAAGCAAGCAACCTATTTCATCAAAAGTGTGCCAGATCCCACGGGTTGCGCAACGAGATGCATATTTGGCTGAAGGGCCTTTGCAGGCTCGTTTACTACTCCCGCTTTTTTCAGGTCAAAGATAAGAAATACCTCTCCCTTACGAAAATGGGAGAGCAAGGAAAGACGCTCTCAAGCCCGCTCATTGATGCGCTACATCTCGTTGCGCATCCCGTGGGCAGATCTACTTTTCGAGACATTTACCAGGTTCTTGCAAATGGTTACTTCTGTTTCACTTGCTGGATATTACGAGCTGTAGGGCCTGTTTTGTTCTCAACGACCTCAAACTTGACCGCAACTCCTGGTCTAATTGTGCGGTATCCCTCGCCGGGGATAGCGGTGAAATTGAAGAATATCTCTTCATCGGAGTCATCGCGGGCGATCATGCCGTTGCCTCCCTGCGTATCAAACCAGCGAACAGTCCCCTGAGCCACGGGCAGACCGTTCTCGCCCAGGGGAGGCGCGCCGTTTAACCAGGCTTGCTGTGGAATGCGTATCTGCTTCACTTCAGGCTGGTTATAGGACTCGTAGCGGTAATCAGTTCGCGCCTCCATGATTGTTCGCAGGTCGTGCCGCAGCTCCTCTAGAGTGGGACGGCCAACAAAGAACCAGCCGTTGTAGATAGCGTGAATACGTAGATCGGGGCGGAGCACAAAGGTGTAGGGCTGCGAACGATAGGCATACTCGCCCTCCGTCTCGTCGAGGATGTTAAGCTGCTTCACAATCGTACGCTGCTCGTCGGATAAGAAGGGCCACTGCGCGCCCAGGCCGGCACGAAACGCGGCATTCACAAGCGGCGGGTCCACGCTAACGGCCACCAGCTTCCCATAGTTTACCGCCAGCTCCTGCTGAAACTGTACCAGTTGCCGCATCTGCTCTTGATCGCGTGGACAAAAGAAGCCGCGCAAAAAGATCAGGATCAGCGGATAGCCATCCAAAAATCCCAGATGCTCATCGAGCTGGCCGGGCCTTGTGAAACTCGAAAGCTTCTTGAGTATATTGCGCTGATCTGGAAGTTCAAAATCGGGAAACTGATCATTAGCTTTAAGATGGGTTGTCGTCATATGGTGTTCCTGCCCTCGATATGAAACATGTTTACTACTTTGTTACAACAAAACGTTCTTTTCCCTTTGTCTTCCCATAAGCGAAAATGTTACACTCCTCTTGATTTTGCATTCATGTCTTCTTATTAACTGGCCCTTAACAGGTCATTAATAGATGAAGGGTACATTCTGATGAGGAAGGTTTCTTCCTCGTTCTTGTATTGCCAGCCCATTCCGAAACAAAGGAAACGCATCTTGATAATGAATTTTGAGAGTTCTTCAGTGAAGCGTATCTTCACAGCCTTGTTCTGTTGTCCTGTAGTCCTCGTATTTATGTTAGCAGCGTGTGCGAATAGCGGTACGCAAACTACTGCTCCGTCGAATGTACAGGCGACAGCCCAACCAGCAAATCACTATGGAATCGCAGCCCTCGATGGGTATCAAGTATCTTTGTTTGCATCCGGTACTGCCGCTTACACCAACCCGGACTCGGCAGTTGTAGCAAACGGTAATGTCTTTCTTGATTATCAGAATAACACGGCCAAAGATGGTACAGATAATAAGACCAGCACTATCGTAGAATATACGATGGACGGCAAGGTGGTCAAAACCTTTAGCGGCCCAGGTCACAGCGATGGTATGCGCATGGACCCAAAGACTAAATTGTTATGGGTTATCTCTAACGAAGATGCGAATCCAAAGATGGAGACCATCGATCCGGCGAGCGGAACTATTACTCCCTACACCTTTCCTACCACGCCTCATGGTGGTGGCTACGATGACGTTTCCTTCATCAATGGCAACGCGTTCATTTCCGCTTCTAACCCCACCCTGGATAAGAAAGGGAACACTAGCTTCCCAGCGGTTGACAAGATCGTACTGAGCAGCGGAAAGGCCACATTGACGCCTATTCTCATGGGAAATGCCAGCGCAACTGACACTACAGCAAGTGCCAACAACGCCAAGGTTACGCTCAACGAAATAGACCCGGACTCGCTTTCAACCAACGCAAATGGAGATCTGGTACTGGTTGACCAGGCTGGCCTGGAAATCGTCACCATCAGTAAACCAGGGACAGCGGACCAGAAAGTCACGCGCCTGGCTACTGGCTCACAGTTGGATGATACCGTATGGGCAACAGGAGCAACAGGCCGTCTACTCGTTATCGATGGCAAAAAGAATAGCACCTACTGGCTGCGCACAAATTTCACACCCGGAACAGTCTACACCGAGACGCCTGACGATTCGGGGATGGCAGGAGTCGTCGGCAAGGTGAACACCAGCACCGGCATCATCTCTCCTGTCGCCATTGGCTTTGGAAAGCCAACAGGTTTACTCTTCGTGCCCGATACTCAAGGCTAGAAATACGCGTTATACACCTATCATAGTCTTTAACACGCTTGCCTGCTCTATATTTGAAAATCATCACCTTTCGCCAAATATATCGCAGGCATGCCTGATAGAAGCGCGTTGCGCCCCTCTCAATTGTACACTTTGCGAGGAAAGCGCAGCCGCAGATCTATGGTGAGGCAAATCATTCCAAGCGTATAGCATATTGTGAAGGGAATGAGAAAGAAGAGATTGCCAGTATTGAATGAGGTGGAGGGCTTTGCGAAGGTGATTTGCTGTGGGTCGGGGGCATAGTACCAGCAGGAATATGTTGCGCCCCTCTCGTAGCGATTCAAGATGGCCTGCTCCTCTCCTTTAAATGTGGGAAGTGCCAACTGATGCATTACTGAACTCAGGCCACAAAGGTCTACTGCCGCTCGTTCCCCTTACGGCTGATGGGCTGCAACGTGAGGCAATCGAGCAAGCAATCGCACAGTTGATGCCAGCTGGAAAAGAGCCAGAGAAGGAGTTGCTTTCATTACTCTACGCGGTTGGTTCGATGATGTATACTACTGAGGAGAACTGGTTTGAAAGGAGGTTTGACATGCTGGAAAGCATATTGAAGGATTCTTGGGCGTACAAAAAATGGAAACAGAAAGGGATAGAGGAAGGCGTTCAAAAAGGGATAGAGGAAGGCGTTCAAAAAGGGAGACGGCAAGATATTGTATCTCTCGTACAGAAGCGTTTCCCTTCGCTGGCCCCGCTAGCTCAGGAGCGAGTCGTGCTGCTCACAGCACCAGAAAAACTTCAAGATCTCCTTTTGCAGATAGCAGTGGCAAAAGATGAGCAGGAAGTTCGCTCTTCTCTACTTGAGGCAACAGAAGAGCAAAAGCATTAAGCCCTGAACTCAAGGTACGTGGACTCCAGTTGGAAGCGGCTTCAGATATCGTTATGTAGCATTACTTCTCTTATCTGGTCGTAGCAGTGTGAGTGCAAGGATGGGAAAGATAAGGACGGATAGGAGTCCGGCGGCGACAAGAGCTGCACCATTGGCTTTTGTAATCAGGTGCAAATCCAACCCGATCTGTGAGGCGGCGACGATAAATGAGAGTGAGGTGGCTTGTAAGAGACCTGCGATAACTGAGCGGCGTGTGCCGACGAGAGGGCGATAAAGCAGGGCAGGTAGGCCACGCACAAGGAGCAGAGCGAGAAGGAAGATTGGAACGCGTAAGATGGTTGCAGGGCTAGCAAGGAGCGCGGCAAGATCAAAGTTTAGCCCGCTCGATATAAAGAAGACGGGAACAAAGACACCGAAGCCGACGGACTCGAGCTTCTGACGGAACTGAGGATGCGTCATCATGCGGTCGCGATCGATGAGCCGAAGAATCACACCAGCTATAAAGGCTCCCAGAATAGTTTCGAGTCCGAGCGATCCTGCTAGCGCGACAAACGCTACGAGGAGCATAAAAGCGCCACGCACACGAATCTGCGCCGTCGTATCCTGCAATCTCTGCAGCGCGCTCTCGAAGAGCGTCACACGCTCCAGGCGCAATATGACGAAGGCGAACGCAGCTGCTAAAAGGATGAAACCAGTCAGCAGCACGAGCTTTGTCGTGGTACTCGTGGCCTCGCGTGAGAAGAAGAGTGAGAGCAGGATAATCGAGCCAAACTCGGCGAACATGGCTCCGGCGATGACGAGTTGTCCAAAGCTTGAGTCGCTCTCACCCGCATCTTTGAGCACGGGAACGACGATGCCCAGAGCCGTCGCAACCAGCACAATAGCAATATAAAGCGGCGAGACAACCTGACCAGCCAGAAAGAGTGCAAAACCGATCAACAGTGCCAGGCCAAACGAAAGCAGAAACCCTCCACTCACGAAGATGAGTAGCCGGCCCTTTAGCCGCTCCAACTCTACCTCCAGGCCAGCCAGGAAGAGCAGAAAGGCCAGGCCAAGCAGAGAAAGAATCTGTATCGGCAGATCCACCCTCACCCATCCCAATACAGAAGGACCAATCAAAATCCCACCCACAATCTCGAGCACAACAGAAGGCAAACGCCGCGCCGGACTCAGACCCAGTAGCAGCGGAGCTCCAAACGCAACTACAGCAACCAGTAGTAAGCCCACAAACGAAATATTGGTCATACTATCCTCAACAATTAATCGCTTCTCGACTATAAGAAATATATTCGCACACGCTGTAACTCTATAGAGTCGTACTAAAACGTAGTCTTGATTCTTCCCACTTTATTACACACATCAATAACTACGACGCAGCACCCTGGCTCTGCGTTTCTCTCAGAGGAGTACATCAGTGGAGAAGATAGGGCAAAAATTTCATTTTTGATGAATTTTTTATTACTTTTTATTCATACTTCTACGATGATCACATTTCCCGTCACCTCAGCCCTCCTCAGGCTCTACAAGCCGTTTTAACCAACCCAAAGAGATAATCATGAGCTTCTAGTTTATGAATGTTTATGAAAGAACACACAAGAAGGCAGAGGGCTCTTCTGTATTATTTTGCATCAACACCTTTCTTTCTATAGTATGCACGAAGCTCTTTATGAAATAATATTCACGTACTAAGCGTATTCATTTATTTATATCCATGTTACCCTTTAAATCGTCTTCCGTTGTATTAAGTAGCAAGACCTTTGAAGCGTAAGATATATATGCATATATTTCTATTTGAAGTAATTTTGAAGAAAGATGCGCCCACTATCTTAGGTGAAAGAGGAGACTTGCACTGAAAAAGTACGTTGCGTAGATAGCAACATATAAATGGAAGGATATAAAACAATGTTTGAACTCAACGAACAGGAACTCGAGCAGGTTGCAGGCGGCCACGGCCATTACGGAGCCCATGCAGGTGCAGAGGGCGGCGCCAGTGCAGTTGTTGGTGTTGCAGCTTCTAGCTCCGAGGCTAGCTCACTTGTGACTCACTGCTTCGCTACAGCTCATGCGGCGAATGACAGCGCCGCCGCCGGCTTTGTTGTTGATGCAGGAAGCAGCGCATCAAGCGGTGCTGGCCGCTAGGCTTAAGCAAGCTTTCTAAGAAAGGAGCTATCTTCCTTGGTGGAAGATAGCTCCTTTCTTATGCCTCAGATGTCCTGCTTCTCGCTCATTCGCTGAGAGTGTTAGACGTCCATCGCCTTCGCTTTCATCTCTTTCCAGCCCATGTGCACGCCTTATGAACTTTTCTTATTAAATCTGGTATACAACGTGCTGCTTTTTTACCAGATTTAATAAATGAACATCATTCGGCGTGCGCTTTGTTCTTAGAGGTGATTTTACGTTTTTTTCATTTTTGATC
>JAABUZ0100003925.1_pt1 | contig 21211 bp, 17 predicted proteins | sample 5562091 | NCBI WGS metagenome assembly JAABUZ01 (sample SAMN12813069, study PRJNA571459) | rock metagenome | isolation source: Antarctica rocks | place: Antarctica: Victoria Land, Linnaeus Terrace sud | collected 2015-12-21
CGCACACGAGGTGGTCGCAGGTCACGGCCACCACGCTGCGAGCAGTGTCGAGGCGATACAGGCACGCACGCAGCAGCGGCCCCGCGGCGAGGTCGAAGGGCTCGGCGTCCTGCACGCCGAGCCGCTGGTGGAGCTCGGTCCGGCGGTCCTCGGCGGGTACGGTGTCGAGATCGCAGACCGCCAGCTCGACCTTCAGCGATGGCGCGACCACCTGGTAGGGGCCATCCTCGCCGCGATGGAAGCTGGCGCGAAGTGCCTCGTGACGGTCGACCACGTGGGCCAGAGCCCGGCTCAGCACCGCGATGTCGACCGGCTCCGAGAACCGGTGCTGGGCGGTGACGTTGAAGAGACCGGGAGGGTCTGCCGCCGTCTCGAGCCGCCACATCTGCTCTTGGGAGAGAGTGAGCGGGACGCCCTCTCCGGGCCGGCGCGCTCGCGCGCGGAGCGGTGGGGGCTCGTCGCCCTCGGTGCGCGCGGCTCGGACCGCGGCCGCCAGCCCGGCCACCGTCGGCGCCTCGTACAGGCCGCTGACGCCGACCGACACGCCGAGCTCCTGATGGACGGCGGCGAGGACCTGCATGCCTTGAAGCGAATGACCCCCGAGCTCAAAGAAGTCCTCCTCGACGCCGACGGCGGTGAGCCCGAGGACGCGGGCAAAGATGGCGGCGATCACCTGCTCGGCCGGCGTGCGCGCCGCCGCGGACACGACCCTGGGCTCCCGCCGCGTGTCGTCGGGGGCCGGCAGGGCATTGCGCGCCACCTTGCCGTTCGCCGTCATCGGGAGGGCCTCGATCGCGACGAAGGCGCCCGGCACCATGTACCGGGGGAGGTGCTCGGAGAGGAAGCGGCGCAGGTCCGATCGCTCCGGGGTGGCCGCGCCCCGAGGCACGACGTACGCGACCAGGCGCTTGTCTGCGGATTCCTCCTCCCTGCTCACCACCGCTGCCTCGGCTACGCCAGGATGGCGTGCGAGCACACTCTCGACCTCACCGCACTCGATCCGGAAGCCGCGAACCTTGACCTGCTCGTCCTCGCGGCCAACGAACTCAAGGTTGCCGTCAGGCAGCAGGCGCGCGAGGTCCCCCGTGCGGTAGAGGCGCCCACCGTGATCGCCGTCGAAAGCGTCCACCACGAAGCGCTCGGCGGTCAGGTCCGAGCGGCCCAGGTAGCCCCGGGCGACGCCCACGCCGCCGATCAGCAGCTCGCCGACACCCTCGTCCGCTCCGTCCAGGATCTGGACGACGGTGTTGGCCATCGGTCGGCCGATCGGTGGGTCCCGGTCCTTCGGCGCGACAGCGCCGGCCGGGGGCTCGTAGACGGTGGCGAGGATGCTGGTCTCCGCGGGACCGTAGGCGTTCAGCCAGCGGACCCGGTCGCCCCCCACTCCGAGCCAGGTCTCGTAGGCCGACCCCAGCGCCTTCTCGCCGCCGACGATCACGAGACGGACGCATTCCGGGACCTGCTCGCCCAGCCGCTCCAGGTCACGCACCCATTCGTGCCAGTAGGCCGTGGGGAGGTTGAGCACGGTCACGCCCGTGCGGCGCAGCCACCCCAACCACGGGCGCCCGAGGATCGGCCCGTCATCGGGCCGGAGCACGAGCGTCGCACCCGTCTCCCAGGTGGGAAAGATCTCCTCCACGCTCACATCGAACCCGATCGAGCAGAACTGGACGACGCGGTCGCCCGGCGCGAGACCGTAGAGGCGCGCGACCGCGACGTTGTGGTTGACGAGCCCGCGGTGGGTGAGCATCACGCCCTTGGGCTCTCCGGTCGAACCCGACGTGTAGATCACGTAGGCGAGGTCTCGGGGGCCGACGCTGCGCGGCGGTCTCGTGGAGGGGTAGCGTCCGATCTCCGGGAGGTCGCGGTCCCCAACGGGGTCCAAAAGGATCGCGCGCGCGCGCGAGGGGGGAAGCCGAGCGAGCAGCGCTTCCGTGCTCAGCAGCACCGGTGCTGAGCTGTCGTCGAGCATCTGGGCCAGCCGCCGCGGTGGTTGGGCGGGATCGAGCGGCAGGCAGGCGCCTCCGGCCTTGAGAATCGCGAGCAGCCCGACGGCAAGCGCCGTCGAGCGCTGCAGCAGAAGCCCCGCCGGAACGTCCGGCCCCACGCCGGCGTCTTGCAGAGCCCAGGCCAGTCGGTTCGCGCGGGCGTCGAGCTCGGCGTAGGTGAGCGCCTCATCCTCGTGGAGGAGGGCGACCGCGCTCGGGGTGCGCTCAGCCTGCGCCTCGACGAGGTCGGCCAGCGTAGCGTCCTGCGGGAAGGCCTCGCTTGGCCCATGCAGCCGTCTCACAGCTCCACCTCCAGCAGGTCGCTGCCCGCGATCACCTCGCCGTCGAAGCCGGCGGCGACTCCCCGGACCCAGTGCTCGTCGTCGAGGGTGTCATCCCCGGGGAGGAAGTGGGTGAGCACGAGCCGTCGCACCTCAGACTCGGCCGCCACCCGCCCGACGGCGCTCAACGGGGTGTGGGCGCCCTGCCGGTGGAGCTCACGCTGCCGGGCCTCCCAATCGGCCGGCGGCTCGGGCGCCGGGACATCGTCGGCGAACACCTCGTGGACGAGTATGTCCGCGCCCCGCGCGATCCGCGTCAGGTTGGCGCACGGCGCCGTGTCGCCCGAGATGACGATCGACCCATCGTCGGTGTCGAAGCGGTAGGCGAAGGCGGGAAACACCGGTGCATGGTCGACCAGCACCGCGGTAACGCGCACGCGCTCGTCCTCGCTGACCAGGATCGGGTCCATCGGTGGAGGCGCCTGACCGGCGTCGGTCCCGAAGCCGAGGACGATCTCGTGCGGCACGACCAGCGAGGTCAGGTCCGTCCTGCCCGACTCCCGCATCCGGATATTGATGTCGTAAGCGTGGGCGGCGATCTGCGCGCGCGTGATCTCGCGTAGCCCTGGCGTGGGGTTGGCCCCGATGAGCGGAATGTGATGACCGGCGGGGGCGTCGGCGGGGATCGGGGGCAGCCAGCCCGCGGGGCCCGGCCCGTACACCTCCACGGGGGGGTTCCACTGCAGGACCGGCCAACCGAGCAGGAAGAGGTTGAAGTAGTCGCAATCGTGGTCGGAGTGCAGGTGGGTGAGAAGCACCTGGTGCAGGTGCTTGAGCAGGCGCGCGCGGCGCAGCTGACGCGTCACGCCGCTGCCGCAGTCGATCAGATAGACCCGTTCTCCCACGACCACGGCTTGGGAGATCCCAGAGCGCACGGGAGATGGCAGCGGCCCCCCGGCCGTGCCGAGGAGGACGAGCCTGGTGCCGGTGCTCATGGCCCGGCGGGCGGCTGGAAGAGCTCGATCGTCCCCCCGTCCAGCGTACGCACGTAGGCGATCCGGGTGCCCGCCTTGGGGCCGGCCGCGACCTCGATCGGTGCCGCGCTTACCGGCTGCGCCCCGCACGCGATGGCGTGCGCACGGGCGACATCCATGTCGTCGACCTGCAGGCAGATGTGCACGCTGCCCGGGTGCGCGGTCCCGGAATCATGGGCGGCCTCGGGTCGATCCAGGTAATGCACCAGCTCGAGCGCCACTCCCCCCGGAAGGTCGAACCAGCACGAGTCGATGCGCACGCCCTCGTAGCCGACGAGGGTGCCGACCCCCGGCCCCTGGAGCACTCGGCGGTCGCGTGCGGGCACCCCCAGCAGTCGCTCCCAGAAGGCGATCGACCGCTCCAGCTCGCCGACGGAGATGCCGACGTGATGAAGCGCCTCGAAGCTCATCTCTAAGCGCTCTGCCCGCGTTCTATCTCCTCTAGGGCGTCGTCGAGGAGCTCGACCGCCCGTAGCGCGAGCTCCTCGCTGATCACGAGCGGCGGTGTGATGCGCAGGATGTGGCCTCCGCCTACGGCGAGCACCCCGCGGCGGGCGAGGGCCAGGACCAGCTCCCGCATCAGCGCGGGAGCGATCGGCACCTTCGTCGCGCGATCCTGCACCAGTTCGAGCGCGAGCAGCATCCCCAGGCCGCGGACGTCGCCGACGATCGGGTGGCGACTTTGCAGCTCACGCAGCGCGCCGAGGAGCGAGTCGCCGACGCGCCGGGCGTTTCTTAGGATCGTCCCGTCCTCGAGCAGCGCGAGCGTCGCCGCGCCCGCGGCGCAGGCCAGGTTGCCGCTGGCGAAGGTGGAGGCGCCGGCGCCGGGTTGGCCGAAGGCCCCGTGGTCCAGAAGCTCTCGGCGGGAGGCGATCACCGATATCGGGTAGCCCGAGGCGAGGCCCTTGCCGGCCAGCAGAACGTCGGGCATGATCCCGGCGTGCTCGAAGGCCCACATCTTGCCGGTGCGGCCAACGCCGCTGAGGATCTCGTCGAAGATCAAGAGCGCACCGGTGCGGTCGCAGAACTCGCGCAGGTGCGAGAGAAACCCCTTGTCATGGACGATCGCGCCACCCACGCCCTGGACCGGCTCGATGATCACGGCGGCAATTCGCCGCTCGCTGGCCTGCTCGTACACGCGATCGATGAAATGCGCGCACGCATCGGCGCAGCCGTCGCGCTCTAGGCCCATGGGACAGCGGTAGCAGTATGCGTTCGGGGCGTGCAGAGCCCCGGGCGCGAACGGCCCGTAGCCGTGCTTGAGGGGGAAGCCTCCCATCAGCGACATCGCGCCCAGCGTACGGCCGTGCCACGCCCCGAAGAACGAGATGACCTCGTAGCCTCCCGTATTGACCTTGGCGAGCCTGATCGCGGCCTCGACCGCCTCGGATCCGGTCGTGTACATCTGGAAGGTCTGCAGGCTGGGCGGCAGCGTTCGCGCCAACGCCTCGAAGAACTCCGACCGCGGCGGCGTGGCGAAGTCGAAGAAGTGCATCAATCGCTGCGCCTGCGCGCCCAGCGCCTCGGCGACCGACGGCGGTGCGTGGCCGAGGTTGGCGACGACGATGCCGGAGGAGAGGTCGATGAAGACGTTGCCGTCGACGTCGCGCACGAGGGCGCCCGAGGCGTCGCTGACGACGATGCGCAGCGCCTGCGCCGGCATCGAGGAGTTGCTGGCGTGCAGTCGCGCGTCGCGTTCCCACAGCTCGCCCGACCGGGGCCCCGGAATCTCGGTATGCACCTGAGGGGCCAGACGTTCGTCGAGCTCCGCCGCGGCGATGGGGTCGGGAGCGCGGCCGGTCACGATCGGGCAGCGGAGTGGGCCAGCGGCCGCCGCTCGCGCGCGAGTTGCTCGACCAGCGCAGCGCCGTGCTCGGGCCCGGGCATCACGGCGATCTCCCGCGAAAGGAGCCGGGCGCGCTCGCTGCAGGACGGCTCGTCGATCAACGCCCGCACGGCGGCGCGCACGGCGTCAACGGTGACCTCGTCCGGAAGTAGGCTGCGGGCCACTCCTGCGGCGACGCACGCCTCGGCGTTGTTGAACTGGTTGGCACCCCGGGGGAGGACGAGCAGCGGGAGTCCGTGCGCGAGGATCTCGAAGATCGCCGTGCCCCCTTGATTGATGACGACGTCGCAGTGGGGCAGCAGAACGGACTGCGGGATGAATCCCTCGATGTGCACGTGCTCGGGTTGTGGCCCCAGGACGGCTGGATCCTGATCCGCGCCGATCGTGACGATCACGTTGAGATCCCGGTCCTCCAGCGCTTTTAGGATCACGGCGAACACGTGGGGATCCTGGTTGAAGAGCGTCCCCAGGCTCACGTACACCGTCGGTACGGGGCGCAGGTCCGAGATCCATTCAGGCGCCGAGGCGTCGCCGGCGCCCAGGCGCACGTTCGTCATCGGGTGCACGACGTCGATCTGGTTGATCTCGGGCGACTGCAGGCCCGGCGGGCAGACGTCGAGATACAGGTATTGGAAGAGGCCCCCGAACGGACCCAGCTCGACCCCCCACTCCTCCCACAGCGGGACGATCGCCTCGCGTGCGAGCCGGGCGGCCTGCAGCGGACGGAAGACCGCCACGCTGTGGTCGGCGTAGGGTATGCCGGCGACTGCGGCCGCTACCGGGGCGCCGAAGTCCGTCTCGTCGTGGACGATGACGTCGGGGCGCTGCTCGCGGAGGATGGGAACGAGGTCCATGGCACGAGCGGGTGCGGCGACGCCAGCGAGCATGCGGGGAACGAATGTGCAGAAACGCTCCTTGCCGGATGGTAGTGCGTGCTGGTCGGGAAAGCGCTGGGCCGCCTGCTGCATCTGCTCGGGCAGGCTCAGGCCGGCTGGGAACACGGCGAAGCCGTGCTGCTCGATCTGCGGCAGGAACTCGCCGGCGGTCGCGAAGGCGACGTCGTGCCCCGCGCTGGCGAGTGCACGCGCCAGCGGCAGCATCGGCAGAAAGTGGCCAACGCCGGGCAGACAGGTGCACACCACCCGCAGACGGCCCTCTCCGAACATTCCGTTTCGACCCTAACAGACCCAGGACCGCGTCGGTGTTAGGGGCACGGTCACCACTGCCGCCTCTGCTAGCGTCGCCTCCAGGATGTCAGCGACGGCGCGGGTTCCTGATCTCCTGGTGGCGCGGGCCGGGGCCAGTCCCGAGCACGTCGCGCTCGTCGTCGACGGCGGCGAGAGCCTCACCTACCGCGCCTGGGACGCGCGCTCGGACACGATGGCGCGCGGGCTCGCCGGCGGCGGGGTGTCCCCCGGCGACCGCCTCGGGTTGCTCTTCGACAACCCGTGGTGGACCGATTACGCGGTCGCTTACCTGGCGGCGCACAAGGCCGGCGCGGTGGCGGTGCCACTCTCGCCGCGCTTCTCCGCGCCGGAGCTGGCGCGCGTCATCGAGCACGCCGGAATCGGCATTGTGCTCTGCCCTGCCGAGCTCGCCGGCCCGCTCCCCGGCTGCCGGGTGCTGACGCCACGCGAGGTGGCGCAAGCGCACGGCGAGAACGACTCTAAGACTACGGCGCCGTTCCCGGACCTGGCCGAGGTGATCTACACGTCGGGCACCACCGCGCGCGCGAAGGGGGTGGCGGTCACCCACGCGAGCCTCCTCGCCCACGACCTGCCGCCCGCACCGCCGGGCGAGGCGTCCCTCCTCCACGCCTTCCCGATCGGCACCAACGCCGGCCAGGAGTGCCTGCGCATGCCGCTGCGCCGGAGGATGACGGCGGTCGTCCTGCGATCCTTCGACCCCGAGCGGCTATGCGCCGTGGTCGCCGAGCGACGGATCAGGCGCCTCCAGCTCGTCCCGTCCATGGCGCTGCTCCTGGTCGCCTCAACGGCGCCGGCGCGCTTCGACCTCTCATCGGTCGACAGGGTGACCCTGTCCTCGGCTCCGGGCCCCGCGGGGCTCTGGGAGCAGCTCGCGGCCGCGTTCCCCCAGGCGGAGCTGTTCAACGCCTACGCGCTCACCGAGTCGGGTGGTGCCCGGACGCTCATGCGCCACGACCCGGCCCGGCCCCACGCCGTCGGGCGTCCGGTCGGGGAGACCGAGCTGCGCGTGGTCGACGTGGTCGGGAACGACCTCTCCGCGGGCGCCACGGGCGAGGTCTGGCTGCGGCGACCGGGATCGCCCAGACGCGAGTACTACCGCGATCCAGCAGCCACCGCCGCCGCCTTCGCGGGGGACTGGCTGCGCACGGGCGACCTCGGATTCCGGGACGCGGATGGGTATCTCCATCTCGTCGATCGCAGCAAGGACGTCATCATCAGCGGCGGCCTCAACGTGGCCTCGGTCGAGGTGGAGGACGCGCTCTACGAGCACCCCGCGGTGTTCGAGGCGGCGGTATTCGGCGTTCCGCACGCCGTGCTCGGCCAGGACGTCGCGGCCGCCGTCGTCGCGGGCGCCCCCACCGAGGCGCGCGAGCTGCAGGCCTTCGTCCGCGCCCGGCTCGGCGAGCACAAGGTCCCGCACCGGGTGATCTTCGTCGAGTCGCTGCCTCACAACGCGTCCGGCAAGGTCGTCAAGCGTGAGCTGCGCGAGCGCTTCGCGGCGCTGCCGGCGGCACCGGCCCCCGAGGCCCCCAGTGATGAGGTGCAGGCCGCCGTCCTCGCCGTCTGGCGAGATGTGCTCGGACAAGATGAAATTGGGGTCCGCGACGATTTCTTCGACCTCGGCGGACACTCGCTGGCCGCCGCGCAAGTGGCGGCCAGGCTGCGCGACGCGTTCGGCATCGAGCTGCCGGCCACGGTCGTCTTCGACCACCCGACGGTGGCTGAGCTGTCCGTCGTGCTCGCAGCCGGCGCCGCTGCCATAAGCGCCTCGTGAGACCGCCCCGCACCCTGGTCGCCGATCTCGGGCCGGGCGGTGGGGAGCGGGTGCGGCTGTGTGGATGGGCGCACGAGCTCCGGCCCGCAGAGGGCGGTCTGTCGGTCGTTCTCCGCGACCACACGGGGCTCACCGAGCTGGTGCTCAAGGAGCCGGTGCCGGACTTGGTCCCGGAGTCGGCGATCGAGGTGCTCGGGATCCTCGAGCCCGCGGCGGGGGAGGGTGTGCGCGTAGCCGTCGAGCGCCTGGAGGTAGCCGGTCCGGCCGCGAGCCCGCTACCGATCACCGCCTCCTCGCCGCGCGAGGAGCGCCTGGACTGGCGCTACCTCGATCTGCGCAGCCGCCGTAACCGCCTGATCTTCGAGGTGCAGACGACGGCCGAGCGCGCACTGCGGGCCCTCTGCGACGAGCGGCGCTTTATCGAGCTCCACTCGCCCAAGCTGCGACCGATCCCGAACAAGTCCGGTGACCAGCTGTTCCCCGTCGAGTACTTCGATCGGCGGGCGTACCTGGCGCAGTCGCCCCAATTCTACAAGCAGATGGCGATGGCGGCTGGGTTTGACCGGGTGCTCGAGATCGCCCCCGTCTTCCGAGCGCAAGCCGATCCCACCAGCCGCCACGACACCGAGTTCACGAGCGTCGATGTCGAGATGGCGTGGATCGACTCCGAGGAGGACCTGATGGCCTTTGAGGAGGAAATGCTGCGGCGGGTTATCGTCGCCGTGCGCGGCGATCACGGTGCAGAGGTCGAGCGCTGCTTCGGTACCCAGGTGCGCGTTCCCGCCGTCCCCTTCCCTCGGCTGACGCTCGTTCAAGCCAAGCGGATCGTCGAGGCGAGCGGCCTGCCCGCGGGGCCGCTCGACGAGGATCTGGACGCGGAGGGGGAGCGGCGGCTGGCCGAGCACGTCGCCCGCGAGCACGGCCACGAGCTCGTGTTCATCACCGACTACCCCGATCGGAGCAGGCCCTTCTACCACATGTGCCGCGAGACGGGTTCGGTGGAGACGAGGAGCTTCGACCTCCTCTGGAAGGGCCTGGAGATCACTTCCGGCGCACAGCGCGAGCACCGCCACGACCGGCTCACCGCGCAGGCCACCGCGCGTGGCATCCCCGTGGACCTGATCCGCCCCTACCTGGACTTCTTCAAGTTCGGCTGCCCGCCCCACGGCGGCTTCGGCCTCGGGCTCACGCGGATGCTGATGAGCATGCTTGAGCTGGCCGACGTGCGCGAGGCGACCTACCTGTTCCGCGGCCCCGACCGGCTGACGCCGTAGCCGGGATAGGATGTCGGAGCGCGATGGCGATTGAATTGTCCGGTGCCTCGCTCGCCGTAGAGACGTGCCTCCGCCGCCTCGCGCCGCTCGCGTCAACGCCCGTGGATCATCCCGCCGAGGGCGGAATCACGCTGGAATGGGACGGGCCGGATGTGGAGGCCGAAATCGGGTGGTACGGACCGGCGGCGATTGATGCTCGAGCGGGAAGCGAGGCAGCCATCCAAGCGATGTCGGGCCTGATGCTCGTGCACGGCCGTGACACGGGGTCCCCGCGCCGGCTCGGCCTGGAGGTCGCTTCGGTGACCGCCGGGATCCTGGCCGCCCAGGCCATCCTCGCGGCGATGATCGGCGCCGCCCGCGGCATCTCGATCACCACCGTGCAGACCTCGGCGCTGGAGGCCGCCCTGTTGCTGGTCTCTCATCGGGTGGCGGCCGCGACCACCGGCGCCGAGTGGGTTCCCGTCCCACCGGGGCCGGCTCCCGGCCCGCCGTTCCGGAGCGCCGATGGCCACTGGCTCGAGCTCGAGACGCTCGATGGCTCGGCCTGGCGCGCCTTCTGGGAGCGGCTCGGCGCCGGCGACGCCGACCTCCAGTGGGCTTGGCGGCTGTTTCGCCCCCGCTACTTCCGGGGCACGTGCACGCTGCCCGTCGGACTGCACGAGGCGACGAGGGCGCATGCGCTCGCCGACCTGGCCGCCGCCGCCGACGCGTGCGCGGTGAGCCTGACCCGCGTGCGGTCCCACGATGAGGTGCTGGAGGAGCCCGGCTTCTCGGCCGGTCATCCGGAAGTCCGCCGCCTCCGCCCGGGTACGGGCGCTGATCAGGGCGGCGCTCAGGGCACGGCGGCGAGTCACGGGCACCTTCCGCTCGCCGGGCTGCGCGTGATCGAGGCGACGAGCCGGCTCCAGGGACCGCTCGCCGGACGGCTGCTCCAGACCCTGGGAGCGCATGTGGTGCGCGTCGAGCCTCCCGGCGGTGACCCGTCGCGCACCGTACCGCCGGCGGTCAGCGAAGACGGCACGTTCTTCCTGTCCTTCAACCGCGGCAAGGAGCCTGTGGAGCTCGACCTCGCCCGCCCTGCACCGCGCGCCGAGCTCGCCGAGCTGATCGCCGGCGCCGACGTGTTCCTGCACAATTGGCGCCCGGGAAGGGCGGCCGAATGGGGACTGGAAGCCGACGACCTGGCGAAGGTCAACCCGACGCTGGTCTACGCTCACGGGTCCGGGTGGGGGGAGCTCTCCGGCGCTCCCCGGCTCGTGGGCACCGACTTCCTCGTGCAGGCCTACACGGGCATCGGTGCCGCCATCAATCCTGAGGGGCGTCCACCGCTTCCCTCCAGAGCACTGCTCACCGACTACATGGGGGCGCTGATGACCTGCGAGGCGGCGCTCTTTGGCCTCTACCTGCGCACGCGCACGGGCTGCGGGCACCGCGTCGGCGGATCCTTGTTCGGGGGCGCGATGGCGCTCCAGGCGCACGTGCTCCAGGCGCTCGCCGGCGGGCGCGAGCGCGGACGCCGGCGGGGCCGTCCGCTGTGGACGCCCCTGGACCATCCGCTCGCGACCGCCGACGGGCATCTGGTGGTCACCGTCGAGGACGAAGCGGATCTGCACCGGCTACGACGCGCCTGCGACCTCGCCGGCGACGCTCCGGCGCCGGCGGGCACCGAAGCGCTGATCGCCGAGCGGATCGGCGGCGGCGTCACGACCGATTGGGAGGAGCGCATCGCCGCGGCTGGCCTGCCCTGCGCCGCGGCCTGCACCGACTTGGCCAGGCTCCCCCGCGACCCCCGGCTCACCGGGCTGTTCGAGCCCCTGGGCGGGACCGCGTGGGCACCGGTCGCCCCCTGGCGCCTGGCCTGACGTGATATGTTCGCGCCACACCCAGAGGGAGGCTGATCGATGCCGTTTCGGAAGAGTTCGGTGCTGACGCGACGCATAGCCGTCGTGGGCGCGTCGCTGGTCGTGCTGGCAATCGCGGGGTGCGGCAGCAGCACCCCCAGCGGCCTCAGCAAGTCAGCGCTGGTGAAGAAGGGCGACGCTATATGCACGCGACATACAGAGGTTATCACGGCGGCGGCGAGCAAGCTGCTGGCGGGCGGCAAGCTCCCGAGCCCCGCTAAGTTCGGACAGCTCGCGTTCGGCACGATCATCCCGCAGACCACCACGCAGATCGCTGAGCTGAGCGCGCTCAAGCCGGAGGCGAAGCTGATGACCGCCTACAAGCAGTGGCTGGCCTCGTTGCGAGCTGCTCTCGCCGGGATGAAGCAGAACCCGGCGAGCATCCAACAACGCGCGCCGTTCGTCACCGTCAACCACCAAGCGAAGGCGCTGGGCTTCTCGTCGGCCTGTAATGTGGGTCCCGGTAGCTGAGCGGCGGCCCTCCCCCCGGGGCGGCGCGGATCCGCCGCCCCGGGTGTGCGCCATGAGCGCTCTAGGCAGTTCGTCTTGCCTTCGCTGACGCGGGCCCCATCTGAGGACGTCGAGAGCGTCGTCGTGCCGTCCTCGACCGAGGAGGACCTCGGCTCGGCTCGCGGGGGCTCGGGTCCCCGGCGGCAGTCCGCCTGGACGGTGCTCGCCTCCTACCTCGTGATCGTCTTCTTCCTCGTCTCGCTCAACTTCTTGCTGCCCCGGTGGCTGCCCGGCAAGCCCGTCCAGGCGCTCAGCAATCCCTCATCGACGACCTACGTCGGCTACGCGCCAACGCGCAACGCCGTGGCGCGCTACTACGGCTTGGACCGGCCACTGCTCACGCAGTACGTCGACTACCTCGATGGTCTGCTCCACGGGAATCTCGGGACCTCGATCGAGTACAACGCCCCGGTCACGCGCGTATTGCTGAGCAGGCTTCCGTGGGATCTGCTGCTGATCGGGAGCTCGCTGGCCTTGGCCACCGCCATCGGAATGCTGGCGGGGATCCGCTCGGGTTGGAGACGGGGCAGCCGCCAAGACCGCCGGCTCATCGCCCTGTTCGTGGCCACCGACAACTTTCCCCCCTTCTTCCTCGCCTTCGTGATCCTGTACGTGTTCGTCATCAAGCTCGGCTGGTTCCCCTACGCGGGCGCGCAGACGCCCCTCTCAGGGAGCTTCGGCCTCTGGCACAAAGTGACGGACATCGCCTATCACCTGGTGTTGCCGGCGGGTGTCCTCGTCCTCCAGTTCACCGCGTATCAGTATCTGGTGATGCGTGCCAGCATGGTGGGTGAGCTGGGGTCTGATTACCTGCTCCTGGGCCGGGCGAAGGGCCTGAGCGATCAGGTTCTCAAGTACCGCTACGCGGCTCGCAACGCGCTCCTGCCGGCGGTCACCGTGGCCACTTTGCAGATCGGATGGTCGATCGTGGCGGCGATCTTCATCGAGGCGATATTCGATTACCCCGGCATCGGACGGCTGATGTTCGACTCGATCGGGGTGCGCGACTACCCGACCATGCAGGGCTGCTTCCTGGTGATCAGCCTGCTCGTGGTCACGGCGAACCGCCTGGCCGATCTGCTCTACCGGCGGCTGGATCCGAGGATCGCGGCATGAGAGCGAGGCGTCCGCCCTTCCTGGTCCTGGGTGGAAGCGTGACCGCCGCGTTCCTGGTGATCGCGGCCTTTGCGCCGCTGCTGGCCCCCTACGGCAGCCGGACGATCTCGGGGCCCTCGCTCGCGGCGCCTTCGGCGCAGCATCTGCTCGGGACCAACGACGTGGGCCAGGACATCCTCTCGCAGCTGATCTGGGGGACCCGCAGCGCGGCGGTCGTGGCGCTGCCGGCGGCGGCGATCGCGATCCTGCTCGGTCTGCTGGTCGGCGGCCTGGCGGGACTCCTCGGAGGCTGGGTCGACAGCCTGACGATGCGGATCGTGGACATGTTCCTGGCCATCCCCATGCTGCCGCTCCTGATCCTGATTGCCGCGCTCGTCGGGCCCAGCCAGATCGCGGTGATCGTCCTCATCGCCGCAGGTGCCTGGCCGAGCATCGCCCGAGTCCTGCGCAGTCAAACGCTGAGCCTCGCTCAGCGAGGTCACGTGCGCGCGGCGCGCGGCTTCGGGGGCGACGCCATGTACGTGCTTCGCCGCCATCTCGCCCCCGCGCTCGGACCGATGCTCGCCGCCAACCTCGTCTACTGGATGGGCACGGCGGTCGTGCTTCAGTCAGGTCTGGCCTTCCTCGGCCTGAGCGATCCCTCGCAGGTGAGCTGGGGAGGAATCCTCAACCGCGCCCTCACCCACCAGGGGGTGTACTTCACCTCTGAGTGGGTCTGGTGGGTGCTGCCGGCGGGATTCGCGATCATCATCGTCTGCTCCGGTCTCGCGTTTCTCGGCCTCGCGGCCGAGCCCCGCTTCAATCCGCGCTGGAATCGAGCCTGATGGCACCGCTGCTTCAGATCACCGATCTTCGCGTCCGCTTCGATGACGACGTCGAGGCGCTCCGGGGCGTCAGCCTGTCGCTCGACCGGGGCGAGAGCCTGGCCATCGTGGGCGAGAGCGGCGCGGGCAAGTCGACGTTGGCCCAGTGCACGGTCGGGCTCGTTCAGCCTCCGCAGGCGAGCGGGACCGTGCGCCTGGACGGCGAGGAGCTGATCGGAGCAAGTGAGGAGCTGCTGCGCTCCGTGCGCTGGACCAAGGCGGCGATCGGGCTCCAGGGCGCCCCCTTCAATCCGGTGGCGAGCGTCGGGGCGCAGATCGCCGAGCCGCTGCGCGAACGGGCCGGGATGGGCCGGGCCCAGGCGCGCGGCCGCGCCGCCGAGCTGGCCCAGGAGGTCCTGCTCGACCCGCTGACCCTCGAGCGCTTCCCGCACCAGCTCTCCGGGGGTCAACGGCGCCGGGCCATGATCGCCATGGCGCTCGCGCTCGATCCCGAGCTGGTGATCTTGGACGAGCCCACGGCCGGGCTCGATCCGGTTACCAAGGAGGAGCTCCTGAAGCGGTTGGGCCAGCTCGCGCGGGAGCGGGGCTTCGCGCTGATTGTCATCTCCCATGACCTCCCCGCGGCGGTCGCGTTGGCGCAGCGCACGATCGTGCTCTACGCGGGCGAGGTGATGGAGAGCGGCACGAGCCAGGCAGTGATCGAGGATCCCGCCCACCCGTACACCTGGGCCCTGGTCAGGGCTTATCCGCTGATGACCACGACCAAGGATCTGCACCCGATCAGGGGCCGCTCGCCGGGACCCAGGGCGGTTCCCGGCGGTTGCCCGTTTCACCCGCGCTGCACGCAGGCGCAGGCAATCTGCGCCGAGGAGCATCCCGCCCTGGAACCGTCGCGGGGGCGCCTCGTAACCTGCCACTTCGGCGGCGTCCTCGACCTCCTGAAGGCCGATGGGGTCGGCATGAGCTACCGCAGCGGGAAGCAGAAGACGACCGCGCTCGCGGGCGTCTCGCTCGTGGTCAGGCACGGCGAGGCGGTCGGTATAATCGGTGCCTCGGGAAGCGGCAAGACTACGCTCGCTCAGATCCTCTCCGGCCATTTGAACCCGGACGAGGGCGTTGTCTTCCTCGGAGGGCAGAGGCTGGCCAGCTCCTGGCGCCACGAGCAACGAACGTTCCAGCGGGCAATCCAGCTGGTCATGCAAGACCCCTGGGACGCCCTCTCGCCTCGGCTCACCGTGCTGGAGATCGTGCGCGAGCCGCTGGACATCGACGGCACCGGCAGCCGGCCAGAGTCCAAAGCTGAGGTAGCGGAGATGCTCGAAGCTGTGGGACTGCCGAGTTCGGCGGAGTTCCTGCGCGAGCGGACCCACAACCTGTCCGGAGGAGAGCTCCAGCGGATCGCCCTCGCGCGAGCGCTGGTCGCGCGACCGAAGCTGCTTATCGCCGACGAGCCCACCAGTATGCTCGACGCCTCCGAGCAGGCACGCCTACTTGTGATCTTGCGAGAGCTTCAAGTTGAGATGGGACTCGGGCTCGTGCTCGTCTCACACGATGTCGCCGTGGTGCGCAAGGTGACCGATCGCACGGTCGTGCTCGACGGTGGCCGCCTAGCCGAGCAAGGCCCGTCGGAGCTGGTCTGCACCAGTCCGCAGTCCGCCGCCGCCCGCCGGCTGGTAGAGGCGGCCGGGATCGGCTCGTCGGTGGGCAGGAGCGCCGAGCCGCCACTTGCGCAGGAGAAGGGGGAGGGCGCATGGACTCGCGTGTGAACCGACGCGCTTTCATCAGGGGCTCAGCCGCCGCCGCGACCGGGCTCTACCTGGGCGGATGCGGCACCTCATCCTCCGCCAGCGGAACCGTGCGCCTTGCCGGCGGCACGTTCGGGTTCCCGTCGCCCTTCGCCTACATCGGCGGGCCGGGGTACGTGCAGATGAATTTCATCTACGACACGCTCGTATGGAAGGACGCCACCGGGCGACTGCTGCCGTGGCTCGCCCGCAGCGTGTCTCGCTCGCCCGATGGGCTCACGTACACGTTTCAGCTCCGCAACGGGGTCAAATGGCACGACGGACGACCGCTGAGCGCCGAGGACGTCGCGTTCACGTTCAACTACTTTGCCAAGCAGTCCCTCGGCCCCCTGCTCATCGCCCAGGCGTTCAACGTGCGCGGCGCGCGCGCGAGGGGGCCGCTAACCGTAGAGGTCAGGCTCGAGATCCCGGCCGTCACCTTCCTGCACTCGGTCGCGGGCGCCGTCCCCATCATCCCGAAGCACATCTGGCAGTCGATCAGCAACGCTCCGGCTGCGCAGGATCTGGCGGTGCTCGTCGGCTCGGGGCCCTACCGGCTGATGTCCTACTCGGCCGGCGAGGGCTCGTACCTCTACCTCGCCAACGACTCGTACTTTCTCGGCCGGCCGTTCGTGAACCGGGTCGAGCTGGTGCCGGTGGACGACGAGCTGGTGGCCCTCGAGGCCGGGCAGACCGATGTGGGCGAGACTGCGCCCGAGGGCGTCAGCCCCGATGCGCTGGCGTCATTTCGCGCCAACCCGGCCTTCGGGATCGTCCAGCAGACCGGCGATTTCATGTTCCCGCTGATCTGGAATGTGGGCAGGGGCGGGGCGCTGGCCGATGTGCGATTTCGACGGGCGTGCGCGCTGGCGATCGATCGGAGCGCGGTCGTCTCCCGTCTGGTCGGGGCAAACGGCGAGCCCGGCAACCCCGGCTTCCTGCCGCTGGGCCACCCGGACTACGTCGACGTCGAGCAATACTCGTTTGACCCCGCCGCCGCCAACCGCCTGCTCGACAGCGCCGGCTACCGCCAGACGAGGCCCGGAGCGACCCGACAGGCCCCGAACGGACGACCGCTGAGCTTCCAGATCCTCACCGGAAACGCACCGGTCCCGCCGGTCATCGACCTGATCATCCCGGCGTTGCGTAACGTTGGCGTTGAGATGGGCACCAAGGCGGTCGACCTCCCCACCCTCTTCAGCCTCGCTCAGCAGGACTCCGACGAGCTCGCCCTGACGCTGTATCCCGGGCCCCAGGGGGCGACTCCCAACGCCGATCCCGACACCCTCCGGGCGTACTACTCCTCGAATGTCAAGGGCCGCCTCGAGGGCGCCCAGGGATACGTCAACCCGGAATTCAACCGCCTCGCCGATGCCCAGCTGATCACCGCCGACGTGGCCAAGCGCAGGCAGATGATCGCGCGCATGCAGCACATCATCGCCAGCGACCTGCCCGCCCTCCCGCTCTACTACTCGACCCTGTTCACCGTGTTTCGCAAGAGCGCCTTCAACCAGTGGTACTACACCTCTGGCGGCCTCGGCAGCGGACTGCCGAGCGCGATCAACAAGCAGGCTCTGATCACCGGAGCGAAGACGGGAACGACGATCCGGCGACGCTAGTGTGGGGAGCCTATCCCTCGGCGAGCCCGACCCGGTTGCCGTCAGGGTCGATGAAGATCGCCGTGGTGATCGGCCCGGATTCCGTGCGCTCCACGAGCACCGATCCGCCGGCTGCTCTGATCCGCGTGAGGTGGGCCTCGATATCCGGCACCTGGATGTAGAAGGTCACGCCGCTGAGGTCGTTCGACGACTGCGCGATCCCGCCGCTGATGCCAGCGCCGCCGGCGTCGGTGTCCACCCGCGCATAGCTGCCGTCGGGCACCACTCCGAGCTTCCAACCGAAGAGCTCGGAATAGAAGCTCCGCAGCTCGGCGCTCTGCTCACTGTGCATCTCGAAATGCACCACCGGATTGCCCATCGTCCCAAACCATAACGCCGCACGCGGCCACTGCCAGCTTGTCGGTAAGAAAATTCGCTAGCTTCGGTCGCCGTCCGCTGGGTGGCGATCGCTGACCATGCTCGAGATCTCACAGCCCGCTGTTTGGGTTGCTCGCGGTCCGTTGGACGCCGCGAAATCACGTTGCCCTGGCCGGGAGTCATCCTCGCCGGGGTGATCCTGCGAGTCGGCGTAGAGATCGCCTACCGGCCGGCTCTGTTCTTCAGTGATTCCTGGGAGTACCTCAACATCGCGTACAGCACGCCCGAGCGGCTATCCCCTGCTGCTGCTGGGCTCGACCGAGCAGATGGGCAAATGGCGAGACCCGGACTCGAACCGGGGACACCACGATTTTCAGCTCAGCGCAAAACGGGCCAATTTGCAGGTAAAAGTCCTGCACATGGGCCCTTTCACGCTCATCCCCTAAGGCCAGAACTACCCGCCGATTAGGCTGGATGCCGATGGGTTCTGGACTTGGGCGGGGGCCAGGACTCCAAAGCCAACGGATGGGTTGCCGCCGCCATGCCTCACGGCGGATAGCCGCCGGCGCCGCATCGGGACGCTCTCGCTCGCCGCGCCAAGCAGGGCTCTGCCGGCGCCGGCGAGATGTTCGTCATCGAACGAAAGCGGCGCTTCGCGGTGCGCTGGTGGATCAGGCGGGATGCAAGCAGCCTGATCGGCCCTCGGCAAGTGGCGTGGGAGCTCCTCGTCTTCGTGTGACCGGAAGCCGTCTCGGATGGCGTTCCTACGTCATTTGTGCGTTGCTCAGCGGCATCCGCAGCCGCCGCTCGCGGCGGCGTCGGCGCTGCAGCAGATGGCTTTCTCGGTCGGTTCGCAGCAGGTCGCCTGCTCGGTCGTAGTGCAGCAGCCAGTCGAGGGCTTGCTAGCGCGAACGATCGCTGAAGCGGCGGAGGCGTGGACACGGTGGGTCTCGGTGATCGAGATGTCGGTGAGTCCGGCGGTCTGCAGCGCTTGAGTGAACTCCTCGCGGGTCAGGTGCGCCGGCGATGCAGCCGGTGTAGGCGGCCATGTCGGCGCGGGTGGCGTCGTCCATGTCGGGGTCGGCGATGACGTCGGAGACGGCGAACCGGCCGCCGGGTCGCAGGACGCGGGCGGCTTCTCGGAGGACCTGGTGTTTGTTGCCGGAGAGGTTGATGACGCAGCTGGAAACGATCACGTCGATGCTGTCTGAGGGGAGGGGGATCTCCTCGATGTGGCCGCGGAGCCATTGGACGTTGGTGACGCCGGCTTCAGCCTGGTTGCGGCGTGCGAGGTCGAGCATCTCGTCGGTCATGTCCAGCCCGTACGCCAGGCCGGTCGGGCTGACGCGGCGGGCGGAGAGCAGCACGTCGATCCCGCCGCCTGAGCCGAGGTCGAGGACGGTCTCGCCTTGGTGCAGCTCGGCGATCGCGATCGGGTTGCCACAACCCAGCGAAGCGAGCACGGCGGCGTCGGGCAGCTGCTCGCGGTCGGCCTGTTCATAGAGCAGGGGGCCGAACAACTCGCGTTGCTCTTCGGTGATGATCAACGTCTCTGTGGCGCACCGGCCGTCGGCGTCGCAGCAGTCGGCATCGTCGGCATTCGCGGTGGCGGCGGCCGTGTACTTGGCGCGCACAGCGTCACGCAGCTGGGTCGGGTCGGTCGGGACAGTCACTCCGCTCCTCCTTTAGGTCAGCCACGCGGCGAGCTCGGCGAGCGCATCGGGGCATTGCGCAGCACCTTGAGGTGATGCGACACGGTGGGCTGGGAAAGGTCAAACAGCGGCACCAGCTCGCACACGCACACCTTCCCGGCGTGCTTTTTGAGCACGCCGATGAGCTGCAGGCGGACGGGGTCACCGAGCGCCTTGGCGACCTCAGCCAGGCGGATCGCCTGCTCGCGGTCGACGTCGGGATAGACGACCGCTCACAACACGGCTCACCAGCGGGGCGCTTGGTCTTCGGGGGACAGTTCCAGATCGACGCTCATCGATGTATGAATATCGATTCAAGCGAGATCTGTCAATGCAATACTTTCGGGGTGACGACGACCACCCACCCGACGAGCGAGCCGGCCGTGATCGAGCAGCTCTCCACCCTGGACCGCTTCCTGCCCGTCTGGATCCTGGCCGCGATGGGCGTCGGCATCGGCCTGGGCACGCTCATCCCGCGCCTGAACCACGGTTTGAGCTCGGTGCAGATCACCGGGACCGGCACCTCGCTGCCGATCGCGATCGGACTGCTGGTGATGATGTACCCCGTCCTCGCGCGCGTGCGATACGAGGAGCTCGGCCGACTCAGGGCCGAGAAGAGACTGTTCGTGTCCTCGCTGGTGCTCAACTGGCTGATCGGCCCGGCGCTGATGTTCACGCTGGCCTGGCTGCTGCTCCCCGACCAGCCCGCGTACCGGACCGGGCTGATCATCGTCGGCCTCGCGCGGTGCATCGCGATGGTGCTGATCTGGTCAGAGCTCGCCTGCGGCGACCGTGACGCGACCGCGGTGCTGGTCGCGATCAACTCGCTGTTTCAGATCGCTGCCTACAGCCTGCTGGGCTACGTCTACATCACGCTGCTGCCTAGTCTAGGTGGCTGGGCCTGCACTCCCTGGCTTTGACATCGGTCTGTGGCCCGTCACTCGGACCGTGCTCATCTTCCTCGGTATCCCGCTGCTCGCCGGGTTTCTCACCCGCCGTCTGGGCCTCAGAGCCAAAGGCCGGGCCTGGTATGAGCAGCGGTTCCTGCCCCGGATCGGACCGCTCGCGCTCTATGGGCTCTTGTTCACCATCGTCGTCCTGTTCGCGCTGCAGGGCCACCAGATCACCCATCACCCGCTCGACGTGGTCCGGATCGCGCTGCCGCTGCTGGCGTACTTCGCGGTCATGTTCAGCGTCAGCTTCGCCGGGGGCCGCGCGCTCGGTCTCGGCTACGAACGCACCGCCACCCTTGCCTTCACCGCCGCGGGCAACAACTTCGAACTGGCCATCGCCGTCGCGATCGGCGTGTTCGGCGCCACCTCCGGCGAGGCGCTTGCCGGGGTCGTCGGACCGCTCATCGAGGTGCCCGTCCTCGTGGCCCTGGTCTACGTCTCGCTGTGGCTACGCCGCTCATTCCCTGCCGTCGCCGGCCGCGTTCCCACCAGCGTCGGCATCGCCGGCGAGAGCTCCTGACGACGATGGCAACCGTCCTTTTCGTCTGCCTGCACAACGCCGGTCGGTCGCAGATGAGCCAGGCCCTATTCACGCGTGCCGCCAACGGCGCCCATAAAGCGCTGTCGGCCGGCACCACACCCGCCGATCACGTCCACCCCGAAGTTATCCAGGTCATGCGCGAACTCGATATCGACCTCGCCCACCGCACCCCGCAGCTGCTCACCCGCGAACTCGCCGAACAGGCCGACATCGTCGTCACCATGGGCTGCGGCGACCAATGCCCCTACATCCCGGGCAAGCGCTACAGCGACTGGGAGCTCCCTGACCCGTCCGGCCAAGCCATAGAGCAGGTCCGCGAGATCCGCGACGAGATCGCACGCAGGGTCGAGCGGCTCGCCGCCGACCTAGGAAGCTAAAGCGCTCTCCTAGCCGCCCGGAGCGGCACTGCTACATCGTCGCCGACCGGGGAGCGTGGGTGTCGGGCCGCTCGACCGACTCGTCCGTACAGGCGTTAGGATGTGAGGATGTCTAAAAGCGATACGTGCGACC